>Ga0182004_10004917_pt1 | contig 10838 bp, 9 predicted proteins | sample Sormic07211540_1_FD_120479 | JGI IMG/M metagenome (GOLD analysis project Ga0182004, IMG submission 120479) | Endophyte microbial communities from Sorghum bicolor roots, Mead, Nebraska, USA - 072115-40_1 MetaG | ecosystem: Host-associated > Plants > Roots > Unclassified | place: USA: Nebraska...
AAAAAAAACACTTTTTTTTCCCCCCTTTAGTAATTCAGGAAAAAAACAAATTTGTTATTTAAAAAAAACCCCCCCCCCCCCCCCCAACACACACACACACACACACAAACAATATAATAATTGATGGGAGCAATATGGAAATTAATGAAATCAGTAATTAGTAAAATCAATGCAAACCATTTGATTCAGGGATGAGAAAGCCCCAAGCTAATACTGCTACCATTGGTTGGACTTGGAACAGCTACGAGATTCCGCCACTACCCCAGCTAGGTGTCAAGCAAATATCATGGCATTGCCCAGGAGCAGAAATTTGTCGCCAAGCTGTACTTGTCTCCATCTCTACCACTAGAGCATTGTGCCAAGCAGGCATGATGGCATTTGACCATAACAGAAGAATGCATGAACCTGTATTTGGCTCCACCACTTATGGAAATCTATAAAAATATTTTAATGCCTCAATCAAGAGGAACCTATGAGCTTTTTATGATTGAATTGACTTCTCAGCACTAGACACCACCTACATGATGGAGTGGTGGCGGCACTGCATTCTGTTCCTTTATTCTTTTCAGTGACTTGTTCAGTATTCCAAAGAACAAAATAAACAGATATAGTGATAAATCAGATGCTATTATAGTTTGAGGAAAGATTGTAACAGCAATAGAACTCAAACCATCTCTTTTCCTTAACAGAAAAAGAGACAGCTGAATGAAGTAAGCCAGCAAAGATGAACACCTGACTGTCGAGAGGTTTCCATGCAGACAGTGCAGCATTTTATATCAATATAATAATATACAAAAATATTATAAAATAGGAGGATAAGAATATCAATAAATCAAGTAAACATCAAATCAAGAATGGCAAATGCAATTGATAGTTTCACCAAAACAATGCATATAATTCCAAAGAACCATATTCCATTTTTCCCATTTAGCTCCAGAAAGCCATACTTCCTAACTCGCCACGAACAATTCCATCTAGATGTTTCTTTTTCTTTTCATCATAAGGTATTTAAGTATGTTCACTAGGAATCAGGTTCTAGTATATATATTTCCAGAATAGCTCATATGTTCTTTTTTTGCTTCAAAAAGTGCAGAGCCAATGCATGAATTTGATAAGGTGACTAAGCATCATATTCTGCAGAGCGCAAAGCCTTCCACGTTGACAGTGTGGCCTTTTTTGTCTCCAAGCTAATGAAAATAAATGTCCCCCTTATTTATCATTTACCTCCACAAAACCATACATCCAAACTTGCACAAAAAGTTACATCGAGATGTCATTTTTTAAGGGAAAAAGATAAAAATAAATTGCTTGAAGTGCGCTCTCCAAAAGTCAGATGGTAATAATGATTTTACATAATATCTAACATGCTATTTCTGAAAGGTACAGAGATAACGAGACAACAATTTGATAACATGATTATGTATCAAATCCTGCGGAATGAATTGTCATGTAGACCCTACATGTAGGTAGGTGAGCATGTTTTCCAACAATACCAGATAGTGTAGCACCGTAGTGTTTACTGATTCACTTTCCTGGGGGTTTGTTTTGTTCTAGTACAATGGTATTCTTGAGGACTCCATGGTGATCTGGAAGGTTTTGTTTCAGTCATGAAAGAATATCTACAGTACGTTCATAAATATTAAAAGAACAATTTTGCACATTCTAAATGCTTTATCCCTAGAACTTGAAAGAAAATACATGAACCATTGCTTGCATAGATTCTACCTGTAACAGTTAGAGAATTTGAAGAACACCTTTGTTGGCTTTCTTGGAAAAAGGGGTACATCTTTCCTGTAGCCTTTTTAGCTGCATCCACAGCACAACCAACTAAAAAAACACACATGCCTCACATCCTCTTTTGATCCAACAATTGGCAGAAGGATCCAAACCACTATAAATAGAGGCTTGTCCTCCCACCAATGCCCAATAAGCAGCTCACGGCACATCATTGAGTGCATTGGCTTGCTGCATTCAAAGAGCATCTTCTGTGTGCAAAACAAAATAATTGACCCTCCAACCATGTCTAGATCTGTGGAGTCTCTCATAGTTGGTCGGGTGATTGGAGAAGTTCTCGACTCCTTTAGCCCATGTGTGAAGATGGTAGTGACCTACAACTCAAACAAGCTTGTCTTCAATGGCCATGAGATCTACCCATCAGCAGTTGTATCCAAACCAAGAGTAGAGGTTCAAGGGGGTGACTTGCGGTCTTTCTTCACATTGGTTAGTAGTCAGATACTTGATCCTTGACTCCAAGTATTCTATACATACTATACCTTCCCTAATCGCCATAGTTCCTAAAATTTCAGGTTATGACAGACCCAGATGTTCCAGGGCCAAGTGATCCATATCTAAGGGAGCACCTTCACTGGTAATATTCAGCATTTCTTACCTTGGGGTTGTCAGTATGTTCTTACAGAGGAATAGCACCACATCTTGCATATATACAAACAGCGTATTTTTCTGAGCGCTTGAAATTGCAATAATGCTGTGGCTAAGTGTTATCATTTGCCTTTGCAGGATCGTGACTGATATACCTGGGACAACAGATGCCTCATTCGGTAGGTTTTTCCTCTGCTTTGTGCTTAGTCCATTCTTTGTTACAATTGTTTCTCGAATTAATAAGCAATAAGCATGCATTTTTCAGGGCGAGAAGTTATAAGCTATGAGAGCCCAAGACCTAGCATTGGTATCCACAGGTTCATTTTTGTTCTCTTCAAGCAGAAGCGCAGGCAAACTGTAGCTATGCCATCCTCCAGGGACCATTTCATCACACGACAGTTTGCTGAGGAAAATGATCTTGGACTCCCTGTAGCTGCTGTCTACTTCAACGCTCAGAGAGAAACTGCTGCTAGGAGGCGCTGAAAATTCCAGTTCTAACTGTCCAAGTTATGAGCATGGGCCTCTCAGTCTTCTTTGTACTAAGCCAATAATCTTATTCGACATTAGATGCTCCTGGGTCCTACATTATAATAAATAAACCAGAAGCATTTTGCAGATTGTATTAGTTTGTTTGTAAGTGACATGATTGAGAACTATTAATGGTCCATGATATTAGTCAAAATTACATGTATAAGACAATCTATCACTGAAAATCTGAAACCAGGGTTGGTGGACATCCCTCACAGACAAAAAGTTCGTTTATTGTAGGCAGTATAATGCCTCTTGCCAGCTTCAGACTACGTTCACCTTTTTGTGGCATGCAATCTCCTGGAAACAGAAAGATTATTGATCTTGTCGTGTCACCTTGTAGAACTATGAAGACACTCCTAACTGCATTGAACTGCTAAGTTGTTGGAGACATGATACTGAAGGGAGATATCCAATGTATCTTGGGGATTGCCCACAAGTAGTGTTGAAGGTATATATAGAGATGTCGATGTTATGGGCCAGCGATGTACATTGAGTACAATCTTGTTGTCTTCTCTTTGTGCTCACCATTAGTACAACACACAAACAAACTATTTTATTTTACAATTTAATTTGAATGACTGTAGTTGTGTGCTTTTGTTGCTGGGGAGTGAACCCCAGTTCTCTTTGCTAGTTGAGAGAACAGTACTCAAGATGTGAAGTCATATGCCTTTTGGATACCTATGCCACTAAAATGCAGACAGACAAATGAGAAATAAAATTAAGGAAAGATATTAAAAGGAATAATAATGCTAAACCTTTTTAAAAACTAGAAGAATTTCTCACAAAACTGTGAAGCATATAAAGAAATATGAAGTGGAAAACATTAGTCCAATTTGTAACTAGAACTCTTCTACATGATATAAAATTATCGGTGAGCTCAGTTTTTTTTACTTCCAATCTTAACATTTATGTGCAAATGTGTAATCTAGACAATTGGTATATATCTATCCTTTTTCTCCTGACGAATGCATGCTATTGGAGGAACCCATTAGGCATATGGGCCAAGCGTCCCCTGGAAGAGATATAAAGTAGTTGCTATAGTAGTGTTATGAAAATCCAACCCAACCATTTTTTGTAAGTTCTGATGAATGTGTTCCTTAAGTGAGGTTTCTTTTGCGTGGTGTACTTTGAAGGGGTGGAAGGGACAAATTCCTTTTAAGTGGGGTAGAATGTAATACCCAAGAAGTGAAAACTATTGTTTTCTTGGCTAGTTGTGGTGCTTCATGTCGATTGATTAGTTTTCTGAAGTTGTCATCATGCTATAGGATAAAGAAACAACAAATATGTGTTCACATTAATTTTAATTTTTCTAACAGAAATGTTAAAAAAATAAATACATTTTAAAATTGTGTTGTTATGAGTTTTTTTAGGGGATGTTGTTATGAGCTGAACCAACTATGTTTGGGTTGAAACATCTAACTAGACGATCAATTAGCCCATGGCTAGGCCCAAACAGCCCATGTTACTGTTCATAGATACTATAGTGTTGTAATACAGTACCGACCCCACCTTTGGCATCCAAAAACCTAGAGCTTCCCCTTCCCACAGCAGCCACCCTTCCATCTTTCATTTTGGTTGTTGCAGATAGCAAGGGCAGAGAGGAGATCATGGGAGAGAAAGGGCTCGAGAAGAAGATGTTAAGATCGAGCAGGACAATGCCCTATCTCTACCAAGCTAGAGGCTCTTTGGTTCACAGCGGGTATACGCTCCTACCGTCTCCCATAGCTCATGTTTATCCTCTGACCTTTTCTTTTCTTTAGCATCTAGATCAGCAAGGTTGTTTGTGTTAGCAAGAGAAGGGTATAGGTTGAAGGTTGTGATGTAGACACGGCCCGATCTTCCGATAGGTATGATAGCGTCGATTTGTGGAGACTCGATGTTGACGATCTAGGTTTTGAACCAAGGTTGATTCGGACTCCGCAACTGTTACACCACTGCTCCATTGGTTATCAACCACGTGAACGCGATTGACCTCGCCGAGAAGGTTGTCCTGCAAACTAATCAACAATACAAGCAAGAATGAGATGAACTCAATCTGAAATTACAAATAAATATGGGTTTTTGAATATGAAGAGGTGTTCTAGTCTTTATTCGAAAGGACTAATCGCCACATGCGAACAAGATCAAGAACAGGGGTCTGGTTCAACAGCAAACAATCTTAGCGATATAGTTGTAGCAAACAATATTTTTTTCACGTGGAAAACAAGAATGCAACAAAACCCAAACTAACTAGAGTGGCGACGGCTAATTATAGTCTTGGTCGTATCCCCCTGGACACACCCCCTAATGGGCCCAAACACGATACACGGTCCAATGGACCAAAAGACGCTGTCGCAGCTCCCGGACAGATTCTGGACGATGACTTGTTTCGATAATTCCCGTTGATTCCAAAAGCCTTTTGACGTGAGACTAGTTGCATTGACTTCCTTATCAAATTAGCTTTCCATTGATATATGGATCATAAAAAATGGAGTCTGAATGCGCCCATGATCAGTTTTATGATAGGCTGGTCCTGAAACCCGAGAAGGACTCCAATTTTAGTTTGCCTGAAGATGAATTGGACGCCTGTGCTGGACCTCCTCCATTCCTTGGCTTGTACATGATGGAGTGATGTCCTCATCAGGTTGGGAAATCGTCATCTTTCCTCTTTGCCCTACGTGTATCCATAATATTTTTGTCAATTTAGTTCATGGGAATGGTTATGTAGAGGCAATTTAGTTCATCGGGTAGAGGCGATATGTTAGTGCAAACCTTCGAGAAATGGGTTCCCTTGTGTTCTAAAAGAATTTTTATATTTATCAGGCTATTAGGGTGCCACAGTGGACAAATCTGCCATACCCATGAATATAAAGGTTGTTTATAACTTTAATATCTTTGTGCTCATCAAATTTTAAGATTTTAGACTGTATGGTTCAAGAGTTATGTTCTTAGTGTGACTGTTGTTCTGATGTTGTTCAGAACAGTAATTGATCGATTCAGTTTCTCCATGTTCTAGATCAAACTAGTTTTCCTAGTGAAAATCAAAGTCATAAATTTTTTAATATCCTTTCCAACCGTGATTAGCATGTTGGTATATGTTTAGTAGAACTCTAGTTATGATTATTTTATTTGACTGTTGTTGTTTTATCATCACAAAAGTTCAATTAGTTTAGGGCGGGTTTTAGGTACTTTTTTTTTATCTTTAAACTCCAAAGTTGTAACATCAAAGTTTTAGATAATGTTGTTTTGTACCTTCTGGTAAATTGTTGGACAAGTAGTTTAGTAGATACAGACATTTAACCTTTGATTGTCCTAAATTAGGAAAGATTCTATTGTCCAAATTCAACAGAAGTTTAGGCTTAAGATCATAATGAGACTAGTTTGTCTTCATGAAAATTGTGGGCCTTGCTTTGAAGTTTCGGAATTTGAATTTATCTACTACAGTTGCACTAGTAGATTTAAAGACACATACAGAACAAGCAGCACTGCTGCTATTAACTGAACGTGGTGCTTGTGGTTTGGTTTGCATGATGGGTTAGGGCCTAGTAGTGCTTTTTATGCCATTATCTTTTATGTTTGTATGAATGTATGAACTGAGTTTGTTGATAAATAGGTGGTATTGCTCCGGATCGTGCCTATGCCTTTTGCATCACTGTTTTGAGGCAAGTAAACAATGCAGTGGCTTTGCTACAGTTTTCATATGTTATTTACTTCTACAACTACATGCTAATATCATAAATATGATGAATAACCTAATGATATGAATTAGTTATGTCTAAGAAATCCAAATCCAAATTTATTGTTTGGTATTCGTTTGTTTATGTTACGTCTTGATGTGAGGTTTACATTATAATGTTTGGTGAATGTGAGCATGACTGTCATATACGCATGAGGCTTGTTGGTACTTGTGATTGTTTAAGATTTGGAATTATTTATTATACTTTATTTTGGGCTAGATTTATTCTTTTCTGATATGTCGTTATAGTAGTTACTATTGAACGAGTGTCCCATATGCACATTGCATGGCATAACATTTGCATTTGAAGAATTGAAGTTATGTCGCCGTTTGCTAGCCACAACTTGTATCGGTACAACAATCATATAGTGTCATGTGGAGGGGTATGATGCACACTCTTACAGTGTGCCATGGAGGGGTAACAGTATAGAAGAACATGTTATTTGCATTACATATCCATTCCTTTCATGTGGTGTGAAGTGAATATATGGGAGTGATGTTACTTTTTCTACTGAAGTGCAAATCATGTATCGAGGTACATTGAGATATGATTTCTTTTATGAAAGTGAACTTGTGTCGGTGATTCTATCTATATACATAAGTTTTAAATATAAGTTGAGGAAGTGGTCTACAAGGTATAGTATTTAAGTTGGTATTTGTCTTCCTTTATTTTCTACAAATTATATGGCTCATCTAAATCATTGTCTAATAAACATGTAAATTAAATGATTTTAAAATAGTTTAGTTATTGGGATTGTGTTTAATCTCATACTCATTTACTATCTTTCCAGGTACTTGAGTGGCATGCTTTGAAGGGATGAGAGTAGCAGCACACCATGCACTTGATATAGTTTCTAAATAGTTTTGTCTTTGAATAATAAAAAAAATGGATGTTTGTTTTTTTTAAAGTTTGGTTATATAGTACTTTGTTTAATTTTAAGAGTGGTTTTTGTTGATTTCAATATCTAGCTCATGGCCATTGTTAAGGTCGTTGATGTTAGCTTATATGTCCATTTGATGCTTTTATTATTGCTTCCATGTTCGCTTAAATAAATGTTAGCGAGTTATTTTTAGTTCAGCTATGGGAAGTGATGTTAGTGGCATCTTAGGCTTGTTGTCGTCGTCTAGGGTGTTACAACAGTACATGCTACTATTGAATTTGATATGAAATTTAGAATTCAAACGGACAAAAAAATAGGCCAAACAGCCAGCACTGCTTAAAACTGACTTGCCACTTATTCTATATCCACTTGGAAAGAAAACGAAAAATAAAGAACAAGAAGAAACACTAAATACATCTATAACTTCTTTAATTAGAAGGGCTATGCCTAAAGGTTGCTTTGGCAAAAGATTCCCCTGCCGATGATGATGTTCATTCCTAGTAGAATACACAACAGATCTAGCCTGGACTCGTGATACAACCTAAGTTTATCAGAACCGATAGTATATCAAGATCTTGAACCTAATTCAACCAAAAGACTAGTTTAATAGGTGGGGCTGTCCCTGCCTTATATATCATGCTTCTTCATTATCAATTAGCGATGTAAGATTAAACCTAATAGTTCTAGATTTCTTTTAATGGTCAATCCTTTGCAGAGACGATTCACCGTTTTGTTAGTCATATGACTCGATTTGCGAATCGGATCATGCTGCCAGCCTTTCTTTTGCATCGGAGGTTTATTTTCGGCCTTATAAGAATCTTGTCGTGAAAAAGGGTCCAAACAAAGAAACGACATTGACGCGGTTTTTTTTGCCCTTAAGGGTATATGCCATCACTCTCTCATCCATTAGATTCGTTTTGAGAATTGTGCAAACACACATCTCGAAACAGTTTCGCATTGAGATGTGTGTTTATACATTTCTTAAAGCGAATTCAATAGGTGGGAGAATGAGGACATATACCCAAAATAAACTTTACTAGACATTTATGCTCTGCCTAGAACATACCTAGCAGCACAACTAACTCGAGTCAACAAGTCCACGCATGGTGGTCATTGGGGCTTTAAAACTTCGTCTTACTTTATGAGACGGGTCCCCTTCGTTCTCCGGCGACCTGTCTGTTCACATCTGGAGATGCTTATTTATGCCAAGCTGCATTGCAAATTGCAATTAGAAATTAATTAATAAAGGCACGTTAGCACGTACCTTGTGTCTGATTTGCCAGCCTTTAGTTTAGGGATATTCAGTACGTACGTTGCAGAGGCGAGGTATCTTCCCCGGCGACTCGCCCAGAGTCAAGTCAGTGACAGATTAGATACCTTGTCAAAAAAAAAGACAGATTAGATACACTTTATGTCTTTATAAATATATGGCTGTACTCTATGGTAGTTAGTTCTATATTATGGTTGCCATCCATTCTGCATCATGTAAGGTTGGTGGTCATCATCACAGTTCATACATACTACAGCACATGTAAACTACGCAAACATCCAGATCAGGATGTACAAGGTTTTTCTTGTTGGCTCCTTGTCCTTGTGGCCGATGGTCCATGAAGGACACCAACACCCCTTAATTGGTATCTCTAGGCTAACTAGGTGAGTAACTGCAGGCTAACCTTAGTTAAATGCGATGAGTTTCCAATTACTTTTTAGAGGTTAATTAATTACCTTCGGTACGGACCACAGGAGTAGAGAGCTAACAAGAAGCTGCAGCCCAAGTTGAACTCAGCTTCCCCGAAGCACCGTTCCCCAAAGATTGAACATGGCGACCAAAGGTTCTATAGGAAGACCGGAACTTGCACTCGTCAAATGACCATCTTGTTTTAAAATGATTTGCATTCTTAACTTCTTTCCACACACACACACACACACACACACATAACATGAGGAAGCTTCCCTACAATTAGTGTCTTCTTGACGATGGTGCCTGTCGTCATATTTTATGTTTATAGGGCTTATACTATAGTCACGCTGCCATTCTGACCCACTGCACACCATGAAGTGCGCCCTTTATATATCTGATGATCAGATAGAGCTTGACACACCATAGTGTCCTAGTTGAGGTTGCCATTAATTGCAAATGGAGGATCCGCAAGCCGAGCTTGCTACCACCGATCACCAAACTCCCAACAAGAGCCAGAATAATAATGCTACTTCTACCAAAGTCACGTTGGAGCTCCGCAAGTACATCCTGCTGCTGGCCTCGCTGGTGGCCACGGTGACGTACGCCGCCGGGTTCAGCCCGCCGGGGGACGTCTGGCAGGACACGGCCGACGGGCACCTCGCCGGCGACCCCATCATCCGGGACACCCACCGCAAGCGGTACGTGGCCTTCTTCTACTGCAACGCCACCGCGTTCGCCGCGTCGCTCGTGGTCATCGTCATCACCCTCACCCTCGCCTACCTCGACGACTACAAGGACAAGTACTCCGACTCCAAGATCGTCGTCCACTACACCAAGCGACAATGGATCGCCGTTCGGACGCTGCAGGCGGCCATGGTGTCGGACCTGCTCAGCCTCATGGGAGCCTACGCCGCCGGCACGTGCCGGGACACGTTCACCACCGTCTACTCCTCGCTGCTGGTGGGCTTCGTCTTCTTCTACCTCGTTGTTCAGGTCACGGTGGCCTGGTGCTACACCGCCGGCTCCGGCGGCGTGCCCGAAGGCCAAGTCGAAGAACGGCAACCGGCGGCGGTCCCGGACGATGCGCGTTCTTCGGTGGCTGGTGGAAATCCTCACCACTCCACTTCTGGCGGCGTCGTGCCCGAAGTCAGAGAAGAAGAAGAAGAACGGCACGACTCGCCTGGTTCCGGCGGCGGCGTGCCCGAAGCCGGTGCCGTCGAAGAAGAAGAAGGAGAAGACGAAGAACGGCAGAAGGCGAAAAAAATGTTCCGCAAGATCAAGGTCCTCACGGCGCTTGCTTCAGTGAAGATCGAACAAGACAAGGCGAAAGAGCGGTTCCGCAAGGTCCTGATGCTTCTGGCGACGTTCGCCGTGAGCATCACGTACTTGGCTGGGCTGAGCACGCCGGGAGGCTTCTGGGACAGCGCCGGCGACGGCCACGGCCCCGGCGACGCCATCCTCAAGGACAATCACAACACGCGCCTGGCAGTGTTCTTCTGTTTCAACACCCTGGCCTTCGTCGCGTCATTGCTCATCATCGTGGTGCTTCTGGACACCAAGCCTCATCGTCATCTTCGTCAGGGGTTCATCGTCGTCGCGCTGTTCAGCCTCATCGTCGCGTACAACGCCGGCAGCTGCAGGCAGACCGACA
>Ga0182004_10004918_pt1 | contig 10834 bp, 9 predicted proteins | sample Sormic07211540_1_FD_120479 | JGI IMG/M metagenome (GOLD analysis project Ga0182004, IMG submission 120479) | Endophyte microbial communities from Sorghum bicolor roots, Mead, Nebraska, USA - 072115-40_1 MetaG | ecosystem: Host-associated > Plants > Roots > Unclassified | place: USA: Nebraska...
ACAGATAGAAAATGTAAAATGTACGATACACCTTATTAGTGAATCCTAAAAGTTACATGTACTATTCGGAGGTGTAAAGTTCATTCATTGCATTCAAAGAGCACAGCATTCTCAAGAACAGAATCTGAGAGCAAAGCATCAGCTTTGTTTTTGGTTACCAGTCATTCGTATTCAGTGGGATTGAGCCAAAGGATTCACAGAAGTCATATGTGCTGATGAATCTTCTCAGGGTGATTAGGAATCAAAGCAGTGATTCTTTGTAGTGCATAAGGCAGTCAAAAGGTGAGATCAAATTACAGGGTTAGATCAAGATTGTTTTTTTTTTCATACGGTGATGATGGTGCTAGTGGTAGGCAGAAAAAAGAAAAAACACTCAAAAGGAGGTCAACACTCAATGAAAAGCTCAATATAAAATGGTTGCATTGGTAAGAAAAAAGAAACTTTCACAAGGAATAGCAAACACAAGGGCAACAGTAAGGGAATGTCCCTCCTGCTAAGAGGGTAACAAAATATGTCTCTCCTTGTAGGGTTGCATATGCACTAGCATTATCATGTGTCCGTGTAGTTAATCAGGGAATCAGTGCTCATAAATCTTTCTAAACTATAGATCCTGTTCCTACATCAGATATGTGGATTGCTGATTTGTCGATATCGATAATCTTGCATGAAGGGAAAGATGCAGAGGGGTACTCATTGGTCAGCCCATGATTTTGGTATACTATACTACAGCAAAATCTGAAGAAATTCGTGGACCTGTGCTATGTTCTAATCACTCACTACATGTACTATTAAATTTAACAGAAACATAAGATACACATGCTGGCAGCTGCATTGGGCCATTGACAAAAAGAAAACGAAAATATGTTAAGTTCAGAGATTCTCCGATTGTAAAAGGAGAGGAAAACCAACCTCGAGGCCCCTGCAATATGGCAACAACGTCTTGCCCTCGCTCTCACCACCCTGGCCGTCCCTGTTGTCCACGAACATGGAGTAACCCGCGCACCCGTACCTGAACCGCCTGAGATCATGCCCCTGCGCCGTCGCCTCCTCCTTAGGCTCATCCACCACGTAGTTAGGAACTAACACACCAAATCATCGATAACCTCATGAGATCTTCGGATCAGGCGTAGCGTAAAAGTCGGATTTTTTTTTCTTTCAGCTTTCAAAGAAACAAATTCGCATCCAAAAGCAGACAACTTTGTGGATTGGGCCGCAAATATCAATCAATCAAACAGATTGCAGATTCCGGTGTATCGGGTTAGGGTTTGTGACCTTGGGGGATGGAGCGGGGGATCCCAACGCAGATTGGGTTGTAGCCGCGGGACTTGAGCACTGATGAGTAGTAGAGGCATCCCTTGCACGACTTCCCCTTCCGCGGCGCCGCCGTACCAGAGGCACCTCCGCCCGCCGCGGCGACGGGCTCCGGCGATGCCTCCACCATCTCTCTTACTTTTCCCCTCCCTCCTCTCCTTCCGCCGCGTCGGCCTGACGGGGGACGGCGAAATTAGCTATCGAAGGGAGAAAACCGTGCTGGCTGCCATGTGGGACCGCGACTTCGCGCCTTGTAACCTTGTTGCTTAGTACACGCAGCGAACCGATAGATCCGCATCACAGGGCTGGCAAAGAGCCCTAGAGGCACTCGTGTTCTACTTTTGCACGTAGCACCCCGGTCGAAGCGGTATTTCTTCTTCCGATCGCGTCCATGAGTCCATTCTCCTCAAGATGGGAGTGGTTCAACCTTGGATCAAACCGGCTGGTCTATTTATTATTAAATGGAGCACCAGTCAAACCATTTAAGTAAATTTCTAACCCGTGGTGCACTAATAGATATCATGGTTCGATCTATCCCATGTATATTGCTTTTGGTCAACCGCTACTCCAAAGATTAGTGGATAGACAGATACTTATACATCACAAAAATGTTATGATTTGCCTACTTAATTAATAAGCAACGACGTTTACATAACATAATATATTAACTCATCACAGAACTAATGACAAAAGTCGATCATGAACCACTCATTATCTTTTTGATTGAAAAGCACAAGATCGTCAGCAATGCAACGCAAACTAAACCTGTCGCTGCTGTTGTCTACTTTAGAGAGCCTACCTGCCAACCATGTGAGTCGGTGGATGCTGCGTGTGTCGTCCTACTAGGTATACCGTGTTATGTTCGCATTGCATTTGGTGATCTGGAAGCAGCAAGGTTGTTGGCTGGCAATGGGGAAGGCAGAGCGGTGGCTCAAGAGCATCTTGGCGGGGAGGAAGAAGAAGGACAAGGCACTGCAGCCGTATCAGTAGCAGCAACAAGGCGACGCCACGCCGCTGCCGGGCGCCGCCGCGAGCAGCCCCGGGAGAAGAAGCGCTGGAGCTTCAGGCGGCCCGCACTGGCACCGGCGCAGCAGGGCAAGGTCAATAGTAACGCGGTGCCATCCCCGTTGCTGTTGGCGCGCGAGCTCGACCAGAGCGAGCACGCCGTTGTGGTGGCCGTGGCAACAGCGGCGGTCGCCGATGCCGCGGTCATGGCTGCCGCCGAGGCTGCTGCCGCGATGGTCTGTCTGACGGTGACAGCTGCGGAGGACAACGATCTATCCGTTACCTCCTACCAACGGCTGCCACGGACACAGACGATGGAGGAGATCGGGCGCTGGTGCCGTTCTACCCGCTGGCGGGGAGGCTGGGCGTGGGCGAGGGCGTCGGCCTGCACATCGACGGCAAAGCCCAGGGCGCCGCCGGATGGATGGGAGGCAGGAGCGGATCGACCCACTCGATCCAAAGATTCGATGGATTTGGAACCACTAACCCTAACTCACTTAATGGGTCAGAAATGGAGCCCATTTAGACTATTTTTTGGACCGGTTCGAAGAACCTTTGGGCCGAACCGAACCATTCCCATTTTTACATTCTCCTCGTAGCCTCACGCTTTTGTTTTCAACTTGTTTATTGTTAGACTTGGTTTTGTAAAGCAACAAGGTCAATAACAGTCTTGTTTATCTGTATAAGTAAAGTAATAAGAACTAAGTTATATAGTAGTTAGTCTTGTATTTATTTATCAATGATTTTTATTATTATATATTTATATTCTTCATCACATATATTTCTATTGGGATCCACTATTGTCTATACTTTCGTGTCCAGTTGTTGTTTGTATGAAAGCTAAACTCTCTCCTCTATGTTCACTTTTCTCATTCACATCAGCGAAAATGTTGACTAACTTGGCTAAAGTTAATTGTTCTTGCTCTAACAGATGTTGTAAAGATATATTAACTACCTTTGGTGCAGGTTTAGAGTTGGTGATTCAGACTTGTTTTATGGATCATGCACCAAACTTTGTAACTCAGGGTCTCCAGCGATAAGCTTGGAACCAACTCTTGTTTATGTGATTCTAGCGATAAGCCTTGTTTGGATGCGCATATATTCATGTCAATCCACATGTTAAAGTGAGTTTAAGTAAAATTAAATTAAGTTTTACTCCAATCCACTGCAACATATGTGGATGGAAGTATATACACATGCATCGAAAACAAAGTCTAATATGGTCATGCCATTACCGGCAACATCACCACTGCCAACGTCTTTAGAGTTTGCCACTGTCAAATAATTACCCACCTCCATGATTATGAACACATAATGTAACCTATTAATTTGTATTTAAATCACTCATTCCTATTACAAAACATCATATAGAACAACCATAAATTTACATGTAATTACTTAACCTCTTAAATTTTCTTCAAAATTACCACTTATGTACTTATTAAAAAAATACTAAAACATCCTCCCAAATATGCATATAAATTACCAATATCTTCTCTCTCGCTCTGTGTGTGTGTATATATATATATATATATATTAACATGATTAATATATTAAAAAATATTTAAAGTAAATATACATGTCGTACAATCTTGTAAAAATATCAAGTACAAATGCATGCATAGGCGATAAATATACACGTTATCTATTAACAATCGTGAAAATATAGGATATATATTACATATATACATTGAGATGATGGTGTAGCCCAATTGTCACTTATGGCCATCTCATTATTCTGGCCCAAGAGGCCAAGACTATATAAACGTGAAATACCACACTGTCCAGTCTAGTCCAGGGAGAACCATGCCATGTACTGCAGTCAACAAGAAACCGATTTCTTTCTGCAATTCGGGAGCACTCAAACGTGTTCTTACGTGTGTGTTGTTTTTCGGTAACCAGTGTTCTTGAATTTTGCTTTGATCCACAACTTCTCAAATAGACAAACCTCGGTACCCATGGAGCCACAACAAATTCCCTGAGGCCTCAGCTACTGCAGCGCTGCCTGAACGAGCGTCCGGCACTTGGGGACTAGGACGAGGGGAACCCGCCGCGGCGTCGTAAGCCCCGGTGCCTCGCCCATGTCGAGGTCCACCGGGCGCATGCCGGCGGGGAGCTCCCACTCGAAATGACGCAGGAGGCTGACGAGCGCGAGCTCCAAGACCGGCACCGCGAAGCTGATGCCGGGGCAGATCCTCCGCCCGGCGCCGAACGGGATGAGCTGGTAGTCGGTCCCTCTGAAGTCCACCGAGCGACTGCCGGCCATGAACCGCTCCGGGCGGAACTCGTCCGGTGCGTCCCACACAGCGGGGTCCCGTCCGATGGCCCATACGTTGACGAAGAGCGCCGTCTTGGCCGGGATCTCGTAGCCCTGCACAACAGCGGGCGTTGTTGATTCGTGCGGGACGAGGAGCGGCGCTGGTGCGTGGAGCCGAAGCACCTCTTTGAATACTGCCTTCAGATATCCCATTCTGCTCAGGTCGGGTTCACAGATGGCCGGCTGATCGGCGTTGACGACTCGCACTATCTCGTCTTGGAGCTTGCCCAGCACCCGCGGGTTGGCGATGAGTTCTGCCATGGTCCATTCCAACGTTTGAGATGATGTTTCAGTTGCAGCGGCTATCATGTCCTGCAGACGCAAGAATCAAGCACGGATAAGAGGAACAGTACTGAATTATTTGGTAGCAAACATTTCTTGATGACATGCTAGAAGAGGATTTCTGCGAAGACGATAACCTCGATAGTAGCTTTGATGCGATCGTCTGTGAGCTCGAGCCCATCGGCGCCTTCTTCCCTCAGCCGAAGCAAGACATCCAAGAAGTCCTCATCCTCCTCCCCTGCATCGCCACCCCCCTTCTCCTTGTGTGCGGCAACTATCTCGGACAGGAACTTGTCCCACACCTCGGCCATGTCTTCGAGCTTCTTATCGAGGCCCGTCGCCCATCTCACAAACCTCGCCGGTGCGTCCGGCAGCACGTCTTCGGGTTGGAAGCCCGCCATCAGCGCCGCGGAGTTCCCCATCAGCTGTTTCAGCTTCTCTGCTGTGGCCCCAGCGGCACCGGTGGCCGCGCGGGTGACCACCGCGTTCGTGTAGCCGTACAGGAGCTCCCTCATCTGCACGGCCTCCCCTGCTTCCGCGGCGCGGCGTGTCCGTGCGACGAGCGCGGCTACCTCGGCGGCCCGCACGGGCGCGAACGACTCCACGCGCCGCGGGGAGAGGAGGTGGACCACCGCGATCTTTTTGCCCCGGCGCCAGTTCTCGCCGTAAGGCGCGAACGAAACGTTGCTGCACCCATACATCAGCTTATCCCCTCCGACGCTGCGCGGGCGGGAGGCGAAGGCGAGGTCGTGGTTCTTGAACAGATCCGTGGCCGCGGCGGCAGTGAACACGACCAAGGTCGGTCTGCGGCCAAGTTGCAGGAAGAGGAGACCGCTGCCGCCGTCGCCATAGCGAAGCTGCAGCTCGTGCAAGGATCGGTGCGCGAGGCGGCCGATGAGGTGAAGGTGGCCGATCAGCGGTAGCGACGGCGGGGACGGTGGGAGCTTGCTGCTCCTGCGGTTCTTGATGACATAGAGGAAGACGATAAGCGCGCCGGCGGCGAGCAGGTAAGGAGACATTTTTTCTGCTCTGATGAATGATGACTGTAACACATCAGTAGAATGACTCTCCAGTTTGGACAGATCTGCTCAAAGTAAGAGACATTTCTGTAAGGCAGAAAAATATTTGCAAGAATGGGTCAAAGATCCTTGATTTTTTTTCTCTCTCGAGAACCTCTCTATATAGAATTCCCTACTGTCTTCCAACTCTGTGATGGCTACAGGATGATCTTGGATCACAATGGCAATATATAAAACAACGTTGTTTGAAAATTTCAGCTGCACGAGGATGATGATGTGATAATTTGGAAAGAACAATGCCCTCACCCAGGATGATGCTGGTCCATAACATAAAAACATTTGGAAAGGGTATGTGGTTACAAAACAATGCAATACTAGCCAAAGACAACTTTATTTGGAGGAAGTGGGGTGGAAATGGTACTTGTTAATTTTGTGAGCAGGATGAAAATACAACTCATCTCATTTTTTATTGCGACACAGCTAGCATAGCATACTGCATTGGAGGTTTGGAGCTACAAATAGACCGTGCAGTTTGGTTCAGTACTGGAGTTGGATATCTGATTGCTTCTCAAATGGACAAGACTTTTATACTCTTGGGGTGGCCGCGATTTGTTGGGGCACTTGGAAAACGAGAAATAGAGCTTGTTTTGAAAATAAGTTGATTACAAACCCTGATGAAATAATCTGCCATACCTGTGCACTTGTGAAATATTGGGCAAGCCTTTATTCTAAAGAAGATCTGGAAACATTGCTCGAGGCGGTGAATATTATGATATAGGTTGTTACAAGACTACTGAAGTGCTGACCAGTGACGACATCTACAACCAATTCGACGACAATGAAGATTGAAGATTGGAAATTATCGTGGGCCAGAGGAAGGGCGAGAGAATTGATGGATGCTCTCATTTGAGGCTCATACTGTACTGTCCTCTAGATGTTTTTTGTTGACCTTTTGGAATGACTATGATTCCGTTATGTTCTCCTTTTCAGTATCTTATTGCAACTTTCATTTCACCCTACTAATAATCATGTCATCCAACTTTCAATATCTTATTGCAAGTTTATCTGTATCACCTTCACTTAATTTCATTTCAAATTATTTGCAGTCCCCGTAGCAATACGTGAGTATCTTTTAGTATATATACATTCTATTACATAATATAAATTGAGATGATGCCGTAGGCCAATTTTATCATCAATGCCCCATGACTAAATGTGAAAGACCAAACTGTCCAGCCTAGTTCACGGTAACAATGGAGGCACACCAAATCCCTTGTGCTACTGTAGTGCCGCCTGAACGAGCGTCTTGCACTTGGGGACTAGGACAAGGGGTACCTGCCGGGGCGTCGTCAGCCCCGGTGCCTCGCCCATGTCGAGGTCCGCCGGACGCATGCCGGCGGGGAGCTCCCATTCGAAGTGATGCAGGAGGCTGACGAGCGCGAGCTCCAAGACCGGCAGCGCGAAGCTGATGCCCGGGCAGATCCTCCGACCGGCGCCGAACGGGATGAGCTGGTAGTCGGTCCCTCTAAAGTCCACGGAGGGGCTGCCGGCCATGAACCGCTCCGGGCGGAACACGTCCGCTGTGTCCCACACAGCAGGGTCCCGCCCGATGGCCCACACGTTGACGAAGAGCGCCGTCTTGGCCGGGATCTCGTAGCCCTGCACGACCGCTGGCGTCGTTGATTCGTGCGGGACGAGGAGCGGCGCTGGTGCGTGGAGCCGAAGCACCTCTTTGAACACTGCCTTCAGGTACTCCATTTTGCTCAGGTCCGGTTCAGCAATGGTCGTCTGATCGGCGCTGACGACTCGCGCTATCTCGTCCTGGAGCTTGCTCATCACCCGCGGGTTGGCCATGAGTTCGGCCATGGTCCATTCTAGCGTTTGAGATGATGTTTCAGTTGCGGCGAATATCATATCCTGCAGACGCAAGAATTGAGCACGGATCAGAGGACCAATATCTCTAATAAACTTTTCTTGGAAAACTAAAAGAGCATCTGTGCAAAGATAACCTTGATGATAGCTTTGATGCGATCGTCTGTGAGCTCGAGCCCGCCGGTACCTTCTTCCCTCAGCCGAAGCAAGACGTCCAAGAAGTCCTCATCGTCCTCCCCTGCACCGTCGTCCCCCTTCTTGTGCGCGGCCACTATCTCGGACAGGAACTTGTCCCATGCCTCGCCCATGTCGTCGAGCTTCTTATCGAGGCCCGTCGCCCATCTCACAAACCTCGCCGGCGCGTCCGGCAGCACGTCCTCAGGTTGGAAGCCCGCCATCAGCGCCTCGGCGTTCCCCATCAGCTGTTTCATCTTGTCTGCTGTTACTCCGGCGGCACCGGTGGCCGCGCGGGTGACCACCGCGTTGGTGTACCCGTACAGGAGCTCCCTCATCTCCACGGCCTCCCGTGCCTCCGCGGCGCAGCGTGTCCACGCGACGAGCGCGGCTACCTCGGCGGCCCGCACGGGCGCGAACGACTCCACGCGCCGCGGGGAGAGGAGGTGGACCACCGCGATCTTCTTGCCCAGGCGCCAGTTCTCGCCGTACGGCGCGAACGACACGTTGCTGCAGCCATACGTCATCTTATCCCCTCCCACGCTGCGCGCGCGCGAGGCGAAGGCGAGGTCGTGGTTCCTGAACAGGTCCGCTGCCGCCGCGGCAGTGGACACGACCAAGGTCCGCCTGCGCCCGAGTTGCAGGAAGAGGAGACCGCCGCCGCCGCCATAGCGAAGCTGCAGCTCGTGCAAGGATCGGTGCGCGAGGCGGCCGATGAGGTGAAGGTGGCCGATCAGCGGTAGCGACGGCGGGGACGGCGGGAGCTTGCTGCTCCTGCGGTTCTTGATGATGTAGAGGAAGGCGATAAGCGCGGCGGCGGCAAGCAGCAGGTAAGGAGACATTTTTTCTGCTCTGATGACCAGTCTATTGCTGCGGAGAAATGATTGGCTTTTGCTCGGCTTTAGCGGTGGTGAAAAACGATTGTATACACACAGACAACGATAGTTTCTTTTTTTTTTCTTAACAAAAGACGGCAAAAGTCGATCAGATTCATTGAAAAGTCTATTGCTGCGGCGAAAGGACGACAGAGACATTTTTTAGCTCAATTCAAATTCACGAAGCCATCCACGATCGGACTATGGATTTATAAATCATACTCTATTTTCATTTAAACTGTAAGTTGTTTATGACCAATTTGGCAGGAATTTCACCGCAATATTATAAAGTGGTTTTTCAGTTTCTCCTACAAACAGATCAGGATGAAAAAAACTGTTTTTCAGCTTGTCTCACAACGCAAGAACCATGGTGAAGCTGAAAAATACTAGGTTCTTCCAGCACTCTCTCCAATCTCCATTATCTTTCCCCAAAAGTTGTTTACCAAACGTTTTTTAAAATAATTTTAGCTTTACTGCGTCCTTTATGAAATTGAAGCTAAAAAAAATAGAAGGGGTGTTTGGATAATGATAATAAAACTAATTATATAACTCGGCTAGAAACTACGAGATGAATTTATTAAGTCTAATTAATTTATCATTAGCACAAGTAAATTATTGTAGCACTTAAGACTAATTATAAAATAACTAGGCTTAAATAATTCGTCTCGTAATTTCCAACTAAACTATGTAATTATTTTATTTTTTTATCTATATTTAATACTCTATGTATATATTCAAACATTCGATGTAACAAGTGAAAATTTCCTAGTTTGAAAACTGAACAAGGCTTGAATAGCAAATTTAGCAAATAAGTTAAAGCGAAAAGGGCCACAAGACGACAGCGGCAAGGCCACCATAGTAATGACGAAATTTCAAAATAATTCATATTTAAAATCAACAGAGGTGTCATGGAAATTAAAAATATGAATATGGATGAAAACATGTAAATCAGTCCCTTACAAAAAAAAGGCGATGAATAAATTTATGGTAATTGAATATAGACTATGAAGTACCTGTTATGCCTATTTTTATAGAAAATAACAAAAAGAAAAATCATACATTTGTATATCTCTTAACAATATACAAAATTTTAGCCCGTGCGACAGCACGGTTGATGGACTAGTTATTATAATTAGGATTACATATTATAATAATTAAAGTGTTTAGATCAATGGATTGTGGCGATCAGTAGTGTGTAACACTATGGTAAAAGTATAAAACAAGATAAAATTTGTAAAAAATAAAATGAACAATCAAATTCACTAAGATTCACATCTGATATATTGTATATAACAAAATATTTTTGTCATATAATAATTGATCTTTTTATGAGGCGACAACATCATTTGGCCCTGTGTGTGTTTATGCTATTTCTATTTTCTGATAGTAATGTAGCCATGCATATACAACTTTACATAATCTTTGGTGCTTCTGGTTAGTTTCCATTTACATAGTATTGTAGTATTATCTTGCCTTCTACTTCCTCTGTTCTAAATCTAAATTATAACTCGATTTTGGCTTTTTTGATCTATAATATGGAATTGATCGAGTGACTATGTACATGATCGATATACTTATTTATCTCTCTTCGGCTTAATTCATTTCTTCCTGGGATGTATGATGCATGCATAAAGGTGCATTTGAACCCACCTGACAATACAACTTTGCATCTTTAGGCCTTTTCTGCAATGTCATCTCCATTTTGGTGTTAATGGAATGTTCAATATTAGATTTTGTTTGACACAGCTTCATAAGTATTTTCATAAGCAGTTGTGAACTATTTTTTTTTGTCACACACATTTTTTTCAAGCAGCCACACAGGTCGTCCGACACAGTTCGACACTGTGCCGTGCCAGCAAGAAGTTTATTTCTTTCTGGTGAAAATGTGGCAGAGTAGGCTTAGAATTGACCGCTCTTCCAACGTAGTCCCTCTATTTCATTGAAAATGTTATTTTTAACTTTTAACTTTTTATTGTTTA
>Ga0182004_10004919_pt1 | contig 10834 bp, 15 predicted proteins | sample Sormic07211540_1_FD_120479 | JGI IMG/M metagenome (GOLD analysis project Ga0182004, IMG submission 120479) | Endophyte microbial communities from Sorghum bicolor roots, Mead, Nebraska, USA - 072115-40_1 MetaG | ecosystem: Host-associated > Plants > Roots > Unclassified | place: USA: Nebraska...
CTCTCTTTTTATTCTCTTCTATACTCATCAAAGCTCTCAACCGATGCTCTGCCAAATCATCCAACTCATCTTTCATCAAAGTAGCATAGTCATCGGCAGCCAACTGATCTTGAAAAGAGACCCGCCTAGATCCAGTCTTAATCTGCCATGGCAACACCACATCGTGCCCATACACCAACTGATAAGGCAAAACTTTGGTCGATCCATGACAATCCATCCGATATGACCACAAAGCTTCATTCAAAAATGTGTGCCATATTCTAGGATTTTCTTCAATCTTTCGCTTGATGAGCTTAATAATCCCTTTGTTAGACGCTTCGGCTTGTCCATTGGCTTGAGCATAATAAGGAGAAGAATTCAATACTTTAATCCCCGTACCGATTGCAAATTCATCAAACTCTCCCGATGTACTCTTTCACAAAATCAATCATGTTAGCCGATGTTACTTTCTTCAAAGGATAGCTTCAACCCATTTAGTAAAATAATCAGTGGCAACTAAGATGAACTTATGCCCCTTGCTTGATGGCGGATAAATCTGGCTGAATAGATCAATAGCTCATTCCCGGAACGGCTAAGGCTTAATAATAGGATTCATGGCTGATGCGGGTGCCCTTTGAATATTGCCAAACTTCTAACATCCTTTGAAATATTTAAAGCAATCCTCAGGTATAGTCGGCCAATAATATCCATTCCTCCTAATCATCCACTTCATCTTAAAAGCCGACTGATGTGCTCCACACACTCCTTCATGGATCTCACCCATCAAGCTTCTAGCCTCATCATCACCCAAGCACTTGAGTAAAACTCCATCTAACGTTCGATAATATAATTCTTCTCCAAGGAGTACATACTTGGTAGCTTGAAACCTAACACGTCTCTCAACCCTCTTAGACGGTTCTTTAAATAATCAATATTTTCTTTTCTCCAATCATCAGTATTGTCTGCCGATGATACATTTACAATGGGTTGGTATCCCGAGGCATGTTGAGCCAACCGATTAGCTTCTTCATTGTGCAATCGAGGAATATACTCCAATCGGAAATCCTTGAATTCCCTTAATAGTTGTATTCTCCTTTCATAATAAGTTATCAAAAGTTCACTTTGGCATTCATAAATTCCAGCCAATTGATTTATAACAAGCATAGAATCGCCAAAGATCTCAATAACATCGGCATGAACCTCTTTTAACAATTCTAACCCCTTGATTAGAGCTTGGTACTCGGCTTGATTATTCGTCGACGTGGCAACAATCGGCAAAGAAAACTCATACTTCTTTCCTCGAGGAGAAATTAGTATTATGTCGATTCCTGCCCCCCGGTCACACGTCGATCCATCAAAGAAGAGCGTCCAAGGAACAATTTCCAAGGTATGCACTACATCACAATGTTGAGTTACAAAATCAGCCATAATCTGCCCGTTAACTGCCTTAGCCGATTCATAACGTAGGTCAAATTCTGACAATGCCAAAATCCACTTACTGATTCTACCACTCATAATCGACATTGATAACATGTATCAGACTACATCATCTTTGCATATAACAGTGCATTCGGCCGATAACAAATAGTGCCTTAATTTGATACATGAAAAGTATAGGCATAAGCATAGTTTTTCAATTGCTGAATACCTTGTCTCAGCATCCACCAGTCTTCTACTTAGATAATAAATCACACGCTCCTTCCCTTCAGATTCTTGAATTAGAGCCAAACCGATGAACATCCCATCGATAGACAAGTATAATCTGAAAGGCTTTCCTTGTTGAGGTGGAATTAGAACTGGAGGTATCAAATATTTCTTGATTTCGATAGACAAGTATAATCTGAAAGTATCAAATATTTCTTGATTTCGTCTAACGCTAACTATTGCTCCTTCCCCCATACAAAATCTTGATCGGCTTTTAACTTGAGTAAAGGACTAAAAGCACGAATCTTACCAGATAAGTCAGATATAAATCGCCTGATAAAATTTATCTTGCCGATCAGAGATTGGAGTTCAGTCTTGTTAGTGGGAGCAACTATTTTGTTGATAGCATCAATAGATCTCCTACTAATTTCAATTCCTCTCTGATGCACCATGAAACCAAGAAATTGCCCTGCCGATACACCAAATGCGCATTTATTAGGATTCATCTTCAAACCATGCTTCCTTATGCACTCCAGCACTTTTCGCAGATCGGCAAGATGTTTTGTGAAATCTCCAGACTTAACCACCACATCATTAATATAGATTTCCACCAACTTGCCGATGAACTCATGGAAAATAAAATTCATAGCCCTCTGATAAGTAGCACCAACATTTTTTAAGCCAAAGGTCATCACTATCCATTCGAACAACCCAATATGACCAGGACATCTAAATGTGGTCTTTAGAATATCTTCTTCAGCCATGAATATTTGATTGTATCCTGCATTGCCATCCATAAAGCTAATGATCCGATGTCCAGCTGTAGCATCAACTAGTAAATCGGCAACTGGCATTGGATAACCATCCATCGGCGTAGCTTTGTTAAAATTCCTAAAATCAATGCAGGCATGAAGCTTCCCATTCTTCTTGTAAACTGGAACGACATTGAAAATCCACTAGGCATACCGACATTGCCGAATAAATTTTGCTTCAATAAGTTTAGTTATTTTGGCCTTAATATGAGGAAGGATATTGGGATTGCATCGGCGTGCTAGCTGCTGATGCGGCCGAAACCCAGACTTGATAGGCAACCGATGTTTGACAATCGATCAGTCTAAACTAGGCATCTCGGTATAATCCCAAGCAAAGCAATCTTTATATTCCTTTAACAAATCGGTTAACTATTGCTTACACTCAGAATCTAACTTGGAAACAAATAAAAGTAGGCCTTGACCTATCACCATTACCTATATCTACTTCTACTAAATCATCGACCGATGTAAACCCCTGGCCTAACTTTCCATCATCGGCGAACCTATCCATTAAAACTCTTCATCAGAACCGACTGCTTGGATTGGTGGAATTTCATAATCTGCAACTTTGAGAAAATCCTTCTCCCAAACTTCTCCTAAAATGCACCTGGTCCTTTCATAAGTATCGATCTCTGCCGATGCAATAACATATGAGGAATCTCCTGGGACAATTTCAATCTTGTCACCAACCCACTGAACCAAGCATTGGTGCATTGTAGATGGGATGCAACAATTGGCATGAATCCAATCTCTCTCTAACAGCAAATTATAAGCACCCTTTCCACTGATGACAAAGAAAGTTGTCGGCAAGGTCTTGCTGCCGATGGTCAACTCAACGCATATGCCTCCCTTGACTGGAGACACATTTCCTTCAAAGTCCTTTAACATCATATCGGTCTTGGTTAAATCTTGATACCATTTTCCAAGCTTCCGATAGACTGCATATAGCATAATATTGATAGCAGCCCCACCATCAACAAGTATCTTGGTCATCGGCTGTCCATCAACCCTACCTTTGACAAATAGAGCTTTAAGGTGTTGTCTCTCATTATTGGCGGGCTTTTCAAAAATAGCCGTCATCGGATCTAGGGCCAACTGAGCTATCTGATCGGGAAAATCTACCTCCTCATCAGCACTGAAGGGCGCAAGGAATTCCATCGGCAACATAAACACCATATTAACGTCTGCCGATGGACCTTTTCTCTTAGGATCTAACTGCTGTCGATCTCCAGACTTAGCAAAATTCTCTTCTCGTACTTAGTTCTTCTTGTCGCTCTCGCTGCAACCTTCTTTTATGTGTCCATGTCAACCCCTCTGGACACCATGGGGGAAGTTGTGGCTGCCTCACCGACTGGCGACGATTTTCCCTTGATTCCACCCGATAAGTATTAGCATCCCTACAGAATATGAACTCATTGGGAACTCGTGCATTCGCCATCTCCTCAAGCTCTTCTTGATTCATGGGAAAATAACCGACACACTCACCAAGCCTGTCATGCACACTAAGTCTGCCCCCTAGTCGATCATGAACTGATGTCCTTCCTCTAATCGGCCCACCAAAATGCCGATCATTGTTCTGATACTGCCGATTTGGTCTATCATACCGATTGTAGCCATTGCACTCAGGGCAGTCTCTAACAGTTGGTAGTTTGATGTTTTGCTCCCAATAGTGGATGAAGAACGGGCAATTCCAATGATCTTTATGCCGATTCCACTCTTGTCGGCGTCTTTCTTCTTCCCGGCGACGATCTTCTTGTTGGCGACGATATCGATCTTCACGCTGCTGCCAGGTTTCCTGATGCCTCCTATGGGTGATTACAATGCCAGATCGAGGAGGTCTCCCTGAGCTGGTCTCTTCTTGGATCAAGCCCTTGCCTTTAGCATCATCGGCAGTAATCTGATACTGAGGATCTACCAATGCACTTTTCTCAGCTGCTTCTGATGTCAAGACCTTGGTCTTTCCCTTAGCATCCAACATATTTGTGGGGAAAGGATGTTGGTCGATCTTCATCCGCTTCTGAGCTTTGGAGCTATCAAACTTAATTCTTCCAGACTCTATAGCCGATTGCAGTTGTTCCCTGAACACCTTGCATTCATTTGTACTACGAGATGTTGCATTATGCCACTTGCAATACTTGATCTTCTTTAATTCTTCTGCCGATGGAATCGCATGGTTGGGTGACAACTTAATTTGTCCCTCCTGAAACAGAAAGTCAAATATCCTATCGGCTTTGGTGATGTCGAATGCAAACTTTTCTGGCTCTTTAGGCTCAAAAGAGCAAGACATCGGCTTCTTATTTTTCACCCATTCCGCCAAGCCGATGACTGGTTCTTCATCAGAATCTAAGGTCGTTGCCTCATCGACAAATGACACCTTTTTGTTCCACGCCCTCTTAAGTTCAAAAGCTCTGATATCTTGGTCAGAAAACCTCTACACTAAATGACTCAGACTTTCAAACTCTTGAGAAGCATACTTGTCTTTGATGTGTGGCAAGAATCCTTGGAAAGCCAAATCGGCAAGATGCCGATCATCCAGAACCAGACTATAGCATTTATTCTTAACATCTCGCAACCTTTGCACAAAACTTTCAACCAATTCATCATTGTGCTGCCTTAGCCTGACTATTGGTAATCTTCTTCTCATGAACTCTAGAGAAGAAGTATTTATGGAATTGTTTTTCCAGATCGGCCCAGGTAATCACCGAGGTTGGAGGTAATGAAATAAACAAATTAAATGCCGATCCAGACGAAGATGATGAGAATAAACAAACCCTCAACTCATCTCTATTAGCAGCTTCCCCACACTAGATGATGAATCTGTTAACATGTTCCATGGTTGACGTGTCATCCTATCTAGAAAACTTGGTGAAATCCGGCATCTTGTACTGATTTGGAAGTGGAATCAAGTCATGTGCAGGAGGATACAGTGTCCAATAAGAGTAAGTATTAACTTTTGGTTTTGTCTCAAACTGATCTCTCATCACTTCAGCTATCTTATCGTCCCAATAGGCATCGACATCCTGCCGATGAGCGGGTTGTGGATCTGGCACCTGCTGATAAGCTTCCACGTGTCTCTGTGGTGCATGATCTCTAGGGAACATGGCATTAGCCAACGCCTGTTGACCACCAAATTGCTGACCAAGATTCATCGGCTGGTTAATTAACCCTTGATTCTGAAAACCAGGTTGCATTGGTCCCTGTTGAAATCCAATAACCTGATGATTCTGCTCAGGCATTTGTGGAAAGACAAACTGCCCTGTCCATCCATGGTTAACATTCGTCAGCGTAGGCCCTGCCGATGGTTGTTAATTGGGCATCATCATTAAATTGACATACCTTGGCTATGTCATAAACCTTTGATGCGTCGGCATTAGATCTGCCGATGCGTTAGGCATCTGGAACGCTGATATTTGAGAATTCCCGGCAAAGGGTCTTGCAGTGGTAGTCATAGAATACTGGAGAATCTGAGTCATCGGTGATACTGGGGGTGCCGATGCCATAGGAGCCTTGCCTATCATGTCAGCCATTTGAGATGTCCCAGAACTATTTGCCATGAATACTAGGGGCATACCATATCCCCACCAATTGGGCGGAACTTGAGAGCTTTTAAACACAGACCCTAATATTGCCAATGTCAATAGATCTGTATGTTGGACTTGTCCCTCTGATATTGAAGGATTAGTCGTCATTGGTGTAGATTGCCCATTAGTCATCCCTAATGTGCTTGGAGGAGAAGTAACTTCTGTACCCGCAATGGCTGGAGCAGCCGATGGAGCCGTAACCTATGATGACCCTGGCTGATGATAGGCTGGGCCCACATAAGCTAGTGGTACTTGTCCTTCTTTGAAAGTTCTAGCCACAGCATTGAAAACCATATTGGACAGCATGCTAGATTGATTGATTAGAGCACGATTGATAGCACTGTCAACCATCTCTTGTAGTTTACCTGGATTAGCTTCAAAAGTGATTTGCCGAGGCATCAGCAATGCTTCCTTTTGGATCACTTCGTCGCTCCTGTTGATACTGAAGGATTTTAAGCACAACTGCTTATAGTCCTCCATAGCTTTTGCCATAGCTTGCTTCTGTTCATCCCTGAGATTGGCTTCCGTCATGTGGATAACGTTCCCCAAGTCAAAATCATTGTTCGACATGTTGATCTTGATGATGAATCTGTGTCCCACCGGGCGTGCCAAAAGATGTGTTGGTGCAAAAGTAGATCTGCAAACACAAAGGGCTAATACCTGATTCAACATTAAGGCGTGCCAGCTGATTTGACCTTACACTCGACAAAGGTGATAACTCGAAACTTTAGTCCCGACAACAGCGATGCGCCCGGATGTCACGTCCAAGAGGTATTCACGCGGAACTTGAGAACTCGCCGAGGTTGACTTGATGAATTCCTAAGAACTCATAAGTAAAAGAAAATATGCGAGTTGACGAAGTCGTCGAAAAAAGTAGATGCTGGAATAAATGTGAAAACTTGTGTTTGATTGATTGTGTATATCCATTACATTGCTACGGGGTTTATATTTATACCCTGTCCGAAAGAATTGCAACCAGACACGACTAGGACTCTAATTCCAAATTGAACAGAGTTTGTATACAAAACGGAGTTTACTAATTTTGCTTTGTTTTAGTGGAATGATCTTTGTAATGCTAATAATGCTACTGATATGCCTCAAACTTGGAATGCTTTAAAACAACATATAAAATCTCGTTTTGTTCCTCCTTATTATCAACGTGATTTACGTCTTAAACTACAAACTTTAAAACAAGGAGATAAAGGAGTAGAAGCATACTATCAAGAATTGCTTATTGGTTTAGCACATTGTGGTGTAAATGAAGATGATGCTAATGCTAGTGCTAGATTCTTTAGTGGTTTAAATCATGATATCCAGAATGGTTTTTATTACAAAGAATGGCGTAATTTTTCCCAATTGTATCATCTTGCTATTAAGGCAGAACGTGAAGTACAGGGATGCAAGCAACACCAATCTTTAGGTCTAATAATGGGAGGAATTTTCAACAGCGTTCTGAGCCGGAGACGCCCAAGATTTCTGTTGCACCACAGTCATCTACACCTGCATTTTCTGCTGGGGTAAGAAAATTGTCTAATGTGCCGCCCCCACAGTTGAAGAAAGGTGCCACTCCGGGTGCTTCTACAAGCTCCTCCTCGCCCAGCTCTAAAATCATTTGCCACCAATGCAAAGGCATGAGACATGTCATGAAGGATTGCCCCAGTCGTCGCGCTTTCATTGCTACCGAGGATGGATATGTAAGTGCTAGTGATGTTGAAGATGATTTAGCCTTTGCTGCTAACATTGCTATAGATTCCACCGAGGGCGATCAAGAAACAAAGACCATCGTCATTGACTCTATGGCTGCATCTGCAGGCTATCCTAGCCTTCTTGTGCAGTGTGTCTTGAGTTCACGTGTGGGACATGAAGAAGAGATGCAGATCCAGTGCCACAATTTGTTCCACACGTATCTCATTGTGCAGGGTTGCCGTGTTCTCACCATCATTGATAGCAGAAGTTGCAACAACTTGGTGAGTTCAGATTTGGTTGAGAAGCTTGGCTTGACCACACGACAACATTCATATCCATACAAACTTCAATGGTTCAATAATAGTGGTAAGACTAAGGTAACTAAATCAGCCCACACTAGCTTTTTCACAGGCATTTACATGATACTACTAATTTTGATGTTGTACCTATGCAAGCTTGTTCAATTTTATTAGAATGTCCATGGGAATTTAATAATAATGCTTTCCACCATGGTAGAACTAATACATACACTTTCATGCATAAGGACAAGAATATTACTTTGTTGCCATTGTCACCTATGGATATTGTTAAACATGCTAAAGAGATTAACAATAAACCTCCAATAGACATTGATAAAAATAATAGGATTAATTTACAAGGAAGTGCTTTACTTGCTACAACTTCTGCTACTGTTGAATTATGTGATAATCCAGATGCACCATGTTATACTATGTTTTGTCAACCTATTATGTCTTGTGCATTGCCTGCTGTCACTAACCTTATGTAGGAGTTCATTGATGGGGAAGAGTCGAGGATGACTCCGATCTAGAAGGAGGGGATGATGAGGACATCACCAAGATGGAGTGAAGGACGACTCCAATTCAAGAAGGGGAGGATGATGAGGATATCGCCACACTGGACACGTCAACACCATCGTCTTTCTCAAGTTGCAATTCATCTCTAACTCACCTACCACATCACTCTCGGATTCAGCAGACACATCATCAGTGTTTTTATCATAACTTCTTCATACGACATCGAAATAGAGTGATCTTGGACTCGTTGGAAAGGGACGACGATGTCATCATTTTGGATCTAGTCCCAGCTCTAGATCGTTTGTGGATTAATCTATATGACCACGACAAGGTGCTGCATCACCTATTTTGGGCCAACTTGGCCATGTATGGAGTCAGGCCTTAAGCCCAAGTTGTGGGCACCTCTCCCTGGTCGCCTCTAACCCTAGGACGCCTCTCTTTTATATTCCACGTAGCCGCCGCTGTTTAGACTCGAGTAAACTAAATCATTCATTGTAACCGTGGTGATAAATCCTTTTACACTAATCTAGGGCCCCCATTCTTGATTTCCTCCACTATGTCGATTAGTCCTTTGGAACTGAGCTCTTGAACTCTCTTTGAATATTCACGTCATTCATTTCTGTAATTTCAGATTGCGTGTTTATACCTTCTTGCTTGTGTTCTTCGATTCGCTCGCAGCAATAGCCTTCTTGGCGAGGTCAATCAAGTTGTGCTTGGTTGATAACCAATAGAGCAGTGGCATAACAGTTGCAGGGTTCGAATCGTGCTGATTTGAAGCTGGATCACCAACATCGAGTTTTCCACAAATTGAATTTACCAGTTACCTCTCGGAAGATCGGGCCTGGGCCTCATCATATTCTCCTCGACTCACCTTCCTCTTTTCCACCGGCCAAATCCACCAAACATTTACTCACTTTGCTTAGCAATGAAGCAAAGATGGCAGCCACAAAATTTGAGTGGGAGAGGCGCCAGCACATGGGCGGCTGCCCCACCCTCCTTGGGCACCCGCCCAACAACCTCCTCCTCTATAAAAGCCCTTCCTCCCTTCACTTCCACACACCACACACAAACAGTTTCAGTAGACAAACATCTTGCTCTCGGCCTCCAAGTGTCTAGAGAGAGTTTGGGAGAGAAGGAGAGCATAGAAAGAGTAGAGAAGAGGGTAGGAACTAAGGAGGGTGAGCAAGAGCTCAAGGGCTAGTGTAAAACGGGTAGTGCTGCAAGAATTCCATAGAGAAATTAGTAGAGTGCTATCCAACTAGGCTTAAGAATTCTAAAACTAAGGGGGAGGTTCTGTCGAAATTCAAACTAGCAACAAGAATCAATCTTGAAAGAACAACTAACCATTGGACGGCTAACCACTAATCCCTCACTAATCCTTTGCACTAGTGTTGTTTTTGTTTGTAAGCATTTGTTGTGGGATGAAGAGCTGGGCAAAGGGAACTACAAACAAGGTCACGGGAAGGACCACAAAGTTATCTAAATCGAGAGTCGGCTCCGACATGAGCACTGATCCCCCACTCACCCTCAGCCACCATCCTCCTCTGCTGCACCACAAAGGGTTCTTCTCACAGCAACTCACCTTGCCTTAAGAGAGTTGAGAGAAAAGAACATCTACAACAAATTGAGGAACAGAAGCTTCGTCCACACACTGGTCTTGGATGAAGTGTTCCTCTGTGAAACACGTATGGCAAATGAACTCGATATTATTTTCCAGTTTGTTGGTTGGAGTTCTTTCGCATCTATTACTGAGTTAGGGTCCAAGATTTTAACTATAGAGTTCCTTTGCATCCTTCAACTCAACAAGACAGAAGTTTATTTTAGATTATGTATATGTGGGTGGAATGCGTAAGAGATTTTGATTTTAAAAGCATGACATGACTCTCATAAGGTATACAACAAAGGTTGACTAAACTCAATGCAAAGCAAACAACATGAATGTGCAAAGGTTTTCCTAACTCTAAATGTATCATATATGGCTTTGGTAGAAATTTAAACTTTGTCATACAAGAGCTCGTCATGTAGGATTTTGGGTTTTTGGAGATAGTCTCACTAGATGAGAATGTGTTTCTCAAATGGAGTGTGCTATTATACGAAGATCATCATTCCAAAACCATGTGATGAATTCTCTCTAACTAATTTAGAATTGATTCATCTACTTTAGCCACTCACCATAATATGGCTTAAATCTGCTCTTTGGACTTAATTGACCAACCATGCACATTCACACTTTTATTTCCACTCAAAGAGTGTGCATGAGACATCAAGGGAGATTTAGTCCATATTGTGAGGTTTCTCTATTTAGTGACCCACTTGC
>Ga0182004_10004920_pt1 | contig 10834 bp, 11 predicted proteins | sample Sormic07211540_1_FD_120479 | JGI IMG/M metagenome (GOLD analysis project Ga0182004, IMG submission 120479) | Endophyte microbial communities from Sorghum bicolor roots, Mead, Nebraska, USA - 072115-40_1 MetaG | ecosystem: Host-associated > Plants > Roots > Unclassified | place: USA: Nebraska...
AGGTCCAGTCTTTGTGTTCGTGACACTCCCGCTTAGACTGAGGGAGGGTGTTAGAATGTAATATAACAGCCCATTGGGCGTGTATGGCCTATGGCCCATGTACATTGTAACCCTAGCCTATTAAGCTATATAATGAAGGTCACCCCCCCTGATTAGAGTGTGCGGTGTTTCTCTACAATAAAGTTGACATGGTGATTTTTTACCGAGGTTCACTTGTTTGCCATCAAGCTAAGTCCTCGTTGAGACAAACTCCAAGGTTACCGCCAGTCCCCTTTCTAGTGGCGACCCGCAAGTCACACTCTCCCACGTGGAGTGCTTACCACAAGCTCTAGCACTTGACACGGCCGAACTACTTATCGCCCTTCATGTCTCGCTCTACTAGAGCTGCTCTTCGTGATCCCCGCGAGGCGAGCACCATGCCCCCTCACAATCTCTTCTCAGGAGCACCGCACAACCTTCTTACGTGCTTCGACGGAGTCACAAGCCACCAAGCCATCTACAAGGTGGCAACCTACAAGAGTAACAAGCACCACCGGCTTGCAACACGAACACCTAGTGCCACTCGATGCAATCTCTCAATGCAATCACACTATAATCACTCATTCGCTATTGATTCGCAATCTTGCAAGCACAAATGAGTTAGAGGCTTTCCTAGCACTCTCCAAGCATGGACACTATGTCCCAAGGGTGTCAAGCAACCGCCAAGCCCAACCACTTCTATTTATAGCCCCCCATGGCTAAAATAGTTGTTGACCCTTCATTGGGCAAAACGTGCACGCACCGGACGCGCAAGTGTGAGCCATCAGACGCTCCAGCCAGCGTCCTATGCACATAGGGCTGCCAAATGTCACTAGGCGTTTAAAAAGAGCCATTGCCGCCAACGGCCAACTCGCACGCGCGCCTGACACGGTCACACCGGACGCTCCGACAAAAACCATCAGACACCAACGTCGCACGTCGAACGCAACTCAAAGAGGTACCAAAAATGGTTTCTTGCCTACGGATGCGTCGGACAGGGTGCCATCGAACGCAGCTAGTGTCAGATGCCTACAACGTCTCCTCCGAGTGCATGGGAACTTTGCGGACGTCACCAAGCACCTGACGCTGAACAGTGCGCCGGCCTGCGTTCGGTGCGAAACCCTCAGACACTTTGATGCACCGCGCCACTCTGCGTCATTCTGTTAACACCACGTCAGGCACAGGTCCAGCGTCCGACGTTGCCACCCTCAGCATCCGACGTTGCCACCCTCAGCGTCTGACGAGTGTTTCTCCGCGACTTCACCTCCTCTTCAACATCGCCTCTGGCGCAGTGGAAAATAAGCATTTCATTTCATTTCCAGCGCAGAGGATCCTAAACCATTCTCTACCCTTCAAACTCCACCTCCTTTGCAAATGTGTCAACACCACCAAGTGCATGTGTTTTAGCATTTTCACAACCATTTTTCCAAAGGAGTTAGCTTCTGAACTTGCCACGCCACTCGATCCTAACACGCATGGAAAGTTAGATCGCTCAAGGGGCACTAGATGACTGATATGCAAACAAGTTTGTCCCTATTGATAGTACGGCTATCTATCCTAAATCCAGTCATAAACTTCTCTACACACCTATGACCGGTGAAATGAAATGCCCTACAAATATACTTTTGCCTTGTGCATTCCATTTCATCTCCTCCAATGTTGATGCAACACATGCACCAATCAATCATCAAATGATATAATCCACTTCATATCATCATGTGACCATATCGGTTCATCAATCTTGACCTCACTTGATCTTCACTGTTGTCTCGGTCCATCAACATCAAGTCTTGCTCAAGCTTCACAGTCACATGCGGTCCCTCACTTTAAAGCCTCCGACTTGCCCTTCACACTTGCAACCAGTACGTCGAGCCAAGCCTCATCTTAATCTTCTCCATCTTGGTCCGATGACTCCATGTCATGTCTCATATGTAATGAGCTCCTTACATATTCACATGTGGACTAATCTCCTATGTATCTCACATAAACACAATTAGTCCACCTAAAGTTGTCACTCAATTACCAAAACCAAACACAGACCTTTCACCTAGGTTTGTGGAGGCCAAGTCAGACACGTCGCTCTTCATGTTTCGCCGAGGAGATGACATCGAATACTTGCTGCTCTATGTTGATGACATTGTCCTCACTGCATCATCAGCTACTTTGTTGCGTCACACCATCACTGCCTTGCAGCAAGAGTGCTCTATGAAGGACATGGGTGAACTCCATTGCTTTCTTGGGATGCAAGTTCATCGTCGTGCTAACAGTTTGTTTCTCTCGTAGCGTTAGGACATGCTTGAGATACTTGACCAGCATGGTTGACTACAAGCACTCAAGCAGTGTTTTATGCCCATTGACACTTGTGTCAAGATGTCAGCTACAAACGGTGCTCTAGTAAGTGACGCTACCGACTTGCAGAGTTTGGCATGTGCTCTAAAGTATCTCACCTTCACCAAACCGAACATCTACACTAGTCAACAAGTCTGCCTACATATGCATGATCCAAGGTACCCTCATCTTGCAACTCTCAAGCGCATTCTGAGGTACATCTACGATACTCTCGATCACATGTTTGCCTTCAGTAAAGATTGATCTGGTCGTTTACTCCAACATCGACTGGGTATGCAATTTTTCTCAAGGATAGTCTGATCTCTAGGTCCTCCAAACACCAGCTTTTGTGTGGGCTCCACTCCCTACCTCACCGTGCCACTCTAGTATATTGTGGTAACATTATTGTCGTCTACATCCACACGTCCTCCAACCCAGTTCAGCATCAACGCACCAAACGTAGTGAGATTGATCTTCACTTTGTTCAGGAACACGTTGCTATTGGTGTTGTTTGTGTTCTACATGTCCTGATCCTAGTATGCTCGCATCTTCACCCAAGGGTTGCCATCAACGGTCTTCAAAGAGTTCTGATCCAACCCGAACGTCTGCAGTACCGACTCCTTGGGCCTTGAGCCCATTATGGTTTTCTATAGATTGATTTCTAATCTTGATAGGCAAGGATATCCAACGGTGGTGATACTTATATAAACCAACCCTAGATCATCCTTGTCTATATGTCATGGTTCAAAAAGGCTACGCTAGGCGGCGGCCTAGGCGCAACTAAGCAGGAGGCGAGGGGGTTCCGCCTGGCCTATGCGGGTAGGCGGACCCCTAGGCAGCCGGAGGTTGCCGAAGAGGGAGAAACTCACGGGTGTTAGCCTTGTGCTAGACCCAATTACCATTCCTAGTTAATATTACTAGTATTTACTTTACTTTGTAGGTTCCTTGGCAACCAAGTTGATCATGATGCCTTGAGAACCAAGTAGCTAGAGCATCTTCTTTTCGGTTCTTAGAATATGTCAGGTCCTGTTGGGGAGCTGTCTGGCTATATAAGCAGCAACCATCCCCTTGTATCCTCTAAGTTACAAGAACTCAGTTTTAATACAATCCAAGCAGCAACCTTGCCAAGCTGCCCTCTGGCAGTAAGAAATTCCTGAGTTCATGCCAATGAAACTAACAATTGGTATCTAGAGCCAGGTTAGGAGAATCCTTTGGCCATGTCCACTGCCAGCCAGCGAGCCTTGAGAGCAGCAGCCGCCGCCGACGCCAACCTAGGGGGTGGCGGAGATGTGGTGAACCCGGGCACCAACCGTGCGTAGCGCTTGGCCGCAACAGAGGCTGCAGCCGTGCAGGCGATGGAGGCGGCCCGGCAGGCGGCGGCCCAGGCAGTGGCCAACACGACGACAGCTCTGCGCATGGAGATGGAGCAGGAGCCTCGGGCGCCAAGGAGGAGCCCAGACCCGCGCCGCAAGGGCCCGACGCAGAGCCCAGATAGGCGCAGCCGGGACCAGTCGCCTGCTCGCCATCGTGGACGCGGAGGCCGTCGCGAGTCCCCGGTGATCCAGACGGTGTACAAGGACAGCGGCACGGGGACTCCATGGCCGATGCTGACGAAGACGAACTACCAAGAGTGGAGTTTGCTCATGAGGCTCAAGATGCGGGCGCGCTAGCTCTAGGACACCGTCGAATACGGCGATCTCCCATACCACAATGATTGGTGCGCGTTGGAGGCCATCATCGTCGGGGTTCCGCAGGAGATGCAGGTGTCGCTCGCGGACAAGTTCTCCGCCAAGGAGGCATCGACCACGTCCGTCGCGCCACACTACATCGGCTGCGCAAGCAGTAGGAAAACCTCACCTTTCGGCCAGGAGAGCAGATCGAGGATTTCGCCCTCCGCCTCACCACGCTGAAGCAGCAGATGATTCTGCAGGGCGAGAAGTACCTCAACGAGCAGCGGGTGGTGTAGAAACTTCCTCGTGCTACGCCCAAGAAGTACGCCCAGCTCAAGATCGCCATCGAGACGTTGCTCGACTTCTAGGACCTCACCATCGAGGAGGTCATCAAGAGGTTGAAGACGGTGGACAATCTGGACGATGAGCCTACACACGAGCATGCGTCTGTCGGCAGCAAGCTCATGCTCACTGAAGAGCAGTGGCTTGCATGACAGAAACAGAAGAATGACGGGATGCGGCGATCCTCGTCCCCGGGAACGTCGTCCCAAATCGCGGAACGGAAACACGCCGAACGCCAGCGGAACTCGACCCGGCCGCACGCACCGACGCGGCGACCACGCGACGGGTGCCGGCCTGCGTGTCCGCTAGTGTCTGCTTCGCCGCGAGCAGCGCCGACTCGAACGTGTTGTACGCGTCCACGAGCACGAGGAGGCCGTCGAGGACCTGGTCGTCGTCGGCAGCGTCGTGGTCCTTGTTCTGGTACAGCAAGCCGACGTCCTCCGGCACGAACTCCTTCCTCTTCTTGAACGTCGCGACGAGGACCTGCAGGAGCCTCTTGAAGGGGCTTCCTTCGGGCTTCACCTTCACGTAGAGTGTGTACCCGTTGACGAACGAAAGCACGAAGACGAACATGGCGATGGCAGGGATCCTGAACCCCAGCCCCACCCGACATTCTCCTGGATGTACACCACCACGGTGAGCGCCAGCAGCACTTCTCCCTCGTTCCTTCTCGTCGTTCCATGAACGTCGTCCCAAATTAACTTGGATCTCAATCCATGTTAATTTGGGACGTGTTGAAGCTGTATACTCGTCGTTCCAAACAGTATTGAAAATCGGCGTACCACGTTCCTCGTTCCCATTCCTCGACCTGGGAACGCGGTGACTAGGCCTCAGCGTAGAGGTGCACCAGGATGCCATAGGGATCACACTTCGGCAAACCCACTATGCCAAGAGGATCCTAGAGCTTGGGGGCATGGATGGCTGCAATCCAACCCACACTCCGATGGAGGAGAGGCTCCGGCTCAGCAGGCAGAACACTGCTGCTGAGGTCGACTCCACGCACTACCGGCGCCTCATCAGAAGTCTACGCTACCTAGTGCACATGTGTCCTGATCTTGGCGTTTGTCGTCGGCTATGTTAGGCGGTTCATGGAGCGGCCCACGGTGGAACATCAAGCTGCAGTCAAGCGCATCCTGCGCTACATCGCTGGCATGCTTGATTTCAGCCTGCGCTTCACCAAGGCTCCTAGCAGCACCCGCTTCATTGGCTACACCGACAGCGACGTCGCCGGCGACGTCGGCACAAGCAAGAGCACGAGCGAAGTCCTCTTCTTCCTCAGCAATTGCTTGGTCAGCTGGCACTCCATCAAGCAGAAGGTGGTGGCACTCTCTAGTTGTGAAGCTGAGTACATCGCTGCCTCCACTGCTGCTACTCAGGCTCTGTGGTTGTCAAGGCTGCTAGCTGAGCTCCTCGGCAGGCATGTCGAGGTGGTGGAGTTGAAGGTGGACAGTAAATCTGCACTTGCTCTGGCCAAGAATCTAGTCTTCCATGAAAGAAGCAAGCCCATCAGGATTAAGTATCACTTCATCCGCAACTGTGGAAGATGGAAGCATCAAGGCTGAGCACATTCCTACTACTGATCAGCTCGCCGACATCCTGACCAAGTCTCTGGGCAAGGCCAAATTTGACGAGATGAGAGGCAGAATTGGCTTGCAGCAGATCAACCCCAAGGCACACAAGGCTAAGGGGGAATTGATGGGTGTTAGCCTTGTGCTACACCCAGTTATCATTCCTAGTTAATATTACTAGTATCTACTTTACTTTGTAGGTTCCTTGGCAACCAAGCTGATCATGGTGCCTTGAGAACCAAGTAGCTAGAGCATCTTCTTTTCGGTTGTTAGAATATGTCAGGTCATGTTGGGAGCTGTCTGGCTATATAAGCAGCAGCCATCCCCTTGTATCCTCTAAGTTATCAGAACTCAGTTTTAATACAATCCAAGCGGCAACCTTGCCAAGCTTCCCTCTGGCAGCAAGAAATTCCTAAGTTCATGTTTATGAAATTAACAAGAACAACCTCAAGCGGAGTCGGACGGCGGGCAGGGGCGGAGGAGACAAGGACTGGGGCCGGCGACCAGCGCAGAGGAGACTGGGACTGGGGCAGGGACGGGGGTGGCGGGCGGCACAGACGTAGAGGGCCGTCGCGCGGTGCAGCCAGTCACGACTTGCGAGTCGTGCGGCGAGCAGGGAATAGGTAAGGTTGGGAGGTGAGGTTAGGGATAAGATTTGTTGTTCAGACTTGGGCTTGGGCTGCTTTTATGGGCCTTCTTGTACAATTCTTGGCCCACTAGTCTCCTATTTTTCCTTTTCTTTTTAGACTTTGAAATAAATATGCATGGATATGGAAACGCCTAGGCTAGCCTAGGCGCTAGGCTATGGGTCAGCCCCTAGAAAGCGCCTAGCGCCTTCTTGAACTTTGATATATGTACATGTACTCCATGTCTCCATAATCAATCTAGTTTTTACCATGCAATTCCATTGCTTTAAGTAAATGTTGCTCCATAGGGAAATGGTTAAAACTGAACATAAAATTGTAGTTTGTTCAAGCTGCTTATCTGCACGAACTAAGTATAAATAGTAACAGCAGAATCAGTCACACATGCCTATTATGATAATCAGAATTATGGGAATTTATGGATAGGACTAACCTTTGTTTTCGAACAAATGAATTCCACATATGCATAATAAGTTTTTCATCTTTTGTAACATCAACAAAATCATCAAGCATCTGCATGTAGTCAACAAAGTTAAAATTCACAATAATTGAACAGCTAGGCAGAAATGACTAAAGCTCAAGTGGATTTAAAAACATGCATAGATTCAATGTTTCAGCGATAACAATGTCATATCTTACTCTTCTATCCTCAAAGTCAGCAATATCATCATCAACTTCATCTTCACTATCACGGTCCGAGAACACTTGTTCCAGTGCCATTGGCTACAATGAATTATAATGATACAATCAGGCAAGACTTCCATTGAAGGCATACCATGTGTACAACAGTGTGAAGAATCAAATGAAAAAGTGTTTGGCAGCTTTCATTTTGGAAAGTCTACTAATAAATTTGTGTAACTTGTTTCCCATGTTATTAGTTACCATAACATAACATCACATAACAAACAGATCACTTAACTATAACTTTGCGTGATTCAATTAACAATGCATTTTGGAAAAATGGGACATCAGAGCACCATCAAAACAAATAACATGTGAGAAACAGAGGACTGCAATGGAGGATCACACTGTCCAAATATTTCTGCATGCCTCCCAGCTAGATCACTGTCACTTTATTTCCATGCAGTTTGGAAGACCAAATTCCAAATTTAATTAGTCCCTAGCTAATATTTTTCATGACAGCCACAGTATGTTAAATGTGGAGTGGCACCCACCCACACACCAGCAAAAACACCCAAGATGAAAAAAAATGTCCATTTTGTTGGCTAATTATAACTTTCTTAATAGTGGTGGCATAAAATCAATCACATCATACAGATAGCTAATGGAATTTGCCTCAAAGCTAGAAATAATAGGAACCATGTTCTGGCTTGTGAATCCATGTGTTTCACCTAGTAGCTAGCTAATATTTTGGAGGAGGGGCTCAGAAGGGGAAGCGAAAGGGAAATGGATAGAAGGTTGTCCTTGGGTTGCAAATTTTTCAAACCTAGTGGCCTGACCTAGGTTCAGGCAGCGTTCAATTTTTGGTACCAAACTTGTTCCCACCTTCAAGCTGTAATGTCAAACATCATGTTACTATAGATCAGTAAGATTCTGGCCAAGGCTGATGACTGTATTGGACAGTGATTAGAACATCTCAAACTCAAGCTGCCAGTGTTTTTTTTTCAGAAGGTATTATTCCATAATGAACTAATAAGGTTCACAACAGCCTGAAGCATAGCAAACAAAGAAGGTTTTGGGAGCTGAGGTCGTGTGTTGAACACATGATTCTTAGGTGATCACTACCTTTAGTTTAGGTCTGCAAACATCCTCCCAGACCATTGTTTTGAATTGAAAAGGATTTAGCAGTTGAGGGGGTCCTTTAGTCTACATCAGATCAAAATCACATTTTTTCAAAAAAAAACAAAGTTGATGGCTCATATAAATTTTTGTCTTTCTTTTCCCTTTTTCGTTGGTAACTCATGTTGGGTTTTAACTCTAGCTTTCGCAACTTGCTTGGGACTAAAAGGTTTTGTTGTTAAAAACACCAAGGTTCAGCTATTATTTCATTGTTCAGACAAATATGCATAGGAATTACATGATGGGTGTTAAGCAAAAGAGCCTCTAGCTGAGTTGGTTAGGTGACTTGAGTAGCACTCCTCAGGTCCTGGTTTGACTCCAGGCTAAAAATCTTCTTGTCCGTCCCACGCCAAAGCACAGGTCTAAGGTCCAGCCTGGATCGTGGTTGTTCTCACATGGGCTACGGCACCGCTGTGTATGGGTGGGGTAGGGGTTAAGGTCTTCTTCTTGATGATGCCCGGGGGTCGCTACCCCCGCAGCTCAAGTTTTTTTTACATGATTGGTGTTAAGGACTAAATGACTAATGGAACTACCAGAAACATAAAAATGCATTATCACTTTTGTTTCATAGGAAAATAGTTTAATCAATTAACCTAACTGAGGACACAAACGTGCCCTGGTTCTACCACAAATGTGCGCAAACAAAGATGAAGAGAGTAATAATTTTCATTCACCTGCGCTCTGTGAGAATGGAAGAACTGCCGTTTTTGCAAGAGCTGCCGACTGCAAGATAATACAAAACAAACAATAAATTAACCACATTCCAATTGTAGTATCATAAGGAACAATATCATGACGAGTAACATGGTATCAAGAATGTACAAAGGACTACTTTCTAGGGTCAGCTCGCTCAGATAGCTTCCTCGTCTTCCCAAACTGTAGTACTGTTGGTGGTGAAAGATTGCTGCCATGTAAAGACTGAGCAGGATCAATCGAAGCATTTGCTACAGAAGTCCCTGAAAAGTTTACCATCTGGGTCAGGAAAAGTAGGCAACAAAAGGAATAGGGCCCAGAGTCCCAGATAAATGCTGTAGGCCAACAATGCAGATTTTCTCAGCATGCAAATCGATGATAATTGCAAATCAGAAACAGCCAGTTCATACTTCATACAGACATTCAACTTTTACAGCACCAAGAAGCCAGAACGCGGTGCAACAAATATTCAAAAAGGCTCTAAGCGCAATGTGATATTGTACAGCATGAGCAAAGAACTATCAAACTGAATTAAGAAAGGAGACAACACAAATGGTTAATACTTGGCATCTTTTCCATGAGAGTGGACATCACTGGCGGATACAGTGGGTATTCCTGGTATTCCCAGGAATACCCAACTTTTTTATGCAATATATATCTGTATTTAGCAAATAAAATTTTTCTCTTATTTTTTAGTCTATCCTTGTATTCCTTTTTCCACATAGAACTATGTTAGCTCGATTGCCAAAATTATTCTATTATGTTGTTTTTACAAATGAAAATCTAATTATTTATCTCCACACCACATACATATTAACTCATGCCACCAAATATTAGAACAAATCATATCTTATTTCCAAACTCATTTCCAAGACAAATCGGAATATGCACATGACAACATGTATAACAAACTATTCTTTTCGTGCGAGTGGACAAGGCATGAGTGGGAGGCAATTCCATAATTCTCATTCCTAAATCTCTAACCCTAGCCGACTAGGCATGACGTAGTGGCGGCATTGCTGGTTCCCAGTGTCCTAAGCTCCTAGCGGCGCGGGGCGTGCAGCGCGCGCACGGCCTCTATCTTTATGCTACGCCTACATGGCGACCGGTGAGGGCACACGTCGCTCATGAAATTAGAGGTAACAGCTGAGTGGCGGCCCACCAAACATCAGCAGAGGAATACCCAAGATTTAAATCCTGGCTCCGCCACTAGTGGACATATTCAAACAATATACAGGAGAAAGAACAGAGTTATCTTTTCAAACAAAAAAAACGTGTAACAGAATCAAAGTGTTGTTTATGTGGTCCCTTTTTTTATAATGATAAGAATACATGTACCAATTAAAGTGACCGTGTGATGACAATGTACCATTCTCCCCTTGCACACAGTTGTCCTCAGATCCTGCCTGGGCATCTTCAGGTGACCCTGATTCCATAATATGTGAATGTACATGCCTGATTTTCTCAGTTGTGGTCTTTGATCGTCTACGCTTCTTAAACCTTGAGCTGACGTAACAGAATTAGCTTAGGTAACCAAAACAAAGAGTGGTGATGTTGAAAAAGCAATGCAGAATGAGCATACCGGTAAGAAAACGTTTGATGCCTCGGATCAACGCCCTCAGCAATAAGCTGCCAGTTAGGATCATTAGTGTTAGAATATTGTGCTACTAATCCCTTTGGATATTGTGCTAGTCTTTTACTGCTATTTAGTTAGCTGTACGCCACCCTATGTGGCTATGTGATCAGGCCCCTTGGGCCTCTATATATTGTA
>Ga0182004_10004921_pt1 | contig 10831 bp, 6 predicted proteins | sample Sormic07211540_1_FD_120479 | JGI IMG/M metagenome (GOLD analysis project Ga0182004, IMG submission 120479) | Endophyte microbial communities from Sorghum bicolor roots, Mead, Nebraska, USA - 072115-40_1 MetaG | ecosystem: Host-associated > Plants > Roots > Unclassified | place: USA: Nebraska...
ACGAAAATAAAAACTAATTGCACAATTTACCTATAATTTGTGAGATGAATCTTTTGAGTCTAGTTACTTTATGATTGGACAATATTTATCAAATAAAAACGAAAATACTACAGTAGCCAAAAATCTAAAATTTTGCCAACTAAACAAGGCCTATGCCCTAAACTCGAAGGTGCACATGCCATGAGTACTACTAGCTATGTACTCGTGAGCAGAATTTTCTATGCCATGAAATTTCTATAGCAGATTTTTTTTTTTGACAATTATAGCAGATCGACGAAGCCTTGCCTTTTCATGCCCAAAGTTTTGCCTGAATTTTTTTTGTTCATTCTTTAACTCTCGGAGTAAAAGTTGGAAACTAGCTGTTCAGCACACGTAAAAAGGGTGCAGAAATGTCATCAAAGTGATCTGAATCTGATTGGCGAAATACAGGTCGGAGCTGAGCGTGTTCCGTTCTGGACTCTCATCGTCCTAGCTGATAGCGACTCATGATGGATTAGTAGTGGAATCATGTTCATCCTTTGCAACACGGGAAACTGGACAACTATTCTTCTATACGGTATTTAACACCGGCCGCCTTATTTTGACAGTCTCTGAAAACGACATGCTATGCTTTTCAATGGTCCGTCGAATCGCATTCTTTCCTGTTGCCGTGCCGGTAGCGGTAGTCAGTCGTCAGGCGTATTCGCACCGTGAACGTGAAGAAGAATCAAAGGTATACCTTAGAAAAATTTCCCCCCTGATTTCGCCGTGCTTTTTCGAAAGTGATTTGAGTTGATACATGATCGTGCCGTTGTATTTGGTGTGACTAGAAACTGCTAGCCAGCAGCTTTCTTTACTGCCCTGCCTAAATCCACAGCTCCATCAATCCATGGTATGACTCATCATCCGCAACATGCAGGGTAGTATCTGCTGTGGTAATTGCATTAGCTGCCCCATTTCTTTTCAGTGTTTAGCTCATAACTACACTATCTGCATACAAATGGACGATTTTGCGGTATACTCGTTCCAATATTCGGAGATTCCAATTTGCGAGATGTGTAGATGAAATCTGTGTACGCAGAATGGCACAGGGAAATCCGGAAATGCAATCTGTAATTCGTCAATTCACATGCTATATTCTGCTTCTACCTTTTCACCAATTAATTACCCAAACAGTAATACTACTGAAAATCAGTGCCAGATACAATCGTTGAAAGAATTTTCCATCCACAAGAAAAAGAAAATGATTTTGGTCAGATGTTGTTGGCTTCGTCCTCCCCACTGGGCAGCTTGATGTACCGATGGCCCGCCATGATCTCCTCCACTTCCTCCACGCTCTCCCTGCACTCGAAGTAGTAGGCGGTGACGGCGGCGACGGAGAACACCTCCACGGCGCCGAGCAGCAGCACGTAGGCGACGCCCGCGGCCACCCCGGCGGCGGCGCTGCGTGGCCACCATCTGACCGCGAGCGTGTACACGGGCGACACCGCGGCGCTGAGCGCGCACGTGGCGACCACGTACACCACGGCCTGCGCGCCGCGGCCTCGCATCAGGCGCCACGCGCGCGACACCGCGCCGGCGCCCCGCCGCCCGGGCTCCGCCGCGGACACGGCCACGGCCACGTCGCAGACGACGGTGAGGTAGACGAGGAAGAGCGCGGCCAGGAGCGCCAGCAGCGCGTCGAGGAAGAGGAGCAGGAGGGAGTAGTCGAGGAGGATGACCGCGAGCACGGCCAGGGCGAGGATGGCGGCGGCGCACGCCAGCTCCAGGACGTACCCGAACGCGACGGTCAGTATGGGTCCCCAGACGTTGCCCCTCGCCGCGCCGAGCGCGGCCCCCACGGCGGCGCGCCGGTCGGTGGAGGAGTAGGCGGCGACTGCGGCGAAGACGGTGGCGATCTTGATGGCGGACCCGGCCACCACGGCGCCGAGGAGGCAGGCTCCGACGGCGAGCAGGAGGCGCTTGAGGTCGGACTGGAGGGCCCGGACGAGGTCCCGGTACGCGGCGGTGGCCGGGTCCACGCGGCTGATGGCGTCCGCGTCGAGAAGCACCGCGGCGGCCAGCGGCTGCACGGAGAGGGCGTTGCCGAGGAGCAGCGCCGCGGCGAGCGCGGCCGTGAGGACCAGCAGCGGGAAGAAGAGCGCGGCGTTCCGGACCGGGAGGACGGCGCCGTGCTTCAGGAACGTCAAGAAGCCCGGCGGCGAGGGCGGCTGCTGGCTCGTGGTGGCGGCGGCGGCGGCGGCTGGGGGATCCATGGCCATGGCTGGTCCTGGTCGGTCGGCCGGTCTGAAGAGAAAGGGGATCGGAGCGAGGAGAAAGGGGGGCAGAGGCCGGCTGGCTGGCGGCTAGTCGTTAGCGCGTGGTGGAAGGGAGCAGGACAATGGATGGATTGGTGAGGCTTTTGTAAGGGAGACGGCGGCTGAGGGTCAGGGAATTGGACCTTTTTGACTGGGTGCGGAGTGGAGAAGAGGGAAGCCGGGGAATAAGCGCATGTTGGAGACGACATGGAAGGAAGGTTCTTTACATGGGATTGGACGGCAACATGGATGTCTTCTGATCCGGCGAGTGGGGCACATGTTTGTCTTCTCCGTCTCCGTGGATGCGATGCAACTACCGGCTGCGGAGAAAAATATGCGCCCAAGTACTTGTAGATCCCACAAGTTCCCCCTAATTGATTGTGAGTTTGTGACGCGAGATTTAACAGTACAAACCAATGCTTGGTCCATGCTTTGCTAACGAACTTGTGGAATTCAATAAGGCACGATAGCAAAACAGAACTTGCAGGGCAGCTTGCTCACCTATTTAGCAATATTTTCCTCTCACAACAAACAAGCGAACAATACTTTCAGCCGTAACTTATGAGCTAAATGAACAGGCCGGAGAGTTTTATTTCTACCTTCCCTCGTACATTTGCAAGAGAAGCATAATTTGGAGAGTGGGTGAGCATTTCTAGTAGGTTGCATTAGAGATTAATCGAGTCGTGCTAGGTGATTGCTTTGCAAGTGGATTTGCTTCATACTCTTAGATATTACCACCTTCTAGCTGGTTTAGAGATTAGCTCCATAGAAGCACAAGGAGTTTCTATGGGTTTCTTGTGCTCATTCCCACCGGTGGAAGGGAAAAGACAATTTTATTAGTACGTACAAGGTGTGTGTGGAGTGGTTCTTTGGTTCTACCGGCTTAGAGATTAAGCGTTCGGGTAATGATGCAAGCTTGCAGGATTGTAAGGCTTGATGGATGAAAGAGGAATATTTAACCCACCTCACCGTGGATTAAGGGTGCACCGAGTCCACAAAAAAATTCGGTGTCTCTAAATATTTGGTACTAATGTATAAGGGCACTCACAATGCAAGACTTTTTTTTTTGCGAACGCGCAATGCAAGACTCTATTACAGAGTCTAAGACAATTGATTACATATTATTTATGGTATTTTGCTGATGTGGCAGCATATTTATTGAAGAAAGAGGTAGAAAAAAATAAGACTTCAAATCTTATTTAGACTCTAAGTCCACATTGTTCGAGGTAATGAATAACTTTAGACTCTGCATTGTGATGCTCTAAGGGTGGCGTTGCATCATCATTTAAGATGGCAGTGGACATCGCCACAGGCCAAAGCTGAGCGATGAAAGTAACGACAAAACAAATAATTATAAAATAAATAACGATATCGTGCAATACTTTCAGATAAAATATATAATGATATATTTTATGCGTTTACAAAATTCTCTACTGAGCATCACCCATGGAATAAATTTTGTACTAAAACAAGATCACCCCACTATTTATGTGAGTGAATCATGGCCGATTGTGAGATCTATCTATCCAATGCTCAAAATCACACTATATTTTGTATCTTCTACATGAAGCTCTTCCTGACACCCTTATTGTCTATCACTTTTCTTGATGAGATTTTTAGCCATTCTTAACTTCTAGATGGCCTTGCTATCCTAGGACACCTCAATGTGCATTTCTCCAATGGGTCTTTCAGGATGCGTTTTTTAGATATTTGGGCGAAGAATGAACATTGAATCTGACTGTATCACTTAGACCTCTTTCCACTTTGTATCTATTTCTAGATTGTTTGTGGGCTCGAGCTATCTAGCCTATGTTGGCCTAGTTGTGTTTCCTTAAGTTTTCTTTAGTAAAAAAAACTTAAGAAAACTTGTCTCAAAAAACTTAAGGAAACTCAAGAAAGCTTAAGGAAACGATCCTAAAGAAAACTTAAGGAAATGAGACAAGGTTATTTTGACTAAAGAAAACTTAAGGAAACGAGACAAGGTGATCCTAGTTGTGTTTTTTGTGATTGTATTGAAACTATATTCCATTTATTCTTTCAGGGTCCAGTGGTTCCAAAAGAGATAATTGCTATTATAGCGCCTCTAACATACCTATGAGTTTACAATAATGTTGGCAGTGGTGTGAAATTTAGCTTCCATTTGGTAAAAAATATCACCCTTGGGGTGTTGCAGCCATTTGTTGGGCAATTTAGAAGAGGAGGAATAAAGAATGTTTTGAGAAAAAGCTTATCAATAATCCCCTTGAGATAACTTGTCATGCATGTGCGCTTATGATTTATTAGTCAGGACTTTATGCAGAAATGGATCTGATATTTTGGCTGCCCACACTGGCAAGTGAACATGATACTACTTCAAGATGGTGAATCGTTTGAGCAGGAAGAAGATTCAACTTGAGCAAGGAATGACAAGATATATCCGTGATGGGAGGCGTAGTTAGATTTTGGTTGTTGTAGCTTGGCTTCTGCTAGCCTTTTGATATTTGCTTTCTCTTCTGCTATCGTCGTTTGGCCGGTTTAGGCTTCTACTAACTTTTTTTTAACTCCTATCATATTAAATATTTGAACACATACATGATACATGAAGTACTAAATCTATACTATTTACAAAACTAAAAACATAGTTATATAGAATAATTTGTGAGACTAATCTTTTGAGCTTAATTAGTCTTCAAGATGGTGAATCGTCTAAGCGGGAAGAAGATTCAACTTGAGCAAGGAATGACAAGATATGTCCGTGATGGGAGGCGTAGTTAGATTCTGGTTGCTGTAGCTTGGCATTCTAATGGGGATAGTAGCACCACTGGCTTTAAGGTATATTCATTGTTAGATTAATTAACACCATTGGCATTCTAATGGGGATAGTAAAAACCATCAATGCATTTTTTGGTAACGTCTGCAGAAAATAACCAAAACTATCCACTCACTGAAACATGGCATATACTTAAGACAAATAGTGTGGTACATTCGCATTATTTTTCATCTTTTGACATTACATGGTTGATGAGACTACTTTAGTATCCGCCACACCAGATGAGAACATGTCTAATAAAACAATGATAGATTGAAAAGGTTCCGTCCTCATCCAGAATATGAAAGGAGCATTGCTCACGCCACAACAAACACGCACTAAACATTTCCTTTAACTTAAACAAATACAGAAATCTCTATAGCAGTTTTTTCATAGTACATAAACAGAACCATATTAAAATGATGACCACATAAGTATAGTAAATTTCAGCAATGGAAATATCTACTTATGGAGAGTCATAATATTTTCTGACAAGCAGATAGAAAATTCAAAATGTTGGCACTAGTTCCAACATCAATTGAAATTTCAGTTAATAAAATCCATATATGAAGGATGATTCTTAAAAATAATGTAAACTGCAGTAGCAGCACAAATGTCTAGCTAGACCAGTATATTACTAGGCAAAACCAGGAGTGTTCCTTTTCTTTCTGTTCAAATTTCTAATTAACTATATGCAACATAAACACTTCTCTAATATGAATATGAAATTTATGACGTGTACTGTGTGTGGTTCTAGGACCTGTGTGTCTGGGAAACATATTTGATGACTCTGAAAAAATAATCTAATCCATAAAAGGTGGCAGGCCCCATTCGCTAGGATTGAATTCCAATAGTGAAGTGAGAACTTGGTCAGCTCCTTTGTGATGTGAAACATCTAGCCTTGAATCTGGGACCATCACCACGTGCCTACAAAAAGATAAAAAAAAATGTAAGTTTGCTATCAAAGGGTGCCAAAAAAACCAATACAAAAATCGCTTACATTCCTGAAGTTTTGGCTGCTGCCACACCCAATGGTGCATCTTCAAATACCAAGCAATTACTGGGTTCTACATTACCCTGAAGATAATGCGATGGCATCAGGGGAGAAAGGATGCAGCATTCTAACAAGTAGTAGCAATTAATTTTGTTCCTATATGCATGGTCGTTCCAATACCTCAAATCTCCTCATAGCAGCAAGGAAAATATCAGGAGATGGCTTCCCCGCCTTCACTTCTGGATCATCCCCTGTGACAATATGATGCATCAGGGAAAATATGTCCTGGTGGTTTTGTGTCTTTAATGCAAAGTGATGTTTATGGGTTCTGTAAAGGCACAGCAAACAAGATCACTCATGGGATTCTAACTTGTTAAGTAAAAAGCAGTATGAGCATTCAAGAAAGGACTGTTGAAAATTAAGACTAGATGGATCATAAGATGCCAGGAAATTACCCAGTTGCAACAGCTATAGGTATTCCATTTGTATGGAGAAGATGGATCAAGCGTTCCACACCTGCAGGAAACAATTCATCTATCAGGCAGTGTAAACAACCTATATAAGTACATATCTAATTCACCATGCTACACACTAGGGACATTCTCACTCCAAATAACAAGCAGCCAGAAGGCAATTCAACTGTTTAAATAAAAAAAACAGTAGTGCAAACAAATTGGTTTGTACTCCTACCTTTTAACTGGTAGTGTAAGTGTAACACCCCACGTCCAAATTCGAGTGTGCCCACAAATGACACCAACGAATAGGAACAATAGTGAATGAAGTGGAAATGTGGCTCTCTCGCTCTAGGACAGTACTAAAGTGTGGCATTTGCATACTATAAATTCAAAAAGAAAAATCCTTCCTACTACTGTAATTCATGACGTTCTCTCTCTCACAATTGTACAGGCCAAACAAATTACGATGACAGTGTACTCAGTCATGCAATCATGTCAAAATAGTGATGTAGTTGTCGCAGAAGCAGAGACATCTTGCTCACCTGGCATGGCAACGCAGGTGGGCAGGAGCATCTGGAGCATGATCTCGCGCTCCTCGAGGAACTGCTCCGGGGTGAGCAGGCGGGAGAGGTCGAATTCCTCAAACAAGATGCGCGTGGACTCGGCCGTGGTCTTGCCCATCATCTTGGCCTTCACGGACCAGTCGAACACCTTGCCATACCTCTCCAAGATCTTCTCCTGCATCGTCGTGTAGAACCCCTCCGTATCTGCACCGGCACGCAATGGAGAAACCATCGTGAGATTGGGAGAAGAACATCATCCGGAGCCCATCTGCATCTGGTGGCCAAGAAACAGTGAAGGGAAGCAAACGGAGAAGGGGAGGGAGAAAAGATACCGAGGAGGAGGCCGTCCATGTCGAAGATGACGTGCGAGATGACCGCCCTTGTTTCCGGCGCCTGCGCGGGCATCGTGTCGCCGGCGTCGGCGGATGGCATTGCCGTGCGATGTGACGCGGAAGAGATCTATTGGTGTGGGGATCTCGTCTGATGATTGGTCTTCCTTCTGCAAGACTGCAATCTCCACCACCGGTCCAGTCGACGGCGGAGCTTCAAATTGGGTTGACCTCAGCGAGTTGCAGGCCGGGCCGAGCCTACCAAAAACTTTCCCCCTCAGCCCCATCGAATATTTACATACATATATCAAATATTAAATATAGATAAAAAATAATTAATTATACAGTTTACTTATACTATTCTAGGAGACCAATTTTTCAACATAGTTAGTTCATGATTAGATACTAAATGCTATAATAATAAATGTGCTACAGTACACGAACTAAACAAGACCAAAGATTTGTGTCTGATTTTAAGGAAGAATGGTCAAAATGTTTTACTCACTCCATCCCTTAGGCCTTGTTTAGTTCGCGAAAAGAAATTTTTTTAGTAACATATTAGATATATCGGAAGGATGTCAAAAGAAGGTTTCGGATACTAATAAAAAACAAATTATATAACTCGTCGAGAAACCGCGAGACAAATGTATTATGTCTAATTAATACATCGTTAGCACATGTGGGTTACTTAGTAATTATGCCTAATTATAGACTAATTAAGCTTAAAAATTCGTCTTATAATTTACAACCGAACCATGCAATTAGTTTTTATCGTCTATATCTATTGCTCCATACATATGTCTAAAGATTTGATGAGATGGGTGAAAAGCTTTTGGGTGAGAAACTAAACAGGGCCTTAAAAGAGTTCGTTATGAAGCTTCTTAGGCCTTGTTTAGTTCGTGAAAAAAAAGTTTTTGGGTAATATAGTATATTTATAACTATAGCAATTAGTATCAAATCATAGATTAATTAAGCTTAAAAGATTCGTCTCACAAAATACATATAATTATATATAGCGATGGGGCAAAAAGTTTTTTGGGTGGAAACTAAACAAGCCTTAGAGATCTTTCGCAAAGGAGTTCGTTTCCTGGGTGTGGGACGAGTTTGCCCCCGCGGTTGAGTGTCCAGGAAATTAATCAATACGGCGAGCGACGTTGTGTACCGGTTTAAGCTCAATTGGAGGTTTCGCCGGTACTTCCTCTTTGGGAAGGTCTATGGTTTCTCCTAGGTCATCCTCTTCTTTTATGAAGTGTTTAGCATCTTTTTCTGAAGACGACTCAGAAGAGTCGAAAGGATAAACAGACATAACCTCCTTGGGCAGATCATAAGTGGGTAGAGATTCTACCACCAAGTTTTTGACTCGAGTGATAGGGATAGTGAAGTTATTTCTCCCCAACTTAAATCTAACTCCCCTGGTTTTGATGATTCTTCGAAGAAATTCTCTAGGGGATGCCCAATCAAGACATCAAAGTCTTGAATGTCAAAGAAATGGAAATCAAGGGCAAGGATAGATTTGTTTATGTGAAGGTGTATATCATGCATAAGCCCTTTACTAACCAGTCTTGACTGTGAATTGAGGCCTAACAATGTTCGGGTAGGAGCAAGGAGTTCCTTACCTAAACAGGTAAGTGCAAAGGATGAAGCCATGATGTTTGCTCCTATTGTTGGATTGTAAAGTGCATCTACCAAATTCCCTAAAATTTGGCAATGAATAGATGTTGAAGGAGCGTGAATCCGAATTAATTTAGAAGAAAACTCCCCTTCGTTCACCCATTCACTGCGCGGTCTGCAGCCTTGTTTGACATTCGTATTTTGAGGTGTTTCCAAGATCTTAAAAAAATTCATCCTCAAAATACAGAAGGTCCGAAGGCTGGAAACCTTTCTCCAGAGCTTCTGGTTCATGTGAGGGTCTCTCTATAGATGTGATAGCTTTGGCTTTTGCTGAAGAGACTTCCTCATGGATAGGCTCAGGCTTGACACAGAGGGCCTCTAGCAGGGGAGTGTTCTCTAGAATGTGATCCAAGAGTGCTTCTCCTTCCTTTGTGGTTTTATGGGTAAAAGATGTTGGGTTATGAAAGGACCTTGATGTCGCTTAGGAGGCCTAGAGGGGGGGGGTGAATAGGCCTACAAAAAATTCAGCTCAAACTGAAATTAAAACTCAGGGCGGCACTGCCTCCCTTTGAGGGCGGCACTGCCTTCCTGCAACCGTGTGTCCAAATGAGCCCAAACTTGGTGAAGAAGTACTAGAGGTATCCAGTGACAAATCTGCAAAGTTTCAACTCAAAACTCTATCAGATTAGAGGGCGGCACTGCCGCTCTTGGAGGGCGGCACTGCCGCTCTTATGCAGGGGACTTAGCACAATTCAAAAATCAACCAAGGAAATTTAGATCAGGTAAATTTCCCAGCTTCCTGCAAGTATGTTAGTCACTGAATAGTAGTTATACGTAGCAGAACAAGTACCACCAAGTAGATCGGCCACAAACTCTACAAGCACCTCAACAACAATATGAACTTGCAAGAATGTAAAACAAGCACAATATGACACAGTGTTTATCCCGTGGTTCAGCTCGCCACCAAGGCTTGCCTTGCCCTCGTTCTCAAATCAAGAGAATGAACTCTTGAGGTGAGGGATGATTTCACTAGCTGCAAGAGACCCTTACAAACTGTCCTGCTGCTCACCACAAGCACGGGAGCTCGCCGGACGACGCCTAGCCGTCTAGGAGGCTTCACCTCCAAGAGTAACAAATGCACAACGAAGATTGACGAAGCCCAGCAAGTGCTCAAGGTTAGGATTGCTCTAATCTGCTCTCTAACACTTAATCACACAGCCCCAACACTAAATTATGTACTAAGCACAATACTCTCACAAAGAGAAGGTTGGGGAGATGCTTTTGAAAGGTTGAGAAGGTCTGGAGCATCAACAGCACGATCAGAAGCAGTGGGATGGGTATATATACTCATCCTACTCCAACTAGCCGTTAGGATTTGAAAACTAGCCGTTGTGACTATACAGGGGCGGCACTGCCGCCCATCAAGTGCGGCACTGCCGCCCTTGTAAAAACAGCACAGGTCAACTTACGGAAAAGGTCATAACTTCTTTCTCCGAACTCCGTTTGCAGTGATCTTGGACTTTTCGGAAAGCTTGTTTCAAGGGCTATCCAACTCTGCAGAGAACAAGCTCCAAGATCTAGTTGTGCAGGTGCAGTGCTAAGTGTTTTCTCTCATATTAGCACTTGGGTTCGGTTAGTTTGAGCACTTGAGACTTGTCTATCATTCGTATTGCATCCCCCTTGATAGTACAACATACCTATACTCAAGAACAAGAGAATATAACTAATTTGATCACTTGAGTCTTCAATGTCTTCATATGCCATTTCTTCTCAATATTACTCCATAAAGGGTTGCAATCAACTTTGTCTCCTTTC
>Ga0182004_10004922_pt1 | contig 10828 bp, 6 predicted proteins | sample Sormic07211540_1_FD_120479 | JGI IMG/M metagenome (GOLD analysis project Ga0182004, IMG submission 120479) | Endophyte microbial communities from Sorghum bicolor roots, Mead, Nebraska, USA - 072115-40_1 MetaG | ecosystem: Host-associated > Plants > Roots > Unclassified | place: USA: Nebraska...
CTAATAATAATATTTCCTAGAGCAATCACCATCATACAAGCACACCTAAATTTTATATATGTTTGTTGAGTTGTCGGTGGATTTTGTAGGCCTTCAAATGGCACTGTACTACAGTTGATAAGCTCGGTTTCTCACAAAAAACATATTTATATTTACTTGTATGTCCATTACGGGATTGGTTCTTCCATTTGAGTTGCAATGCTGTTGCCATTATGAATTATCAAATCTCAAATAGATCTGATTGTTTACTGTAACTTGTACATCCTACATTCAAAGAAAAGGCTGCTTTGTCCTAGCTCATCATGATATTTTTGTTCACAAACTTGTATAATTTTTTTTATTTAGTATCTTGCTGCTTTATAGTTTCATATATAAAACTCTTGCTATTGCTGTCTCTTGTTACTTTCTTATCTTCTTCTACTGGACAGATGGAAATGGCTTTAAGACAAGCACAATGAGACTTGGTGCAGATGCAATTGTTTTTACTCGTGCAATCCGTGGAAGGTAAATGTTCTGAATGGAATTTAGATTTGATTAATTTTGAAAGAATTGATGGTACTTACTGAATCTTATTCTGTAATTAGCAATGATTTTCATATAGTTCATTCTCTTGCAGTAATGTTACATTGAGTATAGGTTTGCTCTCCTACACTTTTTTGAGAAAGACAATGAAGGATGACATAGTCGTCCCAATGGTATGTAAATTTTACGAGCTGTTTGTGTTTGAGGCAATGTTTTGTCTGTCTAGATCTTACACTTTCCATTACTATTGCAGCTTGATTTTAAGATCCAAGATGGGGACATTGTACCATTGGTGTATGGTTCACAGGGTGATTGGGATAGTAGTCTGAAGATAATACTTGATTGGTCCCCTTTTTCTTCGAAGGAAGAACTTCTGCAGCAGGTGAGGCACATTCATTCCAGGCAATATTTAGTCCATTTTCCAGTCATTCTGAATCCAGTACAGATTTTTTTTTCACAAATGAGTTTATTGTGTTTCTGTACAAGATGCTAGCCCATATATTTGGGATGGAGCTCTATTTTCACAAGGTAGAAAAAAATCCAATTATTGTCAAGTACTTGGGCTATGCGACTCTTCAGGACCCTGTCTAGTTGATCCTGCTTGACTGCTTCTGGTCCCAGCAGTATAGGATACACACCATAATTTTAGTAGATTACCTTGAGTTATATGGTTGAAACTAACATTGTCTACTGTTCTAGACAACTTTACCCTTTTTGGTGGTCATAATCCTATTGGTTCTTTGTTGTGAATGAAATTATTTGTTTTTCATAAATCAATCTCCTTGGACTAGAATTAGCTATATAATATATTATCCATTAGTTAAGAGTATTGTATTAAATTAAATCTTACCATTAATGGTTAACCAGGCTTATTGTAGTGGTAGGTATTCCTTATCCTCGAACCTCCTGTTGCGAAACTGAGGGAATATATGCATATCAAATCTAGAACCAAAGTAACCTTCAATGAATGCATATACTACTGGATGATACATCCAGGGTTAGAATTGTACATACATACATACATTGAGAAATACAGCATGCCTTTATTCCATGACCAAGAAGTGGGTAGAAGTATGTTTGTTGTTATCTTTTTGTTGTGCCCTTAATCCCTTACCCATAATTTCTTGTCCTCTCCTAAAGTGGCATCCATATATATTTTTTATCAAGTACTATTTCCTATGCATTGAGGCATGTATGCTTTTTACGTGGATGTAATTCTTTTATGACAAGCTAAACTGATTATCTTATTTTTCTGAAGCTATTCAATAAGCAAGTCGGTACTCATAATTTCTTTTGTCCTCTCCTAAAGTGGCATCCATATATTTTTTATCAAGTACTATTTCCTATGCATCGAGGCATGCATGCTTTTTACATGGCGATAATCCTTTTATGACAAGCTAAACTGATTATCTTATTTTTCTGAAGCTATTCAATAAGCAAGTCGGTCGGTTATGTCCCTGCTGATGAGCAACTGATTTTTCAGTTTACTTTTATACTGATAGTGTTCATATTCATTCAGTTTCAGGATGTTGGTAGTCATGGAACTAAAGTGATAGTGTACAATTTGTGGATGAACGATGATGGCCTTTTGGAACTTGACTTTGAGGATGATGATGAGGTGAGTGTTCATATAATTTTCATTGCAAGACCTCTGCATGTTCTCCATTTTGTTTGGTTCCATTTATCCTATCAGAATTCACATAATGTAAGAAATGTTATATATGTATGCAGACTGTAAAGAGTGACTTTCCTTGTCTGATGAAAATGCCTTTAAGGCTGCAACAACCACAATACATATTAGTGTATTCTTTCTTATGTTTTTTTTCCTTCAAAGGGATCCCATGAATTCAAACCAATATCTAGAAAGTGCTTCTCGTTTTATTATTATATTACTTTCCATTTCGTCTTAATTCCTGGGAACCAAGCAAATTATTTGCAAATAGGACTAACAGAGATTAGGCAGATTAGATATGTTAAAGATGATTATGAAACTTGCTAGAGAAGTTATGGAGTTTTGCTTTATATCATTCTAATGGTAATTCCTCTGAAAAAAAATCTGACTGATTTGTTCTATTTGGCTTTTCTCAAGGAAAAGAGTAAGTATAATTGTCCTAGCGTTAATATGTATACTTGGTGAACTATGTTCTCCCATGGCATTAATGCTCTGTCGGAATCTGGAATTGAATACCAAGATACACACATTTAGTTTAGCTTTGTGAACTATTGGAAACAGAGGTCCCTATGTTGTATTTTGCTGCAGAGCAGGATATTTGCGATTTTTTTTAAATGTCACACATGAGAATTAAGAAACTGAATGATGTTTGACACTGATTCCAGACTTCTTCAGTTCTTGCATTGCACATCCTCATTCAATTCTTTACTGTTGTTATTATCCACCATGCGTGCGCTTGTTTTTAACACTGGACTATTCATGTCCTTATCTTCTGATGCTCATTTTTCAGGACATATTACTTAGAGATCAAGGTAGTGCAAGTGGGGGGTTCTCAAAGAGTCAAAAAGAAATTGTTATGCAACACATATCCCACAGACTCAGATTTTCATTGCGAGTAGGTTTTAGTCTTTATATTCTTGATTTTCTTGTCCTTCCTAATCCTTTATCTGGTTGGTAACATGTGTTTCTCTTTACCCAGGCTTATACCTCCATCCTTTACCTCAGGAAGTTCGATAATTTCCAAATTATATTAAGAGGAAAACCTGTTGAGCAGTTATTTATCACTGAAGAACTAAAGTTTAAGAAAGTCGTTACTTACAAACCTCAAGCTGCACATGATTCCCAAGTGGTAAGTAAAGTTGTGTAATTTCCACCCCCTATTTCTTGTTTCTTAGTTCTCTAGTCTCTACAACTGGTAATAATGCGCATTGAACTTTATCGATGGTTCCTGTTTGGCTGAATGAGTTTGTCAGAAGCTACAAAAGCAGTCACTTTTTCAGTTTTTGATTAGCCATTCTATAACTTTTCTTTTGTCATGGAATGGTTCCTTCAGTTTTTCGTTACAGCTACATTTCTTTTGTTTATGATATTATCTGTTTATGTTTGTTTACTACTATGTTCTGATTTATCTATATAGGCCCCGGTAAAAATTGATGTTGGTTTTGCAAAGGAGGCCCCTATTTTGGGCATTTTTGGGATGAATGTGTACCACAAAGATCGTCTTATAATGGTAACATCTATCCTCCTTTCGCTAAAAAAACATCTATTCCCACCTGCCAGCAAACATCTGGTTAGAGCAGTTTCTGTTTTCATTATGCACCATGCCGTTTAGCTTCATTTTAAACCAACATTTCTCCTATCAGCCAACAGTACACATTTATGGGTAGGTGGGATTTGGGATAATTGACATAATTGATGTACAATGTACTGCAGAAGCATGCCTATACACTGCATATATGTACCAGAAGTAATACCTGTAGCTGTAATCCATATTTCAAAAAGCATTAGGTGCTAGGTTGCTGGGCAGGCTTTACCTAGCAACTAGTGTGGCTAGGCGTTTGTACCTTCTGTAGGCGGTTAAAGTAATGCCATGTTAAACAAAGAAAATTTGGCATATATTAAAAGAAAAGGTTGATATTATCATGCATCCTTGAGTAATATGTCCATAGTTCATCTCATCTCTAATTTATCTGATTTTCGTAGATAAATCAAGTCCAAAATTGTGCTAAGTGGAGAAAATGCCTAGGTGCTAGATTAGGAAGTGCTGCTCTAGCTAGCGCCTAGGCGCTGCCTTTCTAAACAGAGCTTGTGAGAGGACTATTGTTAGCTATTGATAGGCAGTAGAGACTTCTATTGGTTACTACTTTCCAACTAGCCTTCTGCAGTTTCCTGATAATTGAACTTGTGGAATAAAACTACAGTAGGGATAATGGGATAAAAATACCCATTTGTTTTATAATTATTTTAAATTATCTCTTTGCAATAATTATAGTTGGCATGTGCTTGTGTCTGTGATCGTGGTTGATGTCTTCTTACTGGTGTATAAATGCACTTTTTTTAAGCAGCTCTAGATATTCAAATATTATATCTATTTTTTGTTGTTGGAACTGAGTTTCTGCTACCTTCCCCCCTTTATAGCCTTTCTGGAAGGTCCTTCAAGAAGGATCTAGCAGAGGGAGAAGTGTGGTTGGTGAGTTTCATATGTTCAGTACTGCAGTTATTGTTATTCATGCTATTTTTCCCTGTAATGACAAGTGTCACAATTCAGGTGTACTTGAAGCAAATTTTATTGAACCAGCACATGACAAACAAGATTTTGAGAGGACACCATTGTTTATTCGGCTAGAAGCAAGACTTAGACAAATTATTATTGATTTTTGGTAAGCGCTTCGTTCAGATCTATCCTTGTGCACCCCAATCCTCTAGGAAAATAGACAGTTGTTCCTATATTAGAGTCATCACTGTGTATACCTATACCACATTGAATACATAGCAAAAGGAATAGCATTGTAACCACACATGTTATTCTGGCATTAACTATCTGCAACACTACTGGTGACTGAGCACTATATTGTATTTGGTGTTTGCAACCTGTACTACGTCGTACTAAGGATAAAAATGTTGCAGTGCTTGCAGAAATGAAACATGTTTGCTAATGTCTTGTTGATCAAATTTGAGTGGAATCTATGTCTTTGCAGGAAAGAACGGTGCCATTTGATTGGTTACCAGCCATTAGATCCACAGTTAAGATCCCAGTATAAGGCCACCCTCAAAGATTCCGGTGGTCCTGGAACTCAAGTTCACCATAAAGCTTCCAGTGCCCGAAGGACTGGGGGGCTTTCGTCAAATTTGCTACCCGATACATACGATGACATAACAACTGTTGGGTTAGCAAATAATGGTGCTCAATACTACCCTGTTCTTTGTTTGTACTAGTATTTTACTATTTTGTGATTTGTGATGGTTTAGTTTTTATAAATAGAATATTTTTCAATGCTTTATAAATGTGTGTAGCTGAGTCTGCAAAAATTCTATGTCGAGAAATGATGTGATATTTTTCCCCTCAAACACGCTGGTGATCTGCCTGTCATTGCATTAAGAGATATGTGATGCTTACATGTGGCTATTTTGGTGCTCTTCAGTTGAAGCTCATTATCTGACTAAATAGTGGAGTAAATACTGAAAACACAAATGTAACGATGCACTGCAAGCTTGAATATCCACTGGTCCCAGCTTGTCATAATAAACAGCAAGGTCAAAGGCATACATTTTTCTCTGATTAATCTCAAATTCATCTATATGAAAAGTTCTATTGAACCTTGGCAATATGCTTGGCCTTAGGGTGCTTCATCTACTAGTTTTCAAATTGATAATGCTTGGAACAAAGCACATTTATGGAGGAAATTCCGCGCCCTAGGGGCATAGGAAAATTTATTATAGCTGCTGTAGCATGAGATACTGTTGGTGACATCCATTCTTTGCTTTGTTGATCTAAATTCTTGCACTTGGAATGGTGGGTTTTATTTGTTATAGACAGGTGATTTGGATACTGATTTCCTTGTATTTTAAGCATCTTTCTACATAAGAATCTATGATAGCTTATAAGTTATGTTATCTAATTAATGTTCTTGCTTTGTTCTGTTTTGGCCAGGTTCTTATTCACAATCGTCTGGCGAAGCACAAGAGAACAATATGGAGTCAGAAGGCTTGGATGAGGTTTGCTCTTTTTAGGCTTTCAATTTCAATTATGTTTTATTTCTAGTTAGGCGTTTTTATCCTCCCATTTCCCCATCATAGCTCATTTGAAAAAAAACACTGTTAGCTACCACTAATGTTGCTAATGAATGTTTGTTACTTGTTTATTCTTTAGCCCTTCCAAGCACACCTTAGGTTACATGTCTGTTGCTTCCTTTCTTGATTTTGCAGTAACACAGAAGCTAATTATACAGTTTGGGCTTAGACGTCCAATTCGTCAGTGCAGGAATAATATCTTTCTGCCACTCCATAATTTTGTGAAAGTTGCTCAGTTTATTATTGCTGTCTCCACCACCTATCATTTAGGAATCCCAGTTACCCTGGTTCATAGCGACTGGCCAGTGTTGTGACAACCTTTACTACTATGTTATTTTTATTTTGTAATACAACCTATGTGAATCAATCATAGCATTCCACCAAGTAAAATTGCTATCTGCACCTAACATTTTTTTTGCCTCGTTCAGGATCTGGTGGAGATTGGCTCCTCTGGTGTTCTAGATCCTAATTTTATTGAGAAGCTGAGTGAAGAAAACATTGCTCTGTTTTCAAGGTAAAATTGCTTTTACTATTGCTTTCATGTTGTATCTTGGGGAGTTTTGGAAAGATAGTCCTTATGCATGGTTACTGCAGTCGTTGAAGAGTTTCTGCATGGATTTTAAATTACTGATCTTGTTAATTAAAAGTTTGAGCGTGGTTTTGTTAATAAATGCATTGCAGCATTATGTCCTGTCCATTTTATATATACTACCTCCATTTTATTTGTGCATCATGTTTCTTATCGATAATCATCCCTATAAAATCCTCGATAACATTTATAAACGCCATGGACAGAGTATGTGCTGCTTTATATTACATGTATTGATGTATGACTGGCATGCTATACATAAATTAGGGCGTGTAGGGTTCACGCTTAACCCTAAACTTCACCATAACTGTAGCAAGCTATACCTTTGTTAGTGCCTAACCCAGAAATCATAACTTAGCCTTTTTATCAACACTGCGACAATTCATTTGGCAAGCCACACTTTACTTAACCTAATTGCAGTGAAGTTATTCGACAACTAAAGGTGCCCTTAGCAAAAGAAGGGCAAACAATGGAGTACTGTTTACTTTTTTTTTCCGAACAACGCATAAGAACTACGTGTCTTTTCATTAAGAGAAAGCGACCGTTGAAAATGTATGGAAAAAACAGGCAAGGAGTCAAGAGGTCTCCCCCTACAAAAACCCAAAAACACCCTGCCTTACTAGCCCTTGAACAAGGGAGACGACTGTGACCTTCACGACCCTACCTAGACCCTAAACGTCACTGTAGAGCGACCTATGAGGAGCTCCCGAACGACTGTAGCACCAGCCAGACACCACAAATTGCCCTCCACAGCCACATTGTATAAAAGGATCTGAACATCTGGGTGGACTCCCACAAAAGCACAAGCGATAGCGTTCCTTCTCTTCCAGGGCTCCCAAGCAACAAGGATGATCAGGGAAATCAAGTCCTTTGCACATCTCCTTTGGAACACTTCATAAAGTATGATACCACCAGCCATATAAGCAACTAGTAGATTCCGTTGCCCTTTGCTGCATAAAGTTTAAATTTCTGGAAAATCAAGGTCCAGACCTACCTTGCAAACACGCATGAGGTGAGGATGTATTTACTTGGTTTGGCCACTATTAACTCAAAATATTCATTCCACTTTCAAGGACATTATAAACTTCTGTGTGATATTTGCTGCATAGTAACTTCAAGCTAGCTAATCAGACGTGTAGAAGTTTAGTTGTCTGATCTTGGTAAAGAAAGTTATATGATACATATGTGCTCATAAACACCCTTCTGCTAAACAACATTTTCAGTTCATGGGGTTGGGTTCTGTGAGGTATTGTTAAACTCATTCTGCCGGTTCATTGCAATCTGAATATTTTTACACAGGCGTGAAGAGCTTCGACAACGAGATACACAGTTGAAGCAGACGGTATGCAAATCATGCTGAGCCATTAAAAAGCGAAGTGGAGATATCATCTATCTGTTCAGAGCTGAATGCTGCTTCTTTGTAGATTGGAGGCCTGGAGCATGAACTGGAGGAAACAAAAAAGAAGTGTGGTCAGCTTGCTGCTCAGCTCAAGGCATGGAAGAACCAGCAGCATCTCCCCTAAATGTGAAGGTTAGTTTGGTTACCTCTGGCAACATGTTTGCCCTAAGTGCTAGGGATTCAGTTTCTGTCACCTTTCTAGCTCTTTAACCTTGCAACTGTCTTTCTAAAAAAAAAGGAAAAGGAAAGGAAAAAGGGGAATGTGTGTGTGAATGTGAAGTCCTTGAAAAAGGCGAAGCAAGTAGGATTTATTCTGCAATTGCTGCAGGGCATGATTAAGATCGAGGAATCAGGGGTACACGACAACGACCGATACTGACAGCAAACTGAATGTGACAAGGAAGGGCTGATGCATATAATTTTTGGCTGCTAACTCATGGTTGAGTTGTAAAAAAGTCTAGGATGTAAATCTTAGGTGTGTGCTACTGACAGAATGGTTGTGTGCAAGGAAGATGATTGATTCCAACTGTTAATTTTCTCTGCGCAATATATGTGCGGCAGGGCGCATGCAGCCACGTTGGCTAACACGACTACTTTGAAAATTTATCCAGGGCAGGGGATCAACACCCACTATGATCCTAACGATGCTCCACTGATGATCAACATTTACTAATTATAATATATAACGAGGGCGGCTTCTATCAAATAAGGACCAAATGACACTTTAAAGCTAGGCACCATAAGATGGAGCATGGTTTTAGAAATTTATGAAACTAGTTGCATATATTTTTAGGTTAAATAATTTTTAATGGATTTACTAAGATTAAATCAAATTTTAGAATTTTTAATTCATTATTTTTTCTTGTAAAAATATTTCAATGGAATTTTGAAAAATTTATTTTCATGTGTTTTTGGATATTTTTTTAAAGCCCGAGTCTATTTATATTTCCATAAATGTTTAACTTAGTCTGGTTTATTAGGCCTTCCGCAGTGTGTTCCTGGAGTGAAGCTAAAATTTTCTCTATCAACTTGAGGCACCAAAGTTTTCTCTTTCCACTTGGCACCACTGCACACATTGTGAGCTGATGTCAACACTGATGCCTGAAATGAAAGATTCTAGGCAGTTATGGCGGTTTGATCAATTGCTTTAGGTCTTGTTTAGTTCACCACAAAATCTAAAAACTTTTTAAAATTCTTCGTTACATTGAATCTTGCGGAACATGCATAGAATATTAAATATAGATTAAAAAATAACTAACTGCACAGCTTTCAGGTTCTTCCAAAGATGTGGTGTCAAAGTTAAAAGGTGATACATGTAAATATAAAAGTAACATAATTAAGGTCATTTGGTTGAGGACCTACCGGGCAGTTGCGTCTAATCATCATCTTAGGATTGAGAAGAAAAAGTTATTGGGGTCCTTGGTTAACAAAGCTAAGAAAGCATACGAAGCAAAACAAGCGAAAGTATGTGAGAAGGGTAAGTTGCAGGGAGAGTCAGAACAAATTCCGCAAGAGCATGTGATCTTGGTCTTGGCTAATCGCTGCAGTTGTGGTTTGCCCTCAAGGCCACCACGTTGCCTACCACACCTTAAGTGTCTAGGCCTTGTTTAGATCCAAAAATTTTTTAGATTTTGAAACTACAACATTTTCGTTTTTATTTGACGAATATTGTTCAATTATAGAGTAACTAGGCTTAAAAGATTCGTCTCGTGATTTACACACAAACTGTGTAATTAATTTTTGTTTTCATCTATATTTAATGCTCCATGTATGTGCCGCAAGATTTGATATGACGAAAATCTTGAAAAGTTTTTTTATTTTTGGGGTGAAAGGCCCTAATCATCCCTCTACTTGTGTGGCTGGTGATCCTCCGTATGTTTGTCTTGTCAGGGTACTCCCGGTAAGAAATACTGGTGATCCTCCATATATTTTATAAGTATGGCGGCACACCTGGGCCTATTGCAATGGACAATAGAAATGCTGGGTAGTCCGGTGAAGGGCCCACCTCTATACAAGACGAAGCCCAATGATGAGCATCACCCAATTTTCTTCAGAAGATTTGGAGAAAATTTGATTGCTCTAGCTATCCTTGATTTTACAGATAGGAAACACAGAGTCATGTTCAGAAATTGAATGTCTGAATTTACAGATAGGAACAAAGAAGATGAAATGCACATTTCAGGATTAAGTTTATATATATAGCCTCCTTGATTTTGTCACAGTTATTTTTTTTTCATTAGTTGCTTGCTTCAGCGCTTACAGTGAGGGTGGATGAGACCGTGTTTTGGCGTGAATCGGGCCTTGTTTATAGCAGTGAGGGGATTAAAGATTCTAAATGGATATCAGTGAAGGAAGTTTGTGATTTTGAATGGCAATGAAGAGATTATGTGTAGGTTTTAATGGCAATGAGCACATAGTAGTAGGTACTCCCTCCGTCTAGAAAAGACTCGCTTTTCGAGGAGTCTAACAATTTAAACTTTGACTAAATTTTTATATATAAATATTATCACTCTTAATATAAAATAAGTACTTTTAGATTAATTAAATTAATTGTAGAATATATTTTTATAATAAA
>Ga0182004_10004923_pt1 | contig 10826 bp, 8 predicted proteins | sample Sormic07211540_1_FD_120479 | JGI IMG/M metagenome (GOLD analysis project Ga0182004, IMG submission 120479) | Endophyte microbial communities from Sorghum bicolor roots, Mead, Nebraska, USA - 072115-40_1 MetaG | ecosystem: Host-associated > Plants > Roots > Unclassified | place: USA: Nebraska...
ACCTTCAACCCTACTGTCACGTCACGTGAGTACGTACAAACGCTGAATCCTTTCTGATTTTGAATCACCGGCTGAAGTAGCGGTTTGAGCCGATTCTTCCGATTTGTGTGAGGAACAGAAACAGAAACAGAAACGTTTCTCTTCTCCGGCCCAATCCCAATTAGCAGTAGGTGACAGGGAAACAGGGCCCAATCCCATCTTCCTTGCCATTTTTAAGCCCATGGGCCAGGCCAAGCGTAGCCATGGATGCATCTCATTCTCGTGGGCCGTCAGCTTCGTTGCGTTTGCGTGTGTGAAGACTCGAACGCTACTGGAAAAGTGTAATCCCTTGTTCTCAGGTATCTTCTTATCCACCAACTCCAAATACCATTTTGTGTCAAAAAAAAAAAACTCCAAATACCATTTCTCATATAACTTGTTCACCTCCTTATCTCGTCTCTCGTGGAATTTTTATTCTATCGATTGATTGAGAAGGAAATCTCTTTTCGTTCCAAAAACTTTGTCTTTTGGTTCAAAAATTTGCATGGTCTCTCACCACCTCCAAAACTACACAAGTGTTGCTTGTACTGTAACTAGTAGTTTTGAAGTCTGCTCGGTCGGAATACACAAGTGACATGTCATGTAAAATATTTTTTGTTTTCTAGTACAAATTTAGCCCAAGTCTGATCCAGAATAAAATTAGAACCAGCTTACATGCTAGATAATAGATTATTAACAGGGATCAGTTAAGTAAGATATATGCTAGAAACAGCTGCTGCATGCCTTAGGTTTCTGCGTGCATGGGGGACGTTTGTGCCGCGTATCCCTCTGTGAAGCCACATTCGTGGCCATGGCACTCTCCACTCATCAAAAGAGCAAAAAAAAGAAGAGTTCCCTCACGACAAGGAAACGAACCAAGCAAGCCAAGCCGGTCCAGCCACCGTGAATTAATGCATCCATGATTCCGAATTTACCATCCACTCCTTTTCGAAAGTCAAGCTACCATCATCTGCCCATGATTATTTGCACAAGAAAAATTAACCCATGGGTTCTTCTTTATCATCTGTCTGCTAAATATATATCCCCTTAGAATTTGCCACTAATCGGATCCATCTATTACGATTTTCTCGGTAGGATTATCTGTGCTAAGACGTGCCTTGGTTGGTCTGATTTGTTGCCTATGAGGATTCCTCTACCTTAATGCGAAATGATGAGGAGGCACATGATATCTTCCGCAGTCTGAATTTTTTTTATATATATGTATGATGTCATAATGTAAATCCTAGTTTATCTACCTCTTCCCCTCAAGACAAATGATTGTGAATTGTTTACACTAATAACTGGATAAATCATCTGGGAACAACAAATCTAGAATGCAAACCCAAGTTTTGGGTAAGGGGAGACGTGGTTTGATAATCAACCAAATGTAGCACAATAGCTACGCCCTATGTCCATCAATATAAATATATTTTTTTTCACTCAAGGAACCCTTTAAATTTTCTTTTATATTGTATTATATGAATAATAATACCAATTGTTAAAGGAGCACATAATCTTAACACCATTTTTAGTGTGAATGGTTTGATGATTTTTTCTACATAAATGTGCACTTAAAAGGTGGCAAACTTATACAATTTGACTTTTCTATCTATATCAAAACTTGTCTTGATTTGATGAACTTGTTAAAATATTTCATTCTGAGGAAATAAACACAGCTCAAAATTCTCATAACAATTAAAAAACTGAAAAAAATCACAAAAGAATGGAAGAAATAAAAAAAAAAAGAAACAGAAAAAGGGCCATGGGCGCACTATAGAGAAGAGAATCTTCAAATCGGAAGGGCAGAATGGTCCCGTGAAAAGCCCTACTTTCCTCGAATAAACAAAACGACCTCCCCTTGCCAACCTCCCCCGCCGTCGTCATCTCCACCTCCACCGCCGCTCTCCTCTCCTCTCCTCTCCAGTCTCCACCCCGGTCCGCGTCTCCCCGGCCGCGCCGCCGCCCCCAAACCCACCTCCCCGCGCGTGCGCCGCTGCCGCGAGATCCGGGGCGCGATGTGGCGCAGCTGCGTCTCGCGGGGCCTCTCCAGGGCCAAGGCCTCCGCCTCCAGGCTCCTCTCCACGGCATCGGTACGCCTGATCCGCCCCACTCTGCTCGATCGATCCTTCGGGATTTTCCCGCACTTTATTTGGGTTCGTTGATCGTGGATTCGGCAGCGATTTGCGGTTGTTCAGATGGATGGGTTGTTTGGGATGGGCAACTTGCCTATTTTCAGAGCAATTTAGTCTGTAGTGTGATCCGGTGGGAGTGTTTACTTCCGAGAATGTGGGGATTGATTCCACTTGTTCATGGGATTTGCCCGCCTGCAGTCGTCCTACACGGTGGTGGACCACACCTACGACGCGGTGGTGGTGGGGGCCGGCGGCGCGGGGCTACGGGCGGCGATCGGCCTCTCCGAGCACGGCTTCAACACCGCGTGCATCACCAAGCTCTTCCCCACGCGCTCGCACACCGTCGCGGCACAGGTGAGACTACGCCCCTGCGGCATAACATTCCTGCTACTCTAGCTGATGGTTTGTGGGGGAAAAAAATGGAATCAGTTGTTTTTGTTTAACAAATCAGAAGTGCAGTTGATGAGAGGATATTGTTTTCTATGGACAACTGGACATGGCTTGTTGATAGTTGCTGTTGTTTGTTTCGAGTCCCACTGATATGTCGAAGATGTGCAAAATAGTTACTGTTTTGTTAGGGTCCTTATTTGGTCAGTGGAACGACTTTAGTGTAGTATTCTAATTGGATGTGTGCAAGAATGCAATTTACTTGTCTGGATATCAGCTACTACATAGACCGCTCGATTGGATTGCATCCATGATGTTGCAAGTAGTAGAATGGGCCATCGCCCATCGGCTCTTAGGTATCCACTTCCTGGAGGAGGAAGGAGGATGCTGGCTTTCAGAACTCACTGTCAGTTATGTCAGTTAAGGTTATTTTTGTGTGGAATAAACAGAGCTTCTTTTCCTATATGATTAGAATATGGAAGCTAGTATAGCTTTCCACCTGTATCATTTTGCCTTCTGTTTATACTCTCAAGCTTCCATGGTGCTATTCTTTGTTGAAACATAGTTGGCATGCAGGAACCGTTGTGTCATCAGCATAGGTCTAAGCTTGTGTAGAAGTTTTAGCTTTTAGTCATGGCACAGTTTGCTCTGTTTGTATTCCCTATCATAGAAGATCAGAGTTTCCTGTAATAAGGTGGCACTTGTTTTCTGTGGACATGTTTGTTGACAAATAATTTTTGTTTGGCTCAATTTGTAATGAGACTGATGCAACTACCATTTGATTGTGCTTCTCATTTGTTCAGTGGCATGATTTCTTTGGAGCTATGTTCTAATTGAATGCTTGAGGCCTTAAGCTTGTCAGATGTAGTTAACTGGTGCTGAACTGCTAGCTTGATTAGTAGCTTGCATCCATTGTGTTTCACCGAGACATGGGCGATCTGCTTCTAATCCAGCATTTCCTTATGGAGGGAGTCTGGTGTTGTGGTTTTACAATTGGCATTCAGTTATGAGCGCAAAATATGATGCACAAAACTGGTATATATTTTAATCAAAATCAGTTCCAAGTTTATACATATTGTTGATGCACGACTAATGTGCATATATATGGTTTGCCATTGAATTACTCCTATACTCCATTGTTATGCCAGTTATTTCTAGTTGGGACTTTTCTTTTTTTGAGACTTTGTATAACCCTAGTTCACATTGGTCAACCAGCAACAACAGTTTATCCTTTTAAGTAGGCCTAAGGTTGCACAAAAGTTTTTCAGCATGAGTGCATGGTATATTTTTCTCTAGTACCATGCACTGCCAATTTATGACCTTCAGTTGTGCCCTAACCTGCAAGAACATGTTATGTAGGGAGGCATAAATGCTGCGCTTGGAAACATGAGTGAAGATGATTGGAGGTGGCATATGTATGACACTGTTAAGGGAAGCGATTGGCTCGGTGAGCTACTTCATCATGATTTTACCCAACATCTATTTTTATGTTTTAGTGGAAAGGAACTGATATCTTTGGTTCATAATATATTTCCTTGATAAGAACAGGGAAACCTTTAAGCAATTATTGATTTGTCTTATGTTTTGACATTCTTTTTTTATTTGACATTCTCATCCATTTCCAGGTGACCAGGATTCTATTCAGTATATGTGCAGAGAAGCACCAAAAGCTGTTATAGAGCTTGAGAACTATGGATTACCATTTTCAAGAACTGAAGAGGGAAAGATATACCAACGTGCCTTTGGAGGACAGAGCTTAGATTTTGGCAAAGGTCATAGTCTGTAACTTTGTTTGGAAAGCACCCTTTTACTTATTGTATTCTGCTTGGTCTAACTATTTACTACATCAGGTGGACAAGCCTACCGTTGTGCATGTGCTGCTGACAGAACAGGACATGCTATGCTACACACACTATATGGTCAAGCAATGAAGCACAATACTCAATTTTTTGTGGAATACTTTGCATTGGACCTTCTCATGGACAATGAAGGTAAGATATTTTGCATTGCAAGATCTAAAAGGTGAATCACAGGGGCATGTCTTTAAGGTCCTGTTAGTTGTTTTATTTTAAATTTCCCAGCATGTCTGCTCCTTAGTCCATTGTTTCTATGTTGGCCTGTTTAAATCACTATGCTTTTTCATGAACCTTGGTTTGCTTATAATTGTTTTCTTTTGTGGTCGATGAAAGACAGTAGTTGGCAATACTTGGTTACTCCTATGTAATTGCACTTTTGTTCACAATGCAATTCATGTCCCTGTATTTTTCTTGCTGCTGTTTTGATTTGATGATATATGAAACTCATTGCAACTTTTAAGTATAGTTATAATTCATATATTAATCAACTAGCAACAATATTCCAGGAAAGTGTCAGGGAATCATTGCCTTAAACATGGAGGATGGAACTCTTCACCGTTTCCGTGCTTCTAATACAATTCTAGCCACAGGAGTAAGGGTTCTTCCAATTTTTAAGTACTGATTTTTTTTGTTTGCACCAACTCTGGTGATGAATTTTGCTTTATGAACACAGGGTTATGGCAGAGCATATTTCTCAGCAACCTCAGCACACACTTGTACTGGAGATGGCAATGCTATGGTTGCACGTGCTGGTTTACCTCTTCAGGTCAGTCTTTTCATCCAGGGTTCGATTACTAGTTATTGGTCCATTTCCTGTCCTGATCATGCTTACCTGATACATGCAATTGCAGGATCTTGAGTTTGTACAATTCCATCCTACAGGAATTTATGGTGCTGGATGCCTGATTACTGAAGGTTGTATATATGCAACCATTGCTTCCTGTGCTTAGCTTAGGCAATTCATTTGTTTGTGAACAAAGTCCCTTTATAGTGAAGGTTTTCTTTTACTGAGAATTTGTGTGTCCTGTTCTCATTGTGTCACCAGGTTCCCGTGGTGAAGGTGGTATCCTTAGAAACAGTGAAGGTGAACGGTTCATGGAACGATATGCTCCTACTGCAAAAGATCTTGCTTCTCGTGATGTTGTTTCAAGATCAATGACAATGGAAATTAGAGAAGGACGTGGTGTAGGTATGTGCTACAGCACTAGATTTGTGTTAGATGCCTGATTTTCTTTTCTTCCTCTGCTTGGAACTTATCTTTTGATCTGATTACTACAGGGCCATTGAAGGATCACATTTATTTGCATCTGAACCATCTGCCGCCTGAGGTTCTCAAGGAAAGGCTTCCTGGTATTTCTGAAACTGCTGCTATTTTTGCTGGTGTTGATGTCACCAAGGAGCCCATTCCAGTTTTGCCTACTGTGCACTACAATATGGGTGGTATCCCAACAAACTACCATGGGGAGGTTTGTATTGAGCATGTAGTAGACATGATTAGTATGGGTCAAAACCTGCTGGTATTATAATAGAAATATATTCTGCTATGCATAACAGGTAGTGGATATCAAGGGTGATAATCCAGATGCTGTTGTTCCTGGTCTAATGGCTGCTGGTGAAGCAGCCTGTGCATCTGTCCATGGTGCAAATAGGCTAGGCGCAAATTCACTTCTTGACATAGTTGTTTTTGGCAGAGCTTGTGCAAACAGGGTAGCAGATATTTCTAAACCAGGCAGGTTCCTTATCTTTACTTGGTTTTTTGTTTCCTTTTGCTCTTCCTACGCTCCTAATATCCATGTTGCACTCTGACTCTGTTATAGGTGAGAAGCAGAAACCTCTGGAAAAAGATGCTGGAGAGAAGACCATAGCCTGGTTGGACAAGCTGAGGAATGCGAATGGGTCATTGCCAACTTCCAAGATCCGTCTGAACATGCAACGTGTTATGCAAAATAATGCTGCTGTGTTCCGTACACAAGAAACACTTGAAGAAGGTATTGTTCATGCTATTTGTGTAGTTCCTCTTACTACTATTATCAGCACTTGAAGGAAGCATGGCGGAAAAATAGCATAGATAAATAAACACCGCTAGGAGTGCATTTTGGAAAATGTATTCACCATGTGTTCTCACTGACCTTCTGTCTATTAGGTTGTGAACTGATTAGCAAAACATGGGAAAGTTTCCATGATGTGAAGCTCAGTGATCGGAGTCTCATTTGGTATGTTCTTCCTCATAAGGAAGTGTCAGATTCATTTGATTTTCGCTTTTTGCATTTATGATCCATTTTTTTCCTTTGTAATTTTGTAATTTGTTTTGACAGGAACTCTGATTTGATAGAGACCCTTGAGCTGGAAAATCTTTTGATAAATGCATGCATAACTATGTATTCGGCAGAGGCTCGGAAGGAAAGCAGGGGAGCTCATGCTCGTGAAGATTTCACGGTTTGAAGCTACTCTTAACTCTTTGTATTTTGATGGCATGCTTCTATGTCAATTAACAGTAACTTTTCCTACTTGCTTACAGACAAGAGATGACGAGAAGTGGATGAAGCACTCACTGGGGTAATTATCTTCTGTTCACTAAGCTACCAGAAATAAAATCAAAATAAGTTTTCTGCTGATTGTTGCACTGTTTGACATGCTTGTCAGTGTCGTAAAAAGCCAATCTGTTGACACTAGACAAATCGTACGTTGTTTAATTTGTGTTTACGCGAATTGTTAAAGGATACCTGTGCACCACTAGTGACGTGTGTCATGCATCAGCAGGTCATAAAAAGGCTCAACACATCATAAATTCAACAACTTATATCTCTGGTGGCATGATCCGAAATGTACTGCCCTTTCAGTAGCGTTATCCTGATTCACTGATGTTACATGTACACAGGTACTGGGAGAACGAGAAGGTTCGATTGGCATACAGACCGGTGCACATGAACACATTGGACGATGAAGTAGAGTCATTCCCGCCGAAAGCTCGTGTCTATTGATCGATTCGAGCCTCACACCTCAGGAATTCCTTGTAAGGTGTTAATAAAGCAGATGGGCATTCCTGGCTGAGAACATGACCTCAATTTGTGTCCCTCTTTTTTTTCTGTGGTTCTGTAATTTGTCTAATTTGCTAGAAATAAAAGGGTAAGGTAGAACACAAGCTAATGCCTGACTGACGTTTGTGTACATGAATTTTGCATGGGTTACTTGTTGATGCCTACCTGGTGTCCTGAACTCATGATGATTCAAGAATGTTTGGTGAATAGTGAGTGATTCATGGTGTGATGTTGGTTGACAACGTAGATTTGTGCGTCTAGTCCTTGCCGCTTGGATACACCTAAGTAGAAATGGTTTGGCCATCAGCAAGAAAAATAATATTATCCAGCAGTGATCAGTTCGTGGCCCGACAATTCAGATTCTGGCAAAGTGGCAATGATGTTTATATACATTTAGAAGTCTTGTGTCCTTACAAATTTAACCGTAACGAACTTACATGAGTACTTGCAGTGTTCCAATAAAATACACTCGTCTCTAGCTACAGCTGTTGTAGCAGTAGCTATAGCTGTCGTAAGGAAAAAATAGTCTGTAAACTGAAACTGAGGCCTTGTTTAGTTCCCACCAAAATCCAAAAAGTTTCGTGAGACGAATTTTTTGACCCTAGTTAGTCTATGATTGAACAATATTTGGCACAAACAAACGAAAGTGCTACGGTAGCGAAATCCAAAAAGATTTCGCATGTAAACAAGGCCTGAATCGTTGTCCCGCGAACCCACTGCTGGATACGTATTACTTTTCTAAAAGATGGTCAAACAATTTCTTATTGTATTATATCATTTATCATAGTGTGCGTGGATCTTGTTCAACTTGTTATACCCACAAGTCGGTGGCCTTAAGTAGAAGACCACCGAAGTCCACAATATATCAGAACTTTTTTTTTGCGAAGAATATATATCAGAACTTAAGTGTACTTAACCCAAATATACTTAACCTAAAAGACTAACATGATCACAATATATCAGAACTTAAGTGTACTTAACCCAAATATACTTAACCTAAAAGACTAACATGATAGGTGAGGTCATGAGAGTTGTCTAGCTTTACATGTTATGTTCTTTCATCGTCAATATTCAATGTAGGATTAAATCTAATAATCTCCTCCCATAGTAAAATTGAATAAAAAGGTACATTGTGGATAACCAATTCTCTTGAAATATGTAGTGCAAGCACAATAAAGACCCGTAGCATGCACAGGACACACATAGTATCCATTGTTCACAGTACAAACATACTAAGAAAGTAAGAAATTCTAGTTCAGCGGGCAGGTCATTTCAAATTTTTCAAATCTAATTTGGAAGGCTTAGGTGACGCCACGATGTAAGTTCTTCATGTGGCTGCTCCTACAAGACCGAATGTGGACAGCGGCCAAACTTCAGTTAAGAGATGGGAGACCAATTATTTCTGTGTACTATGCGAAAGGAGCCTAGAGACGGCGATCCACCTCGTACATCGAATGCCCCTATGCAAGGAGGGTTTGGCACCTGGTTGCATTGTGGAGTAATTCTCCAAAATTACATCCTAGCTGTTGGGCAGCATCGTCTGATATAGAGGATTGGTTCCATGTCATGATCATAGGGGGGAACAAGGATACACACTCGATCTCCATTCTGACGCTATGGCACATTTGGAAGGAGAGAAATGCCAGAGTTTTCAACAGGACAAGAAACTCCGAGGAGGTGGTGGTCACAAGAATAAATGATGTATTCGCTAATTGGGTCTCAGCTCGGAGGGGTAATCACCCGCGGATCGATATAGCTAATATGAGTAATTAGCTTTAGAACCTTGTAAAACTCATGTGGCGATCTGCCATATGAGTTAGCGCCTCTCGTACATATAAAGCTACAACTCTACTTCTTGTTTATCAATATAATGCCGGTAAAACCAGATCTTTCAAAAAAAAAAAGAGTAAGAAACGCCAACACGCAAACACTGCCATATATTTGGAAATAAGCATACTGATGGATGGGAAATGACAAGCTAACAAATTTGTGGCCAAAGGGAAATCACAAGGGGGCAGGGCTTGAGAAGGCTCCTGTGGCGCCGTTGACATGAATCATTCATACAATCTCTGCCTGTGATGAGGGAGCAGATGAGCTGAGATTAGTAGCCACCTGCGTCACCTGGACGCCCTGGCCCTGCTGATCCTTGTCCCTGTCAAGAATGCCAGCGTGAGCAAGCAGAGCCCAGATGTGGGTGAGGAACTCTCCGCCATTTTCAAGCTGCTGCATGTGTTGCTTGGTGGTGTAGTGCAAGTCTGCGGCATGGATGATTTTCTTGGCCCAGAAATCTTGCATCACAAACCAGCGATCCCCATCCGTCATTTCCTCCAGCTGCTTACCGAGCTTCACCCCTTTTTTGAAGACCGTTGTAGGGTTATCGCCCTCCTCTGTCCCTTGTAAATTCTTCATTTTATAGTAACGCTCCCAAGAATGTATACAGGATCCAAAAAGCTCATCACCTTCTTCCCTAACCTTTTCTGTCACTTCTCTTATATAAGCCTGGTGGTATGGAACAAGTTCTGGGACAGACCCAATCAAGTATGCGCAGTATCTAGACAAATGAACTGCAACGCCTCGGTCACCATCTCGAGCAATATTGTTTCTTCTCGGGTTTGGACGAAGCAGTTGTAGCACATACCCAAACAAGTGTGCGCCTCGGCGATTACTACTTGGAGTAGTCCCATTCCCATCACTAGGATCATCAGAAATTGCATCGCAGTATTCAGTTGCAATGTGCCAGATTAACATGACCTCCAGCTGAGAGAGATCCTTGAGTGCCCAAGAATACTCGCCCAATATTTCGTTCCGCACCATTACTGATTCTTTTTCATTGACAGTTAGGTTGTTGGCATACGTTAACCTGAGCGATATAGCAATAGCTTCCTTCACTGCATCAGAAACCTCTACCGGGTCTGGCTGCTGTTTCGGTGCGAAAATGAGCGAGTGCTGGTCAATCTTGTTTCTCAACTTCGTAGAAATCATAATCCACCTGAGAAGACAAATGAATTTTCCAAAAATATATGCATTGGGCTCAAACCAATGTTTCTTGACATGCATGCAGGCTAGTGATACCTGGGCCCAATTTGAAGCCAAATAAAACGCTGCCTGCACTAGCTCCACTAGGAGGGCTATACTGAGAACTAGTAGAGTGATGATGTAATCAGCTCTTGAAATTTGCACTTCTATGATAGGATTTGGTGTCTCAAGAACCAGTGATTTTCTGATGGCAAACACTCCAACGATTAAAACTGAAAAGATCTTGAGTAAAAACAAAGATTGAATGAGCGGCAACGGTGAACCCATCAAGATGAAGTTATAGTAGTACTTTGTGAAGAAGAAATCGTAGCAAAAACCCAACTCTACCTCAATAATTCTGAATGCTCTTTTGAAATCCC
>Ga0182004_10004924_pt1 | contig 10825 bp, 9 predicted proteins | sample Sormic07211540_1_FD_120479 | JGI IMG/M metagenome (GOLD analysis project Ga0182004, IMG submission 120479) | Endophyte microbial communities from Sorghum bicolor roots, Mead, Nebraska, USA - 072115-40_1 MetaG | ecosystem: Host-associated > Plants > Roots > Unclassified | place: USA: Nebraska...
CCTGATTGTGTGGTCTGTGAATGTTCAGCTAGTCAGCTTACTAGTATTCTTGAAGATGACAGCCTTGTCAGAGAAGTGTGGTCTTCATTGTGTATTTTTGTACTGGCCGGGAAAAGAAAAGCCAATCAAACATATATGGAGCTAGCGAATATAGGATACATCATACATATACAAAATAAAAGCTAGATGAATGCATGCGTCACCAGTAACAAACAGGTGCTACAAAATAAAAGCTAGATGAATGCTGCTCAGTTCATGTAACAAACAGGTGCTGCTCAGTTCACCAGTAAGGCACGCTCTTCTATTATTAGGAAGATTTTTGGAGTTCCATTCTATTAGGAGGAATGGAGGATTATTAATCACATGAGAAAAAGGTGTTTTCATGGGATTGTAGTGTACAAATAATAAAAGGAAAAGGTGTTTCATGGTGCATATAAAATATCTCTTGCTTCCTGACGAGTGACAACAATATGCCCTTGGCATTGCAGATGGCGCCCACTGGAGAGCGTGCTTCCGCTCCTGGAACGAAGGGCAAGGGGAGCAAACCCAAGACGAAGAGCGTGCGTGACCTTCTGGAGCCGCCGCCCGTACCAGCATCGACAACTATCATGTGATCATGCACTTCTTAGTTTGGTCAAGCACATTTTTTAAGTTATGGACCGTGGGTCGGTATTTTGTATTGAATTTTCGTATGCCGACCGTGTTCGACATAATTCCGATCGAATTGGTTCGTTTTCGAAACACCAAAAGTTCGTTTTCGATTTCGTTTCCCGCTATATCGTTTCCGCTTTCGTGTTCGTATTCAAATATAAATGTAGAAAACAATAGAGGAGTTTTTCGACCGTTTTCGACCGAATTCATCCTTAGTTGAGATGCACCTCTTTAAACCCCTTGTTAGTCCTCACACCTGTGCTAATGAGCTGGCACATTTGCCTTAGCATGAAGGCAGACATGGGTTCAATCCACCTAAGAAGTGCTCTCTGCTGAGCAAGAACCTGTGCAGCTGGAATGAAGCCACCCACATGGTCCCCAGCAGCAGCACCCACCACACCCTTAGCAACCCCAAGCCCAGCAGCCACACCCTCAATAGCCCCATGCCCATCCACACCAGGGAACACAAGGTCATCAGGGATCATCTTGTCATCAGCCATAGCCTAGTTCAAGTGTAGTATCAAATATAATAAATCATCACAACACATGTCCATTTGCCTCAATTCAAGTGTAGCATCAAATAGAATAAATCATCACAACACATGTCCATTTGCCTCAGTTCAAGTGTAGTATCAAATAGAATAAATCATCACAACACATGTCCGTTTGCCTCAGTTCAAGTAAAGTATCAAATAGAGTAAATCATCATAGCACATGTCAAATAAAAAGTCATCATTACTGTTGCCCAAAATCTTAGATTAAGTGTAGCATCATATATAAAAAGTCATCTGTTGACACCGTGTTTTGACACGAGTCAGAAAGGTTAATAAAGCTTAGATCGGCAGATGGAGAAGTAACGACTGACTAATAGAAAAGTTGCCGATGGCCTATGATATCGATGATAAGGCCTCAGGAGGGAGGTATGATTAAGTCTAGGAACAGTGGTTGATCGGTACCAATGGTCGAGGTTGACGATTGCCGATGGAGGATGAAGATGCCGATGATGGTGCAAGGAGACGTGTGAGTCGTCGGCAGGAATAATGGTGGTGTGCTGATCGTCCAAGATAGATAAATTATTGTTTTCTATAATTGTTAGAGTTTATTTTATGTATGAGTTCTATTTGATTTGGAATTAGAATCCTAGTCGTATCTGGTAGTAACTCTTTAGGACAGAGTATAAATATAGGCCTAGTAGCGATGTAAGAAACCAATCCAATCAATCATACACAAAGTTTTTACATCTATTTTCACATCTACTTTCGACGACTTCGTCAGTTCGCATATTTTCTTCTACTTACGAGTTCTTAAGAATTCTTGGAGTCATACTCGACGAGTTCTCGAGTTCCGCATGAATACCTCTTGGCCGTGGCATCCGGGCGCATCGTTGTTGTCGGGACCAAAGTGTTCGAGTTATCACCTTTGTCGATTGTAAGGTCAAATCGGCTGGCACACCTTAACGTTGAATTGGGTATTAGCCCTTTGTGTTTGCAGATCTACTTTTGCACCAACACATCTTTTGGCACGCCTAGTGGGACAAATCTGTCATCAAGATCAATATGTCTACTACTGAGTTCGACACAGACAAGACAACATCATCGCCGTAACGGAAGCTGATCTCAGGGATGAGCAGAAGCAGGCTATGGCGAGAGCTATGGAGGAGTACAAGCAACTTTGCTTGAAATCCTTCAGTGTTAATAGGAGCGGTGAAGTAATCCAGAAGCAAAACTTGCCGATGCCTCAGCAGATCACTTTTGAGGCCAATCCTGGTAAATTGCAAGATATGGTTGACAATGCTATTAATCGTGCTCTGATCAATCAATCCAGTGTGCTGTCCAATACTGTTTTCAACGCTGCGGCTAAAACTTTCAAAGAAGGACAGGCACCACCATTATACATGGGCCCGGCCTATCATCAGCTAGGGTTGTCATTGGTTACGGCTCCTCCGGCCGTTGCGGGTACGGAAGCTACTTCTCCACCAAGCACATTAGGGATGACTAATGGGCAATCTACACCGATGAGAACTAATCCAGCAACATCAGAGGGGCGGGTTCAACTCAACACAGATCTATCGGCATCGGCTATGTCAGGATCTGCATTCCAGAATTGCCAAGTTCCTCCCAATTGGTGGGGATATGGTATGCCTCCAGAATTTTTTGCAAATAGTTCTGAAACATCTCAGGTGGCTGACTTGGCAGGGAAAGCTCCTATGACATCGCCCCCCAGTAAGCTCCTATGACATCGGCCCCCCAGTTTCGCTGATGACTCAAAATCCTCAGTATTCAACTACTACTACTACTACTGTGAGGCCTATTACAGGGAACTTTTAGATGCCAACGTTCCAGACGCCTAATGCATCGGCAGATCCACTTCTAGTGCACCAGAGGTTTATGACTCAGATAGGGTATGCCAACCCAATGATGACACTCAATTATCAGCCATCGGCAGGGCCTGCACCGATGATTACCAACAATGGGTGGACAGAGCAGTTTGTCTTTCCATAAATGACACAACAAAATCATCAGGCTCCAGGATTTCAATAGGGGCAGATGCAGGTTGGATTTCAGAATCAAGGACCAGCCAATTAACCAATGAATCTTGCTTAGCAGGTTGGTGGCCAGCAACCTATGGCCAACGCCATGTTACGTGGAGATCGTGCACCTTAGAGACATGTGGAGGTTTATCAGCAGGTGATGGAACCTCAACCCCCACATCGGTAGGATGTCGATGCCTATTGGGCCAATAAAATAGCTAAAGTAATGAGAGATCAGTTCAGAATAAAGCCGAAGGTTAATACTTATTCTTATCTGACACCATATCCTCCGGCATACGATTTGATTCCGCTTCCAAATCGGTATAAGGTGCCAGATTTCACTAAATTCTCTGGACAAGATGACACGTCGACTATGGAACATGTCAATCGATTCATCATCTAGTGTGGAGAGGTTGCTAACCGAGATGAATTAAGAGTTTGTTTATTTTCATCATCTTTGTCAGGATCGATATTTACTTGGTTTATTTCACTACCTGCAAACTCAGTGATTACTTAGGCCGATCTAGAGAAGCAGTTCCACAAATACTTCTTTTCTGGAGTCCATGAGAAGAAGATTATCGATTTAGTAAGGCTGAGACAACGCAATGATGAACCGGTTGAAAGTTTTGTGCAAAGGTTGCAGGATGTCAAGAACAAATGTTACAGTCTGGTTCTAGATGATCGGCAGTTAGCCGATTTGGCTTTCCAGGGATTGTTGCCACACGTCGAAGATAAATATGCTTCTCAAGAGTTTGAAAGTCTAAGCAATTGGTGCAGAGGATTTCTAATCAAGATATCAAGACTTTTGAACCTAGGAAGGCTTGGAACAAGAAAGTGTCATTCGTCGATGAGGCACACAAGTTCAGATTCTGATGAAGAACCAGTCATCGGCTTGGCAGAATGGGTGAAGAACAAAAAGTCGATGTCCTGTCCTTTTGGTCAAAAGGAGCCAGAAAAGTTTGCCTTTGATATCACCAAGGCCGATAGGATATTTGATTTCTTGCTTCAAGAAGGACAGATTATTGTCACTCAATCATGTGATCCCATCAGTGGAAGAGTTGAAAATATCAAGTATTGCAAGTGGTATAATGCAACATCTCATAGTACAAATGAGTGCAAGGTGTTCAGGCAACAATTGCAATCGGCTATAGAATCTAGGAGAATTAAATTTGATAATTCTAAAGCTCAGAAGCCGATGAAGATTGATCAACATCCTTTCCCTGCAAACATGCTGGATGCCAAGGGAAAGACTAAAGTCTTAACATCGGAAGCAGCTGAGAAGAGCGCATCGGTAGATCCCCAGCATCAGGTCACTACCGATGACGCCAAAGGCAAGAGCTTGATCTAGGAAGGCAGTAGCTCTGGGAGGCCTCCTCGATCTGGTATTGTTATCACTCATAGGTGGCACCGAGAAACATGGCAGCAACGGGAAGATCAGTATCGCCGTCAGCAGGAGGATCGACGCCGAGAGGGGGAAAGACGTCGACAAGAGTGGAATCGGCACAAAGATCACTGGAATTGCCCTTTCTTTATTCATTGTTGGGAACGAAATATTAAGTTACCAACTGTTAGAGACTGCCCTGAATGTAATGACTATAATCGGTATGATCGGCCGGATCGACGATTCTAGAACAATGATCGACGCTTTAATGAGCCGATCAGGGGGAGAATGTCAGTTCATGATCGGCTAGGGGGCAGACTTAGCGTGCATGACAGGCTTGGTGAACGTGTTGGTTATTTTCCAAGGAACCAAGAAGAGCTTGAAGAAATGACAAATGCACGAGTGCTCGATGAATTTATTTTCTGCAGGGATTAGGGGCGATTGGGGGTGTCTATCTACTTCTTTGGACAAATTAAAGGACCTCTGCTATCATCTATGTTGGTGACACGTGAGTCTTACAAAGTGCATACTGATTCTGCAACCGCTATTTTTTTCTCATATTGTGCACTATTTGGGGTATGCTTATCTAATATGGAGATGACAAAAATAAAGAATACAAATGTTCCAACCAAATACCATTTTTTATGCTTTGTTGTTTAATGCAGCTTGTCTTTTCACTAGTGACCTATAGAGACTTGATACACGACGCTCATAGAGTCATATGGGCTTATATAGTTATATTGCCTGTGTGCATACTTGATTGGACAACGCACTAGCTAACATTGTAGCATTTGTATTGGCAAATATGCATCTTATATTTGAGTTTTAAACCTATGTCCGTTATTTTGTCTTCATGCTTTATTCAGATATTTGGCATTAAAATAAAACAACCTACAGTTATTGGTCCACATTTTACCACCACAGGACCTTATTTACAATTTGACATAGATACCATGCAACATATGGTTAAGAGGAGCAATTACCGCACTGCTATGTGCTTCACATTTTTTAAAGCAGTACCATATTGCGCTGAGTTTTGTCAGAAACTGTTCAAGATCCAGCATTTCTTCCCTACATTCTCTGAATAGGTGGTTTTTACCATAATTTTACATGTTATAATGATCAACAAATATGGTACATAAAAACATGGAATCATATGTTAACAAATATGGTACATACAAGCATTGATTAGATCCATGCTCTTAACAAAGCTTATGTTTTAGGTCCACCCGAAGCCATTCATGACATACAACACTTACTCCAAAACAAAATCTGGTATATGGGTACCTAGCTCCATGTATAAGGCTAACTGGTCTGATCAGCTGAAGAATTTCATCAAGAAAAACTGGAACAATGTGACAGTCCAAAATCTATTGAGTTGATTTACTTGAACCCAAACTAAGATAATATTACTATTAAGTGACAAAAATTTGTTAGATACATGCCACTCAAAGTGGTACAGTAGTGCTATAAATAGAACATATATTTTTCAAAAGTGTTGGAGATTTCAAGAGAGAGCAAAGAGCAAGTGGCCAAGAGTCCCCTCCCCACAAGGCCTTAGGATATATTTATAGGAGAAGGGAGATTGTTGTTTATGTTTACTGCCCTAATCTACACGGATGAACCCTAGATTGGGACTGATTGTGAGACCCTTTTCTCATCGGGAGCCGTGGCTCCGTAACTAAGATAAACCCTAGATTGTGGGCTGATTGAGACCCTTTCCTCGTCGTGAGTTTGGCGCCTTCCCTTTACGCTGGAGTCGATGCGATTAGAGCTATTGATTAGGGGCGATTGGGGTGTCTGTCTACTTCTTTGGACAAATTAAAGGACCTCTGCTATCATCTGTGTTGGTGACATGTGAGTCTTACAAAGTGCATACTGATTCTGCAACCGCTATTTTTTCTCATATTGTGCACTATTTGGGGTATGCTTATCTTATATGGAGATGACAAAAAGGAAGAATACAAACGTTAAGAGGAGCAATTAGTGACAAAAATTTGACATGGATACCACTACTTAAAGTTATGCAACATATGGTTAAGAGGAGCAATTAGTGACAAAAATTTGTTAGATACATGCCACTCAAAGTGGTACAATAGTGCTATAAATAGAACATATATTTTTCAAAAGTGTTGGAGATTTCAAGAGAGAGCAAAGAGCAAGTGGCCAAGAGTCCCCTCCCCACAAGGCCTAAGGATATATTTATAGGAGAAGGGAGATTGTTGTTTATGTTTACTGCCCTAATATGGGGCTTAGAATTACAAACTAGTCCATAGACTTTATAAATATCCCCCATGAACAATTACAAATATGCCTCTAGATACATTATTTGAGTCTCTTGTACACAAAGGGGTACTAGTCTCTAGTGACACCCCCAATGGTAGCCCCTAAACATTTTGGATTTGACTGGAAGTATGGTTGTGGGGACCTCTCTTCGTAACCTATGTGTGTGCGCCTCACTAAAACTCCATCCCAACTTTTTGAATTTGTCTAGTATGGTTATTTATGAAATGAGAGCCCCTCAACTTTTTGGATTTGGCTAGAATCGTGAATATTTTGACCAAATTGATGTTGATTCATATATCTCAATCTATGTGAGTCAAACTGAAGCTTGATTGATTCAACATTCATATCTACAAGATATTCAAGCAAGGATCATAATATTAAAGAAATAGTTTTTTAATAGATGCTTAATATGATGTGACTTTAGTATGGCTTGATAAGATGAAGATAGCAAGGAAAGAGCTTTGAGGGACTAAGTAGAGGTGAAGGACAAGCAATGGCTTGAGGACTGAGATACCATGGCTAAGGTGAAGAAGAGAGTACTTGCATTGAGTCGAGGAACCAATCAAGCTATGAGAAGTCATATTGTATTGAGGATCAAATCATTAGTGGAAGTGTCTTGAATCCATTGAGGTGAACTCATATGTGCGGAAATGGTTCGAGTCACAAGCTCAAGGTGTGTTTGATCAAAGAGAGGAAAATAAAGTTGATTGCAACCCTTATGAAGTGATATTGAGAAAAAAATTAACATATGAAGACAATAAAGACTCAAATGATTAAAATGGTTACATTCTCTTGATTAGGTATGCTATACTATCAAGGGGGATGCAATACAAACTTAGACAAGTCTCAAGTGCTCAAACTAACCAGATCTAAGTGCTAATATGAGTGAAAACAACTAGCACTACACTTGCACTAGTTGATCTAGGGGCTTGTTCTCTGTTGGATTGGATAGTCCTAGATACAAGATTTTTGGAAAGTCGAAGATCACTAAAAGCAGAGCTCAGAGTAAAAAGTTATAATGTTTCCATGAGGTGATGACCTACTATTTTAGGAAGCTACGACAGTGCCATGATTTTTTAGGTGTGCGACACCCCGACAATGCCACACATCAAGTGCGGTATTGCCGCACCTTACAGACCTTACCGGCTAGTTTTTGAGCTGCAAAAACTAGTATTTGTGGGGTGGCATATATACCCATCCCATGCTTCCTGGTGAGACTGCTGACCTTCAAAACATTGCCAACCCTTTCTAAAGCCTTGTGAAGCTCTCTCTAATCCCTCTCTTTGTGAGAGTGAGTGATTAGTGTGTGGTTAAGTGTTAGAGAGCTGACTAGAGCAAGCAAAACCTTAAGCACTTGTCAGGATTCGTCAATCTTCATTATGCATTTGTTGCTCTTGGAGGTGAAGCCTCCTAGACGACTAGGTGTTGCCAGACAAGCTCTTGTGCTTGCGATGAGCAGCGGGAACCTCTTGCAACTAGTGAAATCACCCCTCATCTCAAGAGTGTTAAGTTTCTTGACTTGAGAACAAGGAAGGGTTGCAAAGCCCTAAGCCTTAGTGGCAAACCTCAACAATGTGGCCATATGCAAGTCTTGGTGGCAATTTGAACCATAGAAAAATCTTGTGTCTTATGCTTTATTTGTGTTCAATTGATCTACTTGGTTATGAGTGTTTGTGAGTGCAGGTACTTGGTGAACTTGTCACTAGACATCTCTACCAAGTTTGGTATGTGTTGATCTCTCTAAGGGGGAGACGGTGCCGCCGCTGGAGTGAAGCAATACCGCAGTGAGGCACTACCACACTCAAGTGAGGCAGTGTCGCACCTAGAATTTAACTTCTGCTTGAGTCTATTTTTAAATAGGCCTATTCATCCCCCTCTAGGTGATATCAAGGTTCTTTTAATATTCCTGTTACTCTTGGTGGTTGTCGCCACATAGACGGCTGGATGCAGTGGAGGATCATATCATTGAGCGACTTTTTGGTGATTGTTGCTAGCTCTAATCATGGTTATTGTGAGAGGTTCTTGTGCCTATTCCTATGGAAGATCACAAAAGGCAACTCTATGGATTGCTCATGGCTTGTGGATCCTCATTTGTGTTGGTTCTTATGGCGTCCAAGTGGTGGGCTAGGCGTGTGATGTCTATCTGCGCATGAGCCACCAAGGGAGTGTATTGCCACAACGTGGAGTAGGTTGCTGACAAGCAACCAAACCACAAGGATAAATCATGTGTCCCATTGTCTCTTGGTATTCATATTGACAATTGCCCGGTTCAGTATATTACTGTATTATTCTTGTATTACTTTCATATATCTTGTGTAGGGCTTGCTTGCTTGCCTTGTGTATCTAGTTGAGTAGCTTGGCATATTAGTTGTAATTTTTTGTGAGATCTAGATATAGACACAAACGGTCACATATGAACGCACACTAATCCCTATGAATACACACATGCACACTTGGTGTAGTTGTTACCTAGTCTGCTTGACTAAGTGAAAAAAACTTAGAGATCGTAGCAACTAGTATGTGGTAGGTGGCTTGCCTAGTTGACTAGAGCTAGAAAAAACTGCATATTTGCCATCTTATTTACAAACCAAGTTTGCTGTTTTTTAGAAATTTTAATTAGGTTGTTCATCCACCCTCTAGTTATTTAGGACCTTTCAACCATCTAGGACAAAGTAATAATGGTGTGTTTGGCAACTAGGTGGGAAGAGCCATGGGATTTAATGATGGGAGTTGATAGAGAGAGTTAAGCTGGGAATTGACTTTTGATCCCAATCCCCATGGAGGGAAATAATAAAGGGAATTTAAGAGGGAAGTCATATCTCTTGTTTGATGTGGAGGTTTTCAGGGGGAAACTAAAAGAGAAATCATGATGGACAATGAGAATCTATTGTTCTTTTATTATGAACATAATTCCCACACAATTACCACCCCTCCCCTAGGGAACTTATTAGTGGGAACTTATTCAATTTTGTTGAAAAAAATGGTCAAGCAAGCTTATAGAAATAATATCAATATTTATACCTAAAATAAAATAGAATACATTGAGGTCCGATGCCAATAAGAAAACATGATAATTTTAAAATTGTACTTTCACTATCTGTATTTATTTATCACTATGGTTTGTATGTCGGTCAATTTTTTTAAATTTAACTAGATTTATACAAAATATTAGCAATATGTGAATCTCCAAATAAGTTTATTGTGAGAATAGGTTCAACGATCTATCTAATAATATTACTTATGTAACATATCTACTAATATGTTTTTATGTATATTTAGTTAAAATAGCAACAATACCATGACAAATCCTGTCCCGTTGCAACCCGAGCCCGAACCGTCCGTGACAATGGCAGGAGCAGCGCTCCTTCTTCATTTTGTAGCCGCCAAGGTGGCCCGCGCACCGCCTCTTCTTCCTCCATTTGCACTCCAGCACCATGGCCATGATCTCCTTCCAACAAGCTCAAACCGTGCCTCTGGTTTTCTAGCTTCACTGCAATATCTACTGGTTCCTCCAAGCCGCAGCCAACTATCCTCAGGGTACGCCGCCGCTCCTCTTTGATTTGCTTTGGTAGCCTTTCACATTCATGATCCTAGGTATTACACCACACAGTATCTTATTCATATTTCATCTTTTACTTGAGATTATATATTATTGTTCTTATGATTCTACATAAAAAAATGAAATTGACTTGTGTCATGCCAGCTCTTTGTGACCAACCTAGATACACACTGTGATCTTGATAACCTTCATATTATTGGTATTGATGATGCTCTTTTGGTCTATTATATGTTTCTTTAGGGTCCTCCAACTTATAACAAGAAAGTTCCCAGTGGCAATGAGTGGGACTGGTAAGACTTCTCCTCCCAGTTTTGATATCTATCTATAAAGAAATAGCTGGTAAGTGTTTGTTACGGAATGAATTGTCACTTGCATTCGTCACTTTCACGTTTATAGCTGGATTCATAGGTGCTGCACC
>Ga0182004_10004925_pt1 | contig 10825 bp, 9 predicted proteins | sample Sormic07211540_1_FD_120479 | JGI IMG/M metagenome (GOLD analysis project Ga0182004, IMG submission 120479) | Endophyte microbial communities from Sorghum bicolor roots, Mead, Nebraska, USA - 072115-40_1 MetaG | ecosystem: Host-associated > Plants > Roots > Unclassified | place: USA: Nebraska...
AGACACATGCATGAAGTATTAAATATAGACAAAAATAAAAACTAATTGCACAGTTTGGTCGAAATTGACGAGACGAATTTTTTGAGCCTAGTTAGTCCATGATTGGACAATATTTGTCAAATATAAACGAAAAAGCTACAGTGTCGATTTTGCAAAATATTTTGTAACTAAACAAGGCCCAAGTTCTTTTGCCAAGCCCAAATAGTAAACTGTTGGAGAAAACCTTTTTTTTACTTGCATTTGGTTTTGAGACTTGGCAAAATTATAGATTTGCCAAGTGAGTTTTAGCAAATTGTTGGAGTTGCTCTTAGGCTATCTCCAACAGGAGAGCCATTTGGGAACCCAAACCCAAAATGGGTCTCCAACACAATACCTATAGCCTCCAACAGAGGACCCATACAGAGGACCCACTTTGGGTATCAGGAGAGGCATAACCTAAATTTGGGTATCCTCTCTCCTCAAGACCCATTTGCAGAGAGTGTTGTCTTTTAGGTCTTGTTGTTGGAGAAGACTAAAAATAGGTATGGAACCTTTTACCTGTAGCGCTACCCAAAGGATAAATGGGTCTTGTATTTTGGGTGAGGATTGTTGGAGAGGGCTCTGATCTCTGAAGATGGGGGCTTCAGTCGCTGAACAGTGTCACCAGCGCTGCCACGCAGCTGCTTGCCGTTGGTGGCCGGTTCTTCGAGCGTCGACGACGCGCAGCTGCTTCGGTGGCGAGCGCAAGCAGGATCTGCCAAAGCCGGATAAGTCGCCCTCGCCGTTAAAACTCCTCGGCACCGGAAGTTCTCTCCCTTTCCCCCTTGCTCCGCCGCCAGGCCGCTCCGCTTTGCGGGCGAAATTCACCGCCGTCGAGCCGCCTTCGGACAATAGCTCGCGCTAGCAGCTCCGCCTCGTCTTTTTTTTTTCTTCCTAACCCGGTCACGTCGCCTATAGCCGTCGGAATCGGCCGTGCGCCGGAGTTCCGGTGCGGCTGCTCGCCAGCGCCGCCGCTCGCGTCTTCGCCATGGCCAGCCCGCTGTGGTGACTGGTGAGGCTCTCGACATCTAGTATTTCGCATTAGGTTCGTCGTGGTTCCGTGATGCTTATCGGCACGTTGGTTCCGCCGATGGTGCACAGGACGCGCCGGAACACCGCTGCGACGCCGGTTCATGCCGCCCTTTCCGCCGTCGACGCCGGCCACGTTCTTTGCTCCACCTGTACTCCGACCGTCGAGCCAACCGAGCTTTGGTGAGCATATCCGAGCCACACCGAACCATAGATAGGCCAATTAGGTCCGTCGCGGCCTGCCTACGCCGTGCCGCCGTGCCGCTATGGCCGCGGGTGAGCTCGCACGAAACCATAAATCGCCCAACCGATACCCTATTTGCATGCGCAATGCTTCGGGGAGTCCATAGGGAATGACCTTGTCGCCGGCGACCTCGCCGGCAGCGCGGAAACGTCGGTCAACGGCCGTGCACCCGTGGGCGCACTGTGCACTGGCCCAGGCCCCACCTGTCAGCTTCTGTGGCTGGGTGGGCATGGGTACGAAAGGGTTTTGGTCCTTTTCGATTTTTCAGAAAATGTTAATCTATGTTGTTTCCTGTAAAATGCATAAGTAATTGATTTTTTTTTTGAATCTGGTATCTCTTTTATGATTCATCGGCTAACAAATTGTTAACAACGATCACAAATACATTTTCAAGCAAAGAGCTGGTGATCACCTCTTCACCCTCATTACAAGCGTGACCAACTCATGAGCGGCCCTTTTGCATTCTCTACCAATAAACACACATTCTAAGGAAAGGAAATTTGAAGTCAATAAAAACTTGGTTCCATCTAAAATGCATAAGTAACTGTAGGGAAATGCTAAAAATGTGAACCTTGTTTTGCTAGTTTTGTTGTAATTCTCTGTATGTGTTAAAAATAATCTTTTGCTAGAAACATTACTTGTTCAGTGATGAAAAATGCATAATCTTTTACTAATGGATATATGTTGTTTATTTCAATAAAACACCACGAAAAACGTCCTGTTTGCAGTCGATATGCAATAAGATAATATAAAAATCATACATCGTATAAAAGCCATAGCAGCAGGCTCTCAAATTACTTCAACCTGCAAGCTTCATACCGGTAGGCCACAACACCAGATGGCATACCGGTAGGCCACAACACCAGATGGCATGGGTTTTGCTAGATGGACAAATTTGTTTCATGAGCATCTTTGAGCGAGACAAATCTTGCAACACATGCATAAAACATTAAATAATAAATATAGATAAATAATTAATTATACAACTTGTCTGTGGTTTGTGAGACGTATCTTTTGAGTCTAGTTAATCTATAATTAGACAATAATTATTAAATCCAAACGAAAGTGCTACGGTAGTCAAATCTAATTTTTTTCACCAACTAAATAAAGCATATGTGGTAATTTTGTAACCAAAGAATTTACATTCATTACGGTCATAGCAACGCATTCTCACTGTTATGAGCAAATTGACTTGTGACCATGTGTCATAAATAGCTTAGTTATTTAAATGAATGCTCATGTTGGACATGACGCTTTAGCAGCAGAAGTAAAGTTGGATAGAGTTTTCCTTGATGGCATCAATGGAATATCAAATATCACACATGCACTCATGTAGTATATAAACAAGATCAATCAACGGAACACAGTACATTATTTCTATTCTTTGTTCTTGTTTTCATTACATTCAACACGTTATAAGCGCATTGCTTACAGACTCCGGTAAGAACACGAAGAGTTCATTAACAACTCAGAGAAGAGGAACAAGACGAACGATGCAAGAACAAGAAGAACGATGAGGGGACAATAACTGAGGGGCCATCCACAACATTAGCAGGCTTCCTTTTCAGTCACATCGTCCTACATTATAGAAACCTTTGTATTTTCTGATAACCTCCCATCCAGATGTCTCCTAGCAATGTCTAGTGCCTTGGATCTTGATTGCCATACATGCTCTTCAATACTACCATAGTGATTAGCTCGGTCAATAGTCAAAGCCTCAAGGTTAGGGGCATTTTCTACAATGTGTAACAACAATTCAACTTGACCGGTGCACCCTGCAAATCCAGTGATACTAAGGTTCTTCAGATAGCGATATGTAGAACCTGGAAGCCTCCTGATAAGCTCTGAGCCTTGTGGGAGGGTACGAATAGCAAACTGCAACATTTTAGGAGGAAAAAAAAAGATATGTCAGCAACGGTTGTAATCCAAGGTTCACCAACTTTAAAATATTCTGATAATTTATGTGCAAATAACCAAAGTTGTATACATGTGCAGTTTGACACATTTATTAAACGAAAGCAAACCTTGATAATGACAATGCATTTTTTTTCTTCTAAATGCCGCTGATAAAGTACGAAATACAACAAGTTATATTTGCAAGGAAGTAAAACCATTACAGTACTTACATGTATCTCTAATTTTTCAATGAAAGGAGCAGCACTCAGGAAAGAGGCCAATGATAGAAGGTTAAGGAGATCTTCCGGTAACACCAAAAACTTGAGTTGTAGATACTTTAAAAGTGAAAACTTAGAACCGTTTCCTTGTGGCCATGGCATCTGAAGGATAGAAAACAAAAAAGGAGATATAAAGACAGAAAAATGTTAGGAAACAATTCAATGATAATGGCTGTGGGATATACAAACCTTAAGTGGCAAGGAACAATGCAGAATCATATTCTGTGCCCTTGGAAACAAGAAGGGAAGCACGGTCATAGCGAGGTTAAGAGTTATCTTGCCAATAAGATAGAGCTTCACATCTTTCAGTGCCAAAGCAGTCCCGAGGTAAAAATTAATCCAGCTCCCCTGGAATACAAAAGTCTGCAGATTCATGGCTATGAATTCTATCTTGCTTATCGCACAGTATGCAACGTTCAAGTATAGCAAGCGAGGCAGCGGACGATGCACTCTCAATTCATCATTATCCAGATGGCATCTCCCTATACTCAACCATTCAAGATTAGAGCAATTTGACAACATATCTTCAAGACCTTTACGGGTGATGTTGACCACATCTAGATCAAGCTTCTTCAGGTTGGGGAAACCGCACAATTGGGAAGATGGTTCATCAAAAGACACACAGCTAAGCTGTAGGTGTTGTAGACGGGATATCCTTCCGCCATCAAACAGTTCAATGGGAAATCTGTACCTATCAGGACGGAGCCCCCACCTGGCCGGGAGCAAGTCAAGAGCTAGATTCTTTGCTCGTGACGATAAGGCAAAATTAACCCAACAGTCGAGATGTTCAGCTAGCATGGCGTCAAATTCAAACTTGACCCCAAACTCTTCAACCACCTTGCCATGATATTGTTTCAAGACTCCATTGACATTGTCAATAAACTTCCGAGTATAGTGTTGTGTTCCAGCCACATCTTGGCCGCACATTGCGGCACCATCAAATCTGAGTTTGGGGCAAACTGTCCAGATATGTTTCCACTCATTTGATAAAACACTAGTTCTTACCATTTCCTTTGGTGGCAATTTTGACAGAATCGTGCCTAGCACATCCTGCAACGAAGGAGAACAGACAATTAATTCCATTGGTTGTTCTAGCACAAACTCCTAAATACATCCATAATAAACGTAATTCAGTACATACCACAGGAAGGTCCGAAAACTGGATTGGTGCACCCCTCTGTCTGCAGACAGGCTTCTCATGGCAACGCTTCAGTCTTTTCGTTCTGCGCATAAGATGGTCCTCCATTTTGATTCTGCAAGAAACAGTGCCATGTGAACCGTAAACATATTGCTGAAATCCTAGCATAATAAAACCATTAAAAAAACCCTTTTTGACAGATCGCATATAAACACACATATATAGATAGATGAAGGGCTAAACCCAAAGCAGCTCGCTGGTGGGGGATACAGAAATAAGGAGAAAGAGAGTTTAGCTGACCTTCCGCTGCAAGAGGCGCTACAGCCGCTGCGCTAGGACTACAAGAGGCGGCGCTACAGATTCCTCCGGAGACGCGATGTGCACAAAATAAGATGAATCGATGAAGCCCCGGCTCGCAAAATATATAGCGAGGTAATCTGGAGTAGGACCCTGGGACTCCGATTCATAAGAGAAGGCCGCGGACTCGGACTCGGACTCGTCGGGGAGCGTGGGGCGGACGGTGGTGGGAGGAGGCAGCGGCGGGCAGGGTCGCGCCCGATACTCCGATTGAACCCTATGCTTTCCCTGCCCCTGGATGCTGCACCAGCACCACTGCCGCCGGTAGCTTGGGAGCACGAGGTGGAGGCATTCGGCACGCAGAAGATACAACGAGGTTGGAGAAGGAGAGGATGAAGGGATTTTTTTTTTTTTTAAGGGGAAGATGGAGAGGTTGAAGGTGAAAAGCTCCTCTCGCTAGTCGTGGGCTGTAAGCCTGAAACCTCTATGTTGAGTGGTGGGCATTTTGGGCCAGGTGGCCTGTTAGTCATTTCGACTTGACCGGCCTCCACTGCGCTTTTGGGCCAGATTGAGCTTGTTCGTGATGTGCCATGGCCCATGGGTGATGTTAGGCTGAACTCCTTACGGTACTTAAGTCTTGAGGCAGAAGTAAGAAAAAGTCTACTTTTTCTCCTCAACTTTCACGGAAATTTGTTTTTACTCTCTTAACTTTAAAATCGGACAAACCATCTTTCTTAATTTTTCTAACCGTGTATTTTATCTTTTTGGAGTGATTCCGAAGGCGGTTTTACTATAGTGAATGGTTGTTTTGCTACAGTGACGATGATTTTATCTTTTTTTTTTAAAATTTATTTTACCTGAATCTTTGAAAAATGACTCAGCCTGTTCTTTGGTTTCTTATTGCAGCCTTGAGCACCGACTTATAACGCAAATGAACCAACGTACATAAACATGATAAAATATTATGAGAGAAAAACGTTGTTACCTCGCTAAAAAGCACTGATGAAGAATAGGGCGAAAATCATAAAAGGAATGCGATAACAATAGCAAATGCAAAACTGACAGCATATTACATCCAAGTATCCAACTACATACAGCCACCAGCACAGCAAAAGCACCAATAAAAGTTCCCTGAATCAAAAGAAATCTCTGGTAAGTAATAACTAGCCAAGTCCCTCAACCAATACACGAATCCATGACGTGCCTAAGAACAAACAGCACTGCCTCCACCCTGGTCAGCCCAGCGGGCCCTAGAACGCGCCGAGATGCAGGGCCACGAGCCCAGCAAGGCCCAATCCGGCCCACGCCGCGGCGCTGAGCCCGGTGGCGCCGGAGGTGGAGGTGGACTTCTTGCCCGGCGGCGAGAGGTCCGTGACTGGGCTCTTGGTCTTGGGCGTGACGCCGGAGCTCGAGGGGGTCGACGGCGTGGCGTCGGGGGCGTCTGGGGTGGTGTCCGCGGACGCGGCCGGCGCCGGGGCCTCGGCCGGCGCCGGCGCCGGGGCGGCGGACACCGCCTTGGCCACGTCCACGACGAGCTTCATGCCGCTGCTGCAGTGGCCCGCGACGCCGCAGATGAAGTAGTGCTTGCCGGCGGTCTTGAGCGTCACGGTCGTGCTGCCGGCGCTGTCGCTGCTGAGCGCCTTGCTGGAGGAGCAGGCGGCGTAGTCCGCCGCGCTCACCTCGTCCACCGTGTGCGCCCCGCCGGCGTATTTGAACTCTGGAAAGAAACAAAAGAGTCGCCATGAGAGGAAGAATGCACTTCAGCAGAGTTTTGCTGTCATGGCCGTACATTTGGGACAAAATGCAGCGATGCAGTTCAGAGTATATATGGCGCTAACCGAGAGTGTCGCCGACTTTGAACTTCTTGCCGCTGGCCCAGGTGGCGTAATCGCCGGTGGTCGTCCAGCCGGACGCGTCCCCGACGGTGTACTTGGTCGCCGCCGCTGCCGAGGTGCAGCTCACGAGGAGGAGCGCGGCCAAGGCCAGTGACGCGCCACCGGAAGCCATTGCAGCAGCTACGACCAGGGATCGATGGATCAATCAATGAGGAACGAACAAGGTAGCTAGGACTAGAAGATTGATCAAGGCAGATCCCAAGTGAGATGCAGAGGTGATCCCAAGCCAATGCTTCCCTTTATATCCATGGCATGCACAGTGTATGTGACAGACAGTACGTGTACGTCGCAGCAGCTGGGAGTTGGTGAGGTGGCTTTCGTTGGAGTTGGTTGCGGGTAGGAAGGCTCTGACGATGATGATGATCTTGGATGCACAATTTGCACAGACAGACACGAAATGTCTTAGAAATGACTCTACCCGTTATCATCAGTTTATCTGTCTGTCAGGCACCTTTTATTTGGACAATGAATCATCCATCTCCATGGTCGTTCGCAAAGCTTCCCGCCGGCTTTTTCAGTTGCGACATCTTTCTCACGGCGAACACGCGTCAGACTCAGACGCCATTCTTGCAACGACGGCGAAGAAAGACGATGAGGACATTAATGTAAACTGTGCTGGTGGCTTGGCATTGTCACCGCTCACCAGACAGGTCATCCGTCTGCTGTTGCTGGCCATGGCCATGCATGAAAGGGTTTCATTATTGGTGACTAATTAACAGCATCCAACTCCAAATCTCCAAGGTCGTTTGAGGCCAGATGCTTTATTTACGAAATTAGTAGGAGCGCAGGCCAATCCTTGTACGATGGGATCAAACATTCTTTGTGGACTTATTAGCCCTGCATACACTATTTGGTGCTAGCTAGTCAGGTCTAAAGAAATGGATGCTAAATTATCTTGGCAGATGGGTGCCTGGGCCTGAGACAACAGTGTCGTGTTTGGTGAGTGGCAACTTTACTAGTTCATCATCTGCTTGGGTTAAGTTAATGGCAGGCACCTACTCTGTGGACAATGACCTCTCCAGGAGTTTCGATGAGAGGTTGCAAAGTCTTTGATCCGCATCAATCTCACTAGCTGATCCAGCAGGAACAAGGTGGTGTACTTGAGACCTCGCAGCAGGCTTGTGGAGTAGTAATGTGTAGATGTGACATGAAAGTTTGCAGGTAAGTGATGTGCAATAAGAAGATCATTTGGACCGTGATCTGAAGGCGCAATGAGATGAACATTCAGGTGCTTGTGGGTGGGGTTGTTATCCAGGAGTATTAGAGGACCAAACACTGGACAACAAGTGAACAGAGATTGCTTCCGGTTGGTCAGTCACCTAACATGAACGGGGCGAGTAGGGTTGCTCTTGGTTTGGTATACAGGACGTAGGAGCAGTTGAGTTTGTTGCTGGGCTATTTTCCTTCGTCGATGTAGCATGTGCTACTATGAGTCTAGTCTCATGCCGGAAATTTTGCTAAAAGGAATTCCTTCCACATACTGGGCTAGTGCTCCTCTGGCACGACGCCTGCTTCTCGTGGTTTTTACCGTAGGGTCGTGTATCTTTCATTTAAAAAATATCTCTTTGCAAGGAGTCATAAGGAGCCAGAGTTGTTTTTTTTTTTTACCGTGAAGGTAGAGCTGTGAAAACATATGGCTTCTTCTGGTCTATTCATGAACTTGGCATAAATTATTACAAAACTACCACTGAAGATTTTTTTTGCTAAACGTTTTCTAAAGTAGCTTTAGCTCTACCAAAAATACTGCTCCATAATCTCAAAAAAAAAAAGTTGCTCCATAAGAACGGAGGGAGGAGTCGAAGCCCTGCTAAACTAGCACTTTGGAAGCTAATTGCGCTATGGGCCTATCAATTTTTGATGCCTAGAAGCCCACGTTACTTACACATTTAATGAAGCAAAACTTTCATCAAAATTCTAAATGGGCTTTGCATTCTTTTTTTAAAAAGTCTTCAAAACTTCTATTCAACAGTTTAGCAAATGGGCTTTGCATTTTGGTTAACTTGGCAAATTTCTGGCCAAGTTTGGCATATATGCCAACCGTGTATTGCATTTGGCATTGCATAGCTCCACGCGTTTTCCTTCCCCACGCGTGGTTCCCCTGCCGTGCCCGTTTTCTTCCCGCGGAAAGTTGGAGAGCGCGATCTTTTGGTTCTACACATCGCTGGACATCAACGTCGGCTGTGGGGGAGGCGATGTTCATCAAGCCGGCTGTGGGGGAGGTACATACGCCATGGCCATGGATTCATCCTTCCAGTGCATCGGGTTTCCATGGTGCCTAGGGTTTGTGTGTTGGTGCCAACTGTTGCTTGGACCTTGGAGTCGATGGCGCGAAGAAAATTTTTGTCTGACAAAATAATCGCTAGATCCACACTTTGGGTTTTGCCAACTCAACTTTGCCAAACCATTGGAGGTAACTTTTTTTCTCATGCCCATATTGATTTGAGACTTGGCAAACTCCATGTTTTTCCAAAGACAAAATACAAAACTGTTGGAGATGCTCTAACGTCAAGTCATGAGGGAAGTTAATCGAATATGAGGTGGTTACATGACATATGTGTTGTCACCAATAATGAGCATCTCCAAGATTTTGGCAAAATAACTTGTCATCCATATAATTTTGGCAAAACAAGAAAAAACTACCTCAAACAGTTGGGCAAATCAACTTGATAAAAATAGCAACTTGACAAATCATGACTCTCAGCGCTTAAAAATAGCAACTTAGCATATCAACTTGCCATCATGATTTCTGGCGCGCACGAAGCCTTCATTGCCTTTCCTTCCCCCGCACGCGCGAAGAAAAGAGTGTGCCTCTCATCCGTCCGTGTAAAGAAAAGGTCGTGCCGTCGCCGTTCTTCATTTTTGCTCGACACGAAGCTAGGTCGTCCAGCGTTCAGGTATGTGGTTCCCTCTTTTTCTCATCGTCGATCTTCATACCCAGCTAGGGTAGTCGCCGTCTGCTAGGACAAGGTTGGTGTTGTGGGTAGTCATCGTTCTTCTAGGGTTCATGCTAGGTCTGACGCCAGGGAACCGATCGATGAAGTTACGATGCGGCGACAGCATCATTCGTGCGAAAGGGAGGAGGGGAAGCACACAGAATCAGTAAAAAACCATCTAATGGCCCTTCTTTTTTTCATTTTCGCCAAGTTCAAAATAGCAAACTCTTGGAGAAGAGCTATTTTTTACTCTCTATATTGTTTTAGAAGTTGGCAAGATTTGCCAAGTAAAAAATAGCACTCTTGGAGATGCTAACAACTCTTACATATTTTTTTCAAAAAAAAATGGATATATTTTTTGAAAAACTATTTCTTTATTTTACGTACCTCATGGCTAATGTAGTGCGACAACTAACATGGCACAACAATAGCCAAAACCGCTTTAAAACTTTCTAATTGAGGAGGCAAATCAGACTGACAAAAATTGAGCGAGATTAACGAGATTGTTTTCAATTGGTTATTTGACCGTGTAACTTCCTTATAAGAATGTACAATACATCAATTCAAAAAAAAGAACGTACAATACATGAAGCTTTCATATGTGTGCCTACCCCCGAGTAACAAAATGTTGTCACATAATTGAGCACCGTTATGAAAGTTTTCATATGAGTGTCGACCTCCCGAGTGACACATCATTAAGCATCGCTATGAAAGTAACAATGGCATCATATAGGTTAAACTCCCTTTTATGGCTTACTCCCTCTATCCCAATAAAAATGATGTTCAGGATTTTTCAGACATATTAGTGGAGAAGAAAATTACCCCTAATACCCTTGGTTTGTGGGACTTGATTCCCTTAACAAAGGATGTCCCGTGCTTTACTTCTAATTAACATATTCCCTCCGTCCTGAAATATAGAGCATTGTAACTTCTAAAATTTATAGTAAAACTAGCAAAACATGCCCGTGCGTTGCAACGGGGTATAGAATTTATTATTTGATAATTGTACACTTTTTGTAAAATTTAAATGAGTTTAGTCTAACCTTGAATCAAATAAATATAACCCCACCAAAACAAACAAAACTACCAAACTAATA
>Ga0182004_10004926_pt1 | contig 10824 bp, 10 predicted proteins | sample Sormic07211540_1_FD_120479 | JGI IMG/M metagenome (GOLD analysis project Ga0182004, IMG submission 120479) | Endophyte microbial communities from Sorghum bicolor roots, Mead, Nebraska, USA - 072115-40_1 MetaG | ecosystem: Host-associated > Plants > Roots > Unclassified | place: USA: Nebraska...
GCACTTTCGTTTGTATTTGACAAATATTGTCCAATCATGAACTAACTAGGCTCAAAAGATTCGTCTCGTCAATTTCGACCAAACTGTGTAATTAGTTTTTATTTTCGTCTATATTTAATACTTTATGCATACGTCTAAAGATTTGATGTGACGGGGAATCTGAAAACTTTTGTAAAATTTTCTAGGAACTAAACAAGGTAGTCTTTCTGTCCACCAAAGGGTACAAGATTTGTACATGTCAAAACTATGTTAACTTTGATACAACGAATAGTGTTAATATTATAATGTGCTACTAAGGAAAATATATTTTATAACTAATTTTGTTATGCTAATCTTGTATATCAGAAAATTTATTTTTTTATGTAATGCAAATCGATTTTTTTATAAAAAAAAATGAGATTGGGTTTGCATCCTATGTGCGCGTCAAGTCGGCCATCAGTTTTAGAATGCACGCCCTCGGACATTGCTGGTAGGCAGGAGATTGATTTATAGGCCTTGGGCTGGTAGGCAGGAGGTTCTATCAGCATCGACACATGAGGTGTTTTGTTTCACAAATGAACTAGTACATCTTTTCAATTTTTACTTTTTTATTTGGTTTATTACGGAATTCATTCATTCATTACCATCTCATTCTTCACGGGCTAAGCTAAGCTCATAATTAGTACTGATATGAGAAACTCGGTTATTCCACCAAATTTAACAAATAGACTCATAATGCATCATCTCATCTTGAACCAAGTTTTTGCTCAAACCAAAACACCATGTTAGTTCCCACAATGAACATTGGAAGGTTTCAATTTCCATACACCACATCGTCCACATCTATCAGAATAAGCTGGCGACACGTCCACAATATATTAGAAAACAAATAGTATTATGAAAGACTGTACATTACGGTACATATAAAAGTTAATATTCACGCCGCAGCAATGCGACGAAAAGATGCAACAATGAATTTACACTACATTGGTATATTCTCAGATTACACTCGGTCTAAATACAAATTACAGAATTTCAGGCGCAACGAATTGTGGGTGACAGACACCCAAATTGGGACGGGAGGCAGAAGCCCAGGCTTAACATTTGCGAGTCAGTATGATGCATGACGGGGGCATCATCAACAACAAAACGAACCAGAGAAGTATGGTCAGTAGTCGTGAGGAACTACTGGGGTTGTATTGTTAGCCACTATTGCTGTTGCTGCGGTGCTGGCTCGTGCTGCGGGGTGGCGGGGGAGTCTGGAGCGATGGCAAACTGGAGGGCGCGCCCCCTGGCTGACTGTAGGATGAAGGCCACCTCTGCTGCAGCCAGTGCAGCCTCCTCCTGCAGACAAAGGAAGAAATTAAGCACATGGAGCAGTTAGATGGCGTGCCATATCAGCAACAGAAGTTTCGGACCAGTAGCTACAGAATGGTTTATCTAACCACCAACAGTTCAATGCTATGGTGATCTTCCTATGCCAAAGAAATATTTGCTTGCAATTGGTTCAAAAGGAAACCCACCTAAAGTTCAATGCCATGGTCAAAAGAAATATTTGTTTGCAATTGGTTCAATAGGATGCGTATATTATTACAATGATGATTTGGGTCCAATTTTTTACATGGCCAAACACATGATCACTTCAAGATTGCATCAAATTGGGTACCTGTCTTTGTCGCCTGCGATGCAAAATACTGAATATCCATGCCATGATGTAGCACGGCAGCAGAAACCCAGCAGCTCGCAGCAGAAAAAGCTGCAAAGGATTGAGTCAGCACAAAGCACTATCTTGATCACTAACATCCATGTAAAAATGAAGCCTACAACACTCACTGAGAACATGGTAGAAGCATCATCATCATTTCCTTCGTTGTCTGAGATGGACAATGCATGTCGTAGAAGCAACAGCGCCATTAACTGCAAAACCAAGTAGGATTTTAAGGTAGTCTACCAGGACATACTCGAAATCTGTTCCTTGACATTCAGTAAATACTGGAGGAGAGCTAAGGTGATTAGACTAGGAGCAGAGCAGAAGAGGATTGCTGTGAAAAGCAACAACATTTTTCATATTCTCTAAGCAATTAGGCAACTAAAGGCACTGTTTTTCCATCCACAAACAAGTTGTGCCTTGTGAGCCAACTGTTAAATATATAAAAGCATTATCCTTCACTCCTTCAATCCAAAAACAAAAACTGTCCTGAAATAGCTACTCCCTCCGTTCCAAATTGCCAGTGGTTTTAGCTTTTTTAGATACACAATGTTTACCATGTATCTAGACATAAGGTATATCTTGATGCATAGCAAAAGCTATTGTACATAGAAAAGCCGAAACTACTTACAATTTGGGATGGAAGGAGTAATATTCATACATCGGTTCAGCTAATAAAGGGCAATAAGATCAAGAATTGCTGGACAGTGCTTACAATAAGTGCAGCTGAACGGCAGAATGCAGCACCACTAGCATCTGTAGTAGCATAACCATCATACTCCGCCTCAAGAAGACGACGTTGGGCAGCTGCTACAGCGAGAATTCTTGGGTCACGCAAATCCATAATCAAATCACCGCTGCAAAGTGATGCCTTTTGCTCAGATATGTTCTAATTCTATTCACTCAAATTAAAATAGCACCAAATATCCAAAATAACTTACTCGATGTCTATGGTTGTCTCATCTGGCTGAGGACGAGGGGGCGCAGTGTAACCAGGCTTGTATTCCTGCAGGTTAGCATAAAGCCTGGAAGGAATCAGTATACAAGAAAGGAAACATTAAAATGCACATAGAGAGGGCCAAAGCATGTTCTCCAAGTCTAACACACTGGAAAATTTAGAATCTTCCATAACAGTACGTGCAAAAAAAAAAATCCTTGAACATTTATATTATCTCTTTTTTTGTGGGTAGAATATTCATATTATCTAAGAGGTTAAAAAGAAAAGTGTGTGTCAGGAGAGGGGGGCGGGGGTGCTGAAAAAGTAGGTAGAATCAATAATAATAGAACTTAGAAGCGATGAATATACTTAAATAAGAATATCGATCGTACAAATCAGATTGACCAAAATTGGTGAACTAGATAAATACCATTTAAAACACACATAAATGTATCATATGATTAGTTAGTTTCTTAAAACACCATCCAAATTAAATAACTAGCCTAAACCACTAAAGTCTAATCACGCATGGTACCATCCCTTCTAGTACAAACCCAGGTAGATAAGCAAACCAACTGCACATGGTCATGGGCCTTCAACCATTTTAGTTCTAGTTGTTTGTAGTGCATAATACAGTGAGGTGATCATGAGAACAACCCATTGAGTAGAAGAAACATGGGAAAAAAGATTCAGAGGTCCATATATGTGCAGTTGTTTGGTCATGGGCCTTCAACCATTTTAGTTCTAGTTGTTTGTACTATGCCAATTTTGTATCAGCACTAAAAAAAACTAGAACCTAAATGAAACATCAGTGGAATGAACTAAAAAAACTTAACCGACCTCATGGCAAATTTCACAAGTAGTGTCTCCTTTCTCATTGCACCAGCGTTGCACGCAAGCTCTGTGAGCATACTGCAGAAGATAAGTAGAGCTATAAGTTCTTGATTGCATCAGAGTATCAAGCAAAAGAAAATATTTAACTATATCACTCAGCATGAATAGAAAGAAAATAAAACTTCTTAATCACAAAAAGGTATAAAATAAACCCCAAGATCTTTTTTCTAGGAAAAATTATATAAAAGAATACAAAGTTCTACATTGACAACATTAGAAGGCTTTCTATATTTGTGGTAGAAGTTGAAAAATGTCCATGAATAAATCATTAATGAAAAAGGAGCTAAGTGACTAAATACAAAGAACAAGAAAAATTGCAGCGAGGATAGTCAGTCCAGTAGTCATTAATCACTATACTCTATCCAAAGAACAGTCCAGATCACAAATTCATATTGATCATGATAATAAACTTAAACTGATAGACCATAAAATTCAACCAGCTACTGGTACAAGACTGAAATGGAATCATTTTGTTGCAAATGTGTAGTGATAACATGCCTAATTGCATAACATGTATCCACGGTAGCTGAACTGGTTCATTCCTGTTAGCAATGTGGTAGAAACATAGTGCAACTCTACTATATAGAGAACATGCTAAAGTGAATAAATGCTTGGGTGCTCTCCCAACTGAGGGGACATAAACAGGCAATATTATAGATATGGTGCACTAGCGATTGGGGACAGGTGATTTGAGCAACCTTGTATAGACTATATTCCCACAATGGTGTCCGATATTATGAATGGCACCATATGATTGTTTTGTGCTTTTTAATCAAGAGAACATGTCAATGGAAATGATAGACACATGTTGATGCAAATTTAACTTTCTGTGCACCTCGTGAACAACTGTGAGGCTTAAAGCTGTACAGAGATAATAATGTCATGCAATAATAATTTAATTAATAGAGGATCGGATGTAGACCTTGAGGCTGCCGCTGCAAGCACAGGGTTTCTCGAGATTCTTGACACTATCTTCCTCCTGGCATATGCGGCACTCTGCAGCCTGGATGAGCGGCTCCTCCTCCCCACCGCCCTCCTCCTCGTCATGGACCAAGTCAACAACAGCTGACGGAGATGCAGCAGCCGCAGCTGGACTGTTTGCAACCTCAGACGGTTTCTTAGTAACCTCGGCCTCCTTGGATTTCGCTAAGCCGTCCACATCAACCACAACATGGTCATCGCCGGCCATCCCAAATCCCTCCTCCTCTGCAGCCCTCGGTATCGCCTCTACTCCCAGAACCAATCTCCTGGAAGCAAAATACATGAATAATCAGATGGTACTCAGTGCTAAAACTCGACAATCAAGATGATGGTATGGTTGATAATAGCATCGACATGTAATTGATCAGATGTAACACAGCTATACAGGGCAGTGCTGGTGACCCATGCCTAAAAATGGAAGAGCCTCCGTTTCGAACGAAGGGCACGGTAGCAGCAGAACCCCCTTATCCCTCTCCCCCCCGTTTACTGAAATTGGACTAGTACTGGAGCCGTAACTCGTGAGCCGCGACAACTCCGAACCCTAGCAACATCCCCGCCCCTCCAGGCCCGTAGCGGCCCCAGACCTCTACAGGCGAATCCCACGAGGCGGCGCGCCCGGGCCCCCCGAGCCGGCGGGCGGGCGGGCGGGCGGGCGGCGAGAACGAAGGGAACTCCCCGTCGCCCACGCGGGAAGCCGCAGCAGCGAGACAGGACCCGAACGGGACAACAACCCCCCCCTCCTCCCGCGCAGCGCCGCCGGTCGCGGGCGCCGCGGCGGCGGCGGATCTAGCGGCCGGGAATGGGGGGGAGGGGAACGGGGACGTACCTCGGCGGTTCCGGCCGGGTCGTCTCGTCGTCGCACGGCTACGGCTTGGAGACTAGAAATTCCGAGCTCCTCTTTTTTTTCCCGTGGGGGGATTTCCTTCTCTCTCTCCTCTTCAGTTCTGGTTTTTCCTCCTCTCGTCTTTCTATTTTTCCCCCCTCTTGTAGTAGGAGAATAGGGTTTGGTTGGAAAAAAAGAGAGAGAGAGAAAAAAAAAAAAAAAGAGGAGGAGAAAGCGTCTGCGCGCAACGGTCAAACGCGGCGCGCGTCTTCATTAGCAGGCCCCTGTGGGCCCGGCCCCCTCGATCCGTCCGGCGCGGTTCGGATCCCCCCTTTGCCGTCAGAAACGGGCCGTTGCCTCCGAGTCCGTCCACGCTCCGTGATCACGTCAGCACACACGTACGCACGCGCGGCGCGCGCACACGGCCTCCGGCCGGCTGGCCGGCCGTGCACCGTCTCCGGGCTCGCCGCGGTTCTCTCCTGTTTTCCCCCCCTTTATTAATGTTTTTTTTTCCTTTTTTCAGTTCATCCAAAAACCAAAAACTTTTTTTAAAGATTTTCAATCACATAAAATATTACAACACATACATAGAACATTAAATATAGATGAAAACAAAAACTAATTACACAATTTTTTCTTGTAAATCGCGAGATAAATCTTTTGAGCTTAGTTAATCTATGATTAGACAATATTTGCCAAACAAAAACGAAAGTGCTACCGTTCCTAAAAATAAAAAAACTTTGGAAACTGAATAAGGCCTTACTATACGTCCGTTGAGGTCATGACTGAGCCGCGCATTTTATATATTTGGGTTTATGTGCAATTTATATAGAAACTATTAGTTTATGAATTAGCTGAACCACACATATATAAATTGAAAATGGTACCATACGGAAGTATATATGGCTAAACAAGGGCGACAAGTCGAATGTATGGGCCATGCATGCTCGTTCGGTTTCCCTTAGCTTGTGCAAGGTGCACATGACAACAAGCAACAACCATCTGAAAAATACACTACTACTAGTATTATTGGTCTACATTATTGGTAGTGTATTATTACCTTAACCAATTCTTGCACGCAAAGGTACAGGCTATAGCCAAATGACCGACAGTACGTACCTAATATAACAGACAGGTACGGAGCTAGGGGGTAATAAAATTAATGTACTGTACGTGGAAAATCCTATACAGATTTACTGTTAGCTATAGTGCGTTTAATTAGGTGGTGATTAGTGGAGCTGACTCTGATGGTAATTTCGCTGTTTGGCTTCACCCCTGCTAACAAACACGTACACCCGTCAATCCCAGCGGCGTAGAACCGATCAAAACCAATGTTTCGGGCACTCCTCCTACCTTGTACTTACGTGCCTAATGATTCACACCTATGACACAATTAAATTATTAGCTGGCAATCAGCATCAGCTGGCATGAGAAACATAAAAATAAAGTACAAGCTCAACGGGGTGGAATTCTATATTGTGAGAATACATATCACTAACATATAGACACAGGTGAGTCGCTACCGGAGAGCCGGCCTTTGCCGTGTGTCCGCAAGTTTGCCTTGTGCAACACACGGCAAAGGTCGAGTTTGCCGTGTGCCCCAAAAAAGCACACGGCAAAGGCTAGGCACATGGTATACATGGCCTTTGCCGTGTGTTACTCACGGCAAACACCAGGCACACGTCAAACTCAAACTTTTAACGTGAGCAACACACAGCAAAAACATGGTACACGGCAAAAACTAACTCCACACTAACGTCCACCTCCAGTCGTCATTGTTTGCCGTGAGCAGCCGTGAGACACACGGCAAAGCCTGGGTTTGTCGTGTGCTTGGGTCTGGCACACGGCAAACACAATCTTTGCCGTGTGCCAATTGTGCAGCACATGGCGAATCATTTGTCTTTTTTTCCAGATGTTGCCTTCCACATTTTTTCTTGTCTACACACTCACCATTTGTAACTCCATACTCAAATTTCATAAAATTTGAAACATGTTTGCTATATTTTTGCAATTAACAACATTTAATTCCATTTTTCCGGATGCGGTCAAATTTGAACTACGACTCAGTGAAATTGTTGGAAAAATATATGGGAAAAATGATATTCATGTTACCCAACCCTGTCTAAGAACACACATTCGAAACGGAAATGACTTTCGAATGCCGTGGTTAGGAGACACGACGCCGAACATGCGTCGGTACTTTTCAAAATTTCTAATAAATGTTATTTAATCCCGTAAATCCTGAAACTTGTACATATGTCATGTTATCATACATAGAGGCCATAAAAAAGTTTGGGAAGATTTCGAATAAGTTGCCTTATATGATGTGTAGAAACCAAACAATCTTCGAAGAAGTTTGAGAGAGTTATGAGCGAAGGAGTATGAGTTGGAGTAGATTCGACTTTCATATTTGAGTTTGATTACTTTTTCTATAGGCAGTACACCACATAGGTTGTGTCGTGTCCACATTTGGGAATTTTTCAGAATATTTTCCTATTTTTATTTTCTCTCTTTCCTTTGATTTTAAGTTGTTAAGATATAAGAGTACCCAAACACCAAACTGGCATGCAAAACCAAGATTATTGTAGGGGGGGTGTTTTGACACATTTAATCAACTTATTTATGTGCACTTGCAATCTGGAGTTTCAAGGTTTACAGTCAATCAACGATTTAATTAACATGACAAGGACGTACACCAATTAACACAAACATCCATCACCATCACGCCCAGAATTGATCAAAGCGGGAGTACAAGTGAGGATGACACCGGCTAACCCAAATCACAAACAACAACAGGCCATGACCGCATCACACCTCTTCCCACAAATCATGGTTAGGCAAGACATAAAAAAGGAGATAAATAAATTTAACATGGGCATTAGTTGCCTCAACAACTGGCCTGAACGGCTGGCTCCCCGACTGCGGCACCACCAGGCCATATGTCGTGGCTAGAGGGCCTAGCAGCAAAAAAAGGTGACAATGACATGACACCTTGCCAAAGAACATTGTAAGATCAAATGACCTCATGAGAGGTGAATTATAGCTCTAAAAATTTGAAAACAACAAAATTTTGACCTTATTAAACTATTTCATTTTCTTAGACAAGAACTAACTCAAAACTGCTACAAGTTAAAAGCGAACTAAAGAAGGTCTTTATGGCCAACACACTAAATTCATGTCCTTAATTAGTTGGAGCACACTAGCTAGCAAAGAGTTCTCAACAATTTGTAAGAATGAAATCTAGCTATATATTGCATCACACTAAGACAAAAATCCAGTCTACCAGAAGATTCACATAGTGTCTCAAACAAATAAAGACATAGGCAATGGAGGTAATGCTCATGAAGGAAAGAGTTAGACAAGAGACAGCCAAACCTTTCCATGGTATCTACTAGTTGCCAATGCCCTAGTCCACATTGGAGCACCCACATGGCCGCTATGGTTTTAGTTCTCTTGAATCATCTAGAGTCACCAAGGCTAAGATCCACTAAGAGTACCCGTCTCCAGTCTCAAATGGCATGTCCTGAACCAAGTACAAAGTTAGGAAAAACAATCAACTCCACCAGGGGTGGGCAAACTTCAAGAGTAACAAGTCTTGATCTTCACTTGATCAACCTCTAAGTAAGAGCAAAGCATTCTCCTTGGCTTGAAGTGCTCTCACCTCCTCTTAATGACTCTCCATATGCGCAAACCTTCAAAGGATTCAAGAGAGACCCAATGAACTAGAGAAAACTTATACATATAGGCCACCCATTGGAAAAAGTTTGTTGAGAAAGCCAACCCCGGATGATACGCAAAGCCTCACTAAGTGGCACCTAATCTATTGACCAAACCAAGGTGCAATCAGATTATACTGTGCACTCTTGTAAAAATTCCCATGTCAAACTCTTCCAAGCACACTATCATCGGATCATCCATCGGTCCACACATAACCCTTCTCCGTGTTGTCTAGTGAGTTAGTGGCGAAGCTATATACAAGATAGTGGGTGCACATGCACCATGAAAAAATTAAACACCACTGAGTAAATCAATTTTTCACCATGATTATAGCCCGAGTTTATCTATCTATAAGAGAAATGCACCACCCTCTTATTTGCTCTAGCTTCGCCACGGTGAGTGACATTATTGCCAAACACTTACTATGACACAAGGTCACTAGACTATCTGGTGTCCTTGACCAACTAATTTGCTGCACTTTATAATTCAATTCTTACTTCATCTAAAGTTTGATCTCATCCATTTTAACTTCTTTGAGACTTATTCTATATCTGTTCCAATAGAACTTTTCTCTCTGAGTTGCTCACATATTGGCTTGGTGGTTTGCGACAATGTCAATGGGTAGCACAAAGCAAGGTTGATGATGTGCAGGCTATATGGCTTGTAGTGGACTGCGATCGCTTGCTCTACATGTTAGTGCTTTGGAATAGTGCAAAACTATCATTGGTGACAATGGCGCAAGCGATGATGATGACTTGATGGATTTGTCATCTAGACAACTAGTGGTGGTGTGGTGCTATGGAGCAAGAGTACCGGGTGTTGAGTCATTAAGTGGAGCGTGAAGAGTTTGTGGCAAGACAGTGTTATGTGGCGTGTGTTGAGGTCCAATCTAATCGACTACTATTTCTATTTGCTTATAGTTGTTAGGTTATCTTGTAAGTAGTAGTTGTTAAGGCCTAGTTTGAATTTCTTCTTCTTTCTAATATAACCATTAGATCTCTTCCCTAGTTTTTTTATTCAACATACAACCTGACTTTGCTTGCTTCTTCATCTGAGTAAAAAGTAGGTACTTTCCTGAAATTTTAATATGACTAAATATCCTTCAATAGTTCATTTGTTTTTTTCTTTTCTTTTTGTTGTGTTGTGAACTTGTTTACCTTCCTATTCAATATTATATTTAATCAGTATGGGCGCTGATCTTTTATTTATCCTATAAATGGTTTGTTTTATTGCACTTAATGCTTATTTGGTATTTTTTTTGTGTTATGCAAGTCCTGTTTTTTTTTTGGGGGGTGGGGGGAGGGCTATAGGCCTATAGCTTTTCCAAAGGCACCTTCTATAGAGAAGTTTTTTAGAGAATCTCAAGAAGCTGTTCTGCTTTTAGTACAAAGTGCAGTTTTTATCCGCTAAAGAAACTACCCTGTTTGAGGATGCTTTACCTTTTTTTAAAAATTAGCTTCTACTACCTTTTTAAGCTTTCTAAGAAGCAAATGTTGAAGCTCCACAAGCACTTTTGTATTAGCTAAATTGTCTTGAAGCAAGTCCACTATAGTCTCCTCCAATGCAAGGGGTTTCGAGGAAAGCTAAAGAAGGTATACATGCCACGCGTATGACAGCTTAGGCTTAGGCCTGGTTAGTTATTATACTTAGGTTTCAAGCTGATTATTTGTACATGCCACGCGTATGGCACCTTGACCGTACTGTCTGGTGGATCCAAGTATCCAACCGATCCACTTCCACAATCCAGCTTTCACAACCCATTTCCAAGGGCACTAACTAACTAAC
>Ga0182004_10004927_pt1 | contig 10822 bp, 13 predicted proteins | sample Sormic07211540_1_FD_120479 | JGI IMG/M metagenome (GOLD analysis project Ga0182004, IMG submission 120479) | Endophyte microbial communities from Sorghum bicolor roots, Mead, Nebraska, USA - 072115-40_1 MetaG | ecosystem: Host-associated > Plants > Roots > Unclassified | place: USA: Nebraska...
TAACTTTGACCAAGTTTGTAGAAAAATATATTAACGTCTACAGTACCAAATAAATACACTATTTAATATGATGTGTAGATGTTGATGCACTTTTCTATAAACTTGGTCAACGTTAGAGAAGTTTGGCTTAGGACAAAACTAAAAAAAACACTTTGGAACAGAGGGAGTACCAGCCATAGTGACCAACAATTTGGTCAGGAAAACAAACTGACTACATACTTTTGGAATAATATCACCATCGTCTGTTCGAACTAATTCAACTGAGTAACACATGCAAGTCATATTTAAGCCTATATGAACAACTGTGCCATCATTTATGATGTAATCTCTAGAGAGCACAAAAACGTAATAAATGCAGGAAAGAAACATGTTTAAATTTAGGCATACCGCCGTGTCAACAAGACCTTCTCGTCCACCCATTGTGTGGAAGAAAAACTCAGTAGCAGTCAAACCAGTATAGAATGAATTAGCAACAAAACCTTTAGCCTGCAAATGGAAGACAAAACCTTATCAGAATGCTTGTGTTATTAAATTTAAATTTCTACTTCATTTTGAAATTAAAGTAAAATGGCAGTTTCGTGGATGTCACAAATAGAGAAGAATATTATTTTAAAAAAGCATAATGTTCCAAAAGCTCCAATTCCTCTATTGACTACTGCAGTAGAATTGAGAAACGTTTGATGGTTGTGGTACATGGGAATTGAGAAACAAAAACTAAAGCTACTATTATATCTGCACTTTTGGATAAGCACTGTAGAAGATGTGTCTTGCATTCATTCAGCCCAATGATGGTAACAAATTTGCAGAATTTGTTTATTCAAACAGAACTGGAAATATCCTATGCACAAATTAGCAAGTCATGATCCTTTTTGTCACTTACCGCGGGGGTCTTAGAATTTATAGGAAAGTGAGGAAGAGTTCTATTTAAAAAACCATCTGGGGCGCGACGCCCTCCAACTGATTGCTGTCCAACACACGCAACCATCTGACTGATATTGATTGGAGAACCTTTAGAACCACACTGAGACATGATCAATGGGCTGTTCCTCCAGTGAAGCGTATCCATGCACACCTGAAAAAAGTTTCATCACGAGAAATTCAATGGTCCACTAAAAACACAGTAAATTCAGAGTGGACACATAGGTAGTCACTAGTCCCTTGACAAAATCACTACATCAACCCTGTTCACTGAATTATAATGCTACAAACTTACACAATAACAACGTCCCAACAAGGAAACTTACCCAAGTAACACTAAAGAGATGCATTTTAAAATTAATATCCAACATGAGGATAAATTTTGGGCATGAGACCACTTATGATTATGAAGGACAATTATGTTCTCCCTAACTGTAAAAAACTAACAGAGCAAAGAGGATCAATCAGATCAGGAATGTCCACATGCTAATTGACTATAAAAAAACAAAACAAGATGATAACTATGTGCAAACTTACATTTCCAGCAATTGATCTGATTTCATTTAACACGCCAGTGATGTTATGCTCCAATGTTTGAGCTGCGTTGCATCCAGGATGTAATGCGAGCGCACCTTTCGCGAACAAAGAAATAAGATCATGGCATTTTTTGTACCCTCCGTCTATTTCCTTTTTCTTTTGCCGGTTTAGATGTTCTCCTGGTTGGACATCATCCACACCAATGGAAAAACCATGGTTCCCTATAAATCTTGCACTGCAGAGGGGAAAGCACCTTCAGATCAGAATAAAGTTTCCATACACTAATTTTGAAAAACTGTGGTATATAAGTTATGTTTATAGGTAACTTGCAGTGAGGCCTATACAGTGTAGGGTTAGCTAACTTGGCCTAAGCAGCCTATTAGCTTTCTTGAATAGAAAATTGGGATAAAATGTATCGATGTGGATTGAGAGTGAGTTCCTTTATCCCACTGAAATTTCTTGGCTCCTTAGGTCATTAACAAGTGTGGCGCTTATCATCAATTAATAGCTTCCCTCACCACAGAGGAAGCCAATGCATGCAAGTGCAGGCACCTGCTGGGTGCGTCACCACCAGAGTAAGTGCTCAGCGCTTGGACTAAGCACCCAAGGATCCTTTGGATGCAGGCGCTTGGACCAACGTAAAAAGTAACTGAAATGTGTTTCGTCTAAGTTGTTGAGGCCAAGAGGCACTTAATTAGGATGCTAGGTTTAAGACTTACAAAGCTATTTCCATGGTAGGTGACAGCTCCTTCAAAGACGCTATCTGATGTATTGTGTATTCTCTATCTCCTAATGCATCTATAAAGAAACCTTACATTGTACATTCCTTATGTGCTACATACCAAGAGACATCAGTGGCATATAAGGAATCCCAAGAATTTTGTGTGGAGTCATTGGCGGACGCATGAGGGGGGCTGGGGTGGCTGCAGCCCTCTTGGGCTCAAATTTTTTGTAACAGGTTTTCTTTTTTATCAAAAGACTTCATGTGTATTTGGTATTTTTCTATGCTTATTTAATGAATCTTTGCCTTTAAACACTTTGAATCCATATTGAATTATCAATCTTAGCTATATCTATTAGGCCTTGTTTAGTTTCCAAAATATTTTGCAAAATTTCTCACATTCCCTGTCACATCGAATCTTGCGGCACATGCATGAAACACTAAATATAGATAAAAGAAATAACTAATTACACAGTTTACCTGTAATTTATGTGACAAATCTTTTGAGCATAGTTAGTCCATGACCGGACAATATTTGTCAAATACAAATGAAAAATGCTACTATTCCTATTTTACAAAAAAATATTGGAACTAAACAAGGCCTTAGTGTACTGGATTGAGCGAGAAAAAAAAATAGCCTATGTTATTTAGCCCCCCTCTTGGTCCATTTCTGGGTCCGCCACTGTGTGGAGTAGTTCATCCATAAAAGAACCACCTTTCACATAAAGTAACATGAATGATGTGATTACACAGAGCATGGAATGTCTCACCTAAATTTTGCCAAGCGATTCATACAGCTTGCTGCAGCATGAGAATTATAATCTCTTAAAAGAACAGAGTAAAGGCCATCCTTATTCCCATTACCTGGAGATAAAGGCCACATCATTTTTTTATTGCTTCCAAATCTCCATGTAAAACGTAAATAATTAATGTCCATAAACTGTAGGAACAGGGAACAGACTTTTTAGTAACAACTGATAAAATTGCATTATTTCAAATAATTACCTAAAGTGGCCTTCCCTACTTGTCCAGATAACAGTTCACTGTTTCGGAAGTAGACATAACCATCATTGGGACACATTGTTTCCCTTCCACACATTGTTTCCTCTCCCGCCTCTTTTTTCCCCTTTTTCTTTGAATAAATTTTTTCTTGAACAGCAAGATTCAGAAAAACCCTTGTATGTGCATTAGGTCGGACTAACACGCTAAATAGCTGTTTACCAGTCCAAAGCTCAATAGGCTGCAGAAGTAGAATTAACACAAGTTATGGGCATCTCAGTAAGAAGGATAGTGGGTACAAAGATGCATGCCAATGAGGGTAACAGCAAGTGCATAGATTTCATTTAGGAAATAAACAAACCATGCCTTTTGCTATGTTTTCTTGTTATATGCAAACATTGAAATTTGATTTACGAAAGGTATCAGCAAGCACCTGATTCATCATGTTCAAATGATATCGATTTATCGACTATTCTAACTATAGGCATCACTACAAGCAGACCTAGCATAACTTTCTAGATACGACCATACAAAAACTCAGTATGAAAATCTTACTTTAATCAAGGCTGGTGTTGGCAAATCAATGTTCTCCATTGCATCACCAAGGTATGAGCACAAAAGAGTAAATGAAGATCTATCGTAGAAAGTATCTTTTCTTGTAACTAGGAAAGATGAGGTCAAGAAGTCTTGCGTGGAAGCAACTAGTATCTCACCATTCTTAGGAGTACATAAATTATTCTGAACCTGTAAAAGCAATAACAATAACAAATAGCAGCTATCAAAGTTGTGCTATGTGCTAGCAGATAAAAATAAAATTGCTCAACTTAAGAAAGAAGGAAAGCAAATGCTACCCCCATGAGCATAAGCGCTTCAGTGCGAGCTTCCTCTGTCTGAGGGACATGCAAATTCATTTCATCTCCATCAAAATCAGCATTATAAGGGTTGCAAACAGACTCATTAAATCTGAGTGTTCTCCATGGCATTATCCTTGCCTGTGCTCAAGTACAAAAGCAAATATCCAAAGGTGAGGAAATGTTTGAAGTATAGTATAATGAAACAAGGAGACACTGATACCCTGTGAGACATAATTGACATTCTATGCAGACTCGGCTGTCTATTAAAGAGGACCACGTCTCCATCTTCTAAATGCCTTTCAACTATACATCCACACTTTAAATCCCGAGCAGTAATCCTTCTATCGCCATACTTTAAGCTCCTGAAAAAGCAGAAGAATGATAGAAGAGGCTGGGCTGGATAACAATTCAGAATTTCATAAAGTTAGAACTTACTGCTTCATGCCATCAGGTTGTGTAACAAAATTAGCCCCTGGATATTTGAATGGTCCATTTCGTATACATTGTCTCAGCTTCTCAATGTTATAGTTTGAAACCCTTTCAGGATAAGTCAAGACTCGAGCCATCAACACAGGAATAGCCACCTGAAGGATTAACAAATGGTGACATGAAAAACAATTGGAAAGTGGGAAATAAGGAAACAATTGAACATAAACAAGTACCTCTGTTATTTTCAAATTTGGATCAGGAGATATGACAGTTCTTCCTGTATACTCAGTACGTTTTCCAGACAAATTACCACGAAATCGGCCAGTCTTCCCTTTGAGTCGTTGAACAAGGCCACGATGTTGTGAGTCTGGAAGACAGGGGGCATCACTATTCACATATTCAACAACTTGAAGTTGAAGGTATTGCCAGCAATCCTAGAAGAGTGAGTCAAAAGTTAGCTAAGGATATCAACAAAAGTTATAGTCTGATGAATTGACTATACAGATTGAAAGTGAAGCATCTGAAAATATGATTCCCACCATTTTAAAGATCAGAATCATGAACTAAGTTTAGTGTAGCCAGAAATAAATCAGAAGTTTGAAGTATCTAAAATTACTGTCCAATATTTGCACAAATTTCCAATTTATTATTTCAGCTCGTTAATATTTTTAGAAGACTTGAATGTCAGATTTCTAGTTAATAACACTTTGGATTGCGATGTTGAGTAGCCCATATGTGCAAATCATGAATGTCATAACTTCAATACTGTACTGTACAACTCATTTCGAGGAATAGCACTTTACAAGCAACCAAAATTCAAATAGTTTGTGGTCCTGTGGATAACAAGGAACACAAGAGACAATAGCTCCTAAAACTAAAAACAATCCAAAAAAATAAACAGACAAGTGAGGAGCTCTGGGTTATCTTACAAAGCACTTGGTGAATGGACCCCCAGTATGGAGGGTCTCCTTAAGGATGGAGTTTGTATTAACAATGCTCTTCAAAATAACCGTGATGCTGTCTTCATTGCTGGAATAAGCAAGGCAACTCATGATCACAAGGCTATTCTGAATCACCAAACGAAGATGAGGATAAGTACAGAAGCTCTTAAGAAACTGAAAAGCAAACCTTGTTCTACTACTACCAACAACGACAGAAGGCCGTATAGGAACAGGTGGCACTGCAATCTCCGACACAATAAGTTTCTCTGGCCTATCACCAAGGTTTAGTAATTCACAATCCTGCAGAAAAATGAAAAGGAAGAGTAAAATTTTGTCAACAAAACTGTAATGAGTTCAAATTGGAAAATAGCATCCAATGTGAGGCAACCAATGTGGCTTGGGGCAACTTGTTAATGTTTTCTCCAGCTCAGTTGACTGTCCTAGTGTTATTGAGCACTAAAAGAGAGGGTAGCAGAACACATCAACTAACCCTATATCCCATACATTATGGTACCCTCTTCACGTAAGACTCTTGAAGGATGAAAATTGGCACCAACCTCGTCTGTCATTCTTCTGAATAGAGAGAGAACAGTTGCAGGGTCTAACACACGAACTGAATTAGCGGAGACCTTTTCTTTCTTGTTTTGCAATGCATTCTTTAGTTCTTCTGTATGTCCATCCAAAACCTTGCTACAGTCATGAACCACTATCAAGCCTGCTCTGCCTTTTTTAACTACACCTGTATTTACAACAAAAACAGGAAAGAGTTGAGAGAGTTCTTGCAAATGTTAACTTACAAACAATAGCCAGGTTTCAGTAGTGACATTCCTAAGGTAAAATTATTATGGACAATATAGGATAGCTAACCATTTCTGTAATCACAGCGGGGGCAGCAGGATAGTTTGCATTTGTCCCTCACTTTTTTCATTGTAGCACTTTTCTGTAGTGCATCTGCCCTGGGATTTCTCATCTTCTTCAGAAACTCCCTGCGGTCTTTCTCAAAAAGAAGAACTCTGCTACAGCTCTGGAAAGGCACAAGAGAAGAATAATAATTATAAAGACAGAGTTCAAGTGTTCAGTACACCCATGATGTAAACTTCTTAATGGCAGTACCTTGCAGATGCACTTCAACACGTCCAGAATACAGTTAAAGAAGCCTACATTAAAAACTGGAAGCGCAAGCTTCAAGTAGCCGAAATGGCCAGGACAGTCACTAAATTCACCATGGCAGGTACTGCATTTCTCTCTCTTATTAGGGACTCCCTGAAATTTGACACGGGGAAATAAGTTGCAACAACTTGAACGATGCCACAAAGGCGCGCCTATGTTGGAACTACCAACTTGAAACCATCAATGAAAATACACACGAGAAAACAGCAATTCCGAGCGGGGCATTACCATTCGCGGGTCGAGCAACCCATTGGGCACCGGCTTCATGTCGTGCCCATAGATCCTGTTGTTCCAGACCTGCACCTCCGCAGACTTGCGAATCTCGCTGCCCGAGAGCACGCTGAACCGGATGCTCTTTCTGAAATCAAAAGCAACCAAACGTAACAGGGAAGCGGCAGAGTAAGTGTAATCGTCGGGCTATGTTTCATTAAACAGGACGGGAGCCGCATGCTTACATCCTCCGGGTGCCGACGTCCTCGATGAAGGGCTCCTTCGTGCAGCGCAGCTTCTCCTCCGGCTTCGCCATCACTTGATGCGCAGCTGCTGTGCGGATTAGAGTAGGGTTGCTGGGCAGTGAAGGGTGGCGGGCGGCGGGCAGCGGGCGGCGGGCGGCGGGCGGCGGGAGACGATTACCGAAGTGTCGTCTTGAGCCGCCGCCGGCTATTCTCCGGCGAGGAGTCCTCCGAACAGAAAGCGGAGGTGCCAGCAGCGGAGGCGTCGGCGGCGGCGCGGGAGACCTAGAACACTTTTACCTTACTGAGGACTTAAATAGGTATGGTAAAACTAATATCGTATATTAAAAATAATTCCTAGGGTTATACTAAAAGGACCTTTGGTTGGAATGGTTAGTTGCGCCAGTTTTTGAACAATCCGATATACGGGTTTCGAATCCCGTTCAGAGCAGTTTTTGCAATTTGTTTTTTTATTCTTTGTGTGTTTCTTTATTCGAATCCGTACATGAGTTTACTCGTGTCTTTATACAGTTTTACAGTCACAGAGTATAAGTTATTACAAAGAACGATCAACGACATTATTATAGTTTTATTTATTTATTATTCATATTAATATATAAGAACAATTTCATCTTTGCTTGGGGTCTAAGGGTATGTTGGATTGCAAGCCTAACTTGCCAAAATTTGCCACAGAAATTTGGTCTCCCGTTTGGATGCTACCTCAACTCGCTGCACCGGCTTGCCATAGTTTTCTCTTCACATTTCCACAACATCTTGTCCCAAATCTTTGACGCATGACCACGATCAAGATCAAGCTACTCACCTTTTCACACATAGCTAGATTGTTGTGAAGGGTTGCTACGAGGATCAGTAAACTTCATCACGGCCAAGATCGAGTTGCTCACACATTGTCCCTCATCCTAATACGAGTTCACGACGTTGCCACACCCATCGAACCTAGAGGAGCAAAGCTCATGAGTGGTTGGATAAGGAGCCAGCTCGACTCGGTTCGTTTTGACTCGTTAGGATAACGAGCTAGCTCGACTCAGCTTGTTAAAAGCTTAAGCTGGCTCGTTAAGCTCGCGAGTCAGGTATAAAGAATATATAAAATATAATATTTATATTTATCTAAAGTTTAAAAATAGTAATAATAAAATAATAATATATCCAATTGTCTTAAATCCAACAAAATATTTATATGAGCTAACATATCAACCATTTATAAAGTATAAGACATAAAGTAATACAAAACTAATATAAGTTATGCTGATTTTTTTCTAATAATACAGCTCATTAGGCTCGCGAGCTGACTCGAGTTGGCTCGTTATAGCTAACGAGCTAAAATCTTAGCTCGGCTCGGCTCGTTATTGTAACGAGCCGAGCCGAGCTGAACCGAGCCATCCACGAGCCGAGCGAGATAACGAGCTTCGAGTTTTTCGTCCAGCCTTAGTCAGGAGGTCATCTTCGGAGAAAAAATCCCTAGAGCCCACTGGCACTAAGGTAGGGCGCCAGTCCATGTCAACAAGGTCGTTGGAGCAATGAGGAACTTTCTTAGATGTTGGGGTAGGAATAGCATTAGTGAGAGAGTGGATGACACGATGTCAGAGTGGACCTCGGCGAGTGAGTGGACGTCTAAGGATAGATATAGGCCAACCTTAGCCTTAAACCCAGTCCCATGGCCTCAGAGTTAATTTTAGAGGTCATAGGTTGATCTATTTCACCTAAAGACCTTTCTCTTTGGCCTAATGGGTAGTAGTCGATCTAAATAGTTTTATGTTATGATATTATCAACATAGAAAAGATAAGGTACTAAACTAAAAAGTATCATGATGGCACGCTAGACGGCTAGAGTTACTAGCAATGCATCAACTTAAATAAGTTCACAAGTGCATCATGATTTTTGTTTTATCTATTTTTACATTTTAAATATGATATTATTCAGTGTACTTCCAAGCACTATTTGAAGCAAATGAGGAAGACCAACAAATCAAAGAAAAAGAATATTATGTGACGAGTGGGTTGACCCATACTATCCCCTCCCCTGTGATCCATTGACTTTACTTTCATCACTAGTGGCCGCTAGAACCGAGACGGAGAGCATGCTTGCACGGTTCTAGATACAGTAGGCAGCTTTATTAGGCAGACATTTTTTATTGTGAATGACGCTATACTATGAAGGAAATTCATGGCTATTTTTAAGTGTAATAAGCTCATGTGTCATGAGAAATAAGATTAGTGGCATTTGAAAAAAAATAAAGAATTAAGATTAGTGGAAAATCATATAGAGTAGGACCCAAATAGCGCTGCATAAATGGGTGTAATTCAGCGGTGCATACATACACAAACAATGTGTCTTTCATATTCCTTCAAGATTGATGTGCATATTCAAGATGCAAAATTTATTTCCCATAGAAACAAAAACAATCGAATGGCACTAATGCTGCAACTGCAATGCATACAAACTTATTGTCACATTGCTGACAGATTCTCCAAAACTATTCTAAACAATAAGCACGGATGCGCACAAGAACACGCCAACCGCGCCGGCGAGCAGCGTCGATGATCGACCAGCGACGGCGACAGCAGCAGCAGAGCTTTCCGGTGCCGGCGCGGGGGCGGACGAGGGGTAGTAGTAGCGCGAATCAGAAGCCGGGGGTTGCGCGAAACCACTTGGTTGGGGAGCCTCTTCACCAACGTGAGCCGGGGCGTGAGCTGGTGGCTTCCCTTGCGACGGAGTGTGGTCGCGGTGCGGCGCTGGGGCAACCGTCGCCGGAGACGGAGTCAGAGCGTCTTGTCCTTGGAGAAGCGGGCTTGGAGCTATGTCCGGCTGTTCGGCATGGGCCGGCGCCGGCGCTGGAGCGTTGTTGCCGCCTTGGTTGTCTGGAGCCGGTGCTCTGGCCGGTTGGTTGTCATGAACCGGCGCCGGCGCTGGAGAGTTGTGTTCGCCATGGTGGTACGGACTAGGAGCGCTGGCCGGCTGGTTGCCGTGAACTGGAGTTGGCGTTGGCGCTGGAGCGTCGTCGCCGCCATGTTGGTACGGAGTCGGAGCGCAAAGCACCTCCTGGCTTTCAGGAGCCGGAGCTGGAGCGGCCTCGTGGACGCCATTGGTGTACGGGCTCGGCGCGCTGGCGGGCTGGTTGCCATCAACCAGAGCAGGCACCGGAGCGTTGCCCAGATGGTCGACATCTACTGGTGCCGGTGCTGGAGAGTTGAGCCCGCCATAGTTGTCGGGACTAGGAGCTCCGGTCGGCTGGCTCTCATGAATAGGAGCGGGGGCCGGGGCGTGATGGCGATGGTGAGGGTGAGGGTGATGTCCGTGACGAGGACCTGGCGCCGGTGCCAGGGAGTGATGACCATGGGGGTGATGAGGACCCGGCGCCGCTGCATGGTGGTGGTGGTGGTGGTGGTGAGGGCCAGGCGCGTATTGGCCGTCGTGCGCAGTGGACGCCGCGACCATTAGCAGAATCGCCATCATCACGGCCATCGGTGGTGCGATCGGCGTGGCCATGGCGAGAAACTAGAGGAACGACGGCACTCGGCACCTGGTTTCTTAACGTGGGCAAGCACGCATATATAGAGCCGGCATCCGGTACCTATCAGCTCTCATCGATTGGAAACTTAAGCTTGGAAACGTTTGATTGTTTATATTGAGAAACCAAACCTTGCCAGCCTAATCGCGGCAAGTTTTGATGGGGGCGGAGGCCAAATGAGGATCTGATTGATTTGCTGACAACAAATCAATCAATGCATTCTTACAACAGGCGTATCATCTCTCAAAGGCATTACGTAATTACTATCCAA
>Ga0182004_10004928_pt1 | contig 10822 bp, 4 predicted proteins | sample Sormic07211540_1_FD_120479 | JGI IMG/M metagenome (GOLD analysis project Ga0182004, IMG submission 120479) | Endophyte microbial communities from Sorghum bicolor roots, Mead, Nebraska, USA - 072115-40_1 MetaG | ecosystem: Host-associated > Plants > Roots > Unclassified | place: USA: Nebraska...
AACCTAATTTTCATGCTAGCATTCTAGCATAAACGAATCCTTCATTTTTTTTAAATGACTCGTAACTAAAGGTTAAGGCATCAAGGAATCCTTCATTTTCGTCTAAAACATCCAAACCAATGTCAGTGTGCCTGATAAGTGCTAACCATGGACTAATGTAGAGAATGGTTAGCAAGGTTAAGGCATCAAGGAACACTTTTTTTCAGAGGTAAGCATGTAAGTTAATACAGCAAGTGAGAGCTGGAGCCCTGTAGTTAATACTCCCTATAATACTTCTAGGTGATTAGTTACCTGGTTCCTGAGATTATATAATATAAGTGCTTAACTTGGACAAGTGCTAAGAGAGCATAGGCTGAAACCTGAAACTGAGAGCTTCTCAGTCCAACATCTACCCCCAAATACTTCCTCGATGTCAAATATGACTATAAATACAAGATAGATAGCAATCTGAAGAGGCATACCCAGCAAGCTGTGCAATATCAGGGTCTGAATGCAAAGGATTGTAATCCCCAGATAGCCTGTATAATAATGCCTAATTAAAAAAAGGGGAAAGAATTAGGCTTTGCATAACAACACTCATGTTAACAAACTGAGAAACTGATTTCATTTGCAAAAAAATTTAAAACTTGTTCACTTGGGATCTTGGCCAAATAACACAGAACTTAAAACACTTGAAAGCACAGACACTGAATTGTACTGTGAATGATGCCAGTACATCAAAACAGGCTATACAAAAAGTTATCACAGTGTGAGATATGAGTTGCGCATTATTAGCATCAAAGACGAGTTATTGCAGTACTGCACAAGCAAATAAAGTAACATGCCTGGGATTGCTTTGCTTGGTCATCATATACTGCAGAAGGTGCCGAATTGGGAATAGAAATGCGAGAAACTTGATTAGCAGGATAAGTAGCATATGAGTATGGTCGCGAAGAGTCTGAAAACCCTCCAGCACCACGCAAGTAGATAGTACTCCTGCATTACAAACTAAGATAATTGTTTTTTGTAGGTTATGGTGCTCTATTGGGAGCCTGAAATAAAATGGGCATCATACTGACCTGTTCATGCATAAAATTTCTCCAGACTCTTTGAGGCTTGTGGTAGTTTCGAGCTCAAGAACAGTTGCTTTCCCTGCACATTAAAATAGTGCCTCGGTAAAATCAATTCAATGAAATTGAATATAATCCCGTGGAGTATTTTGGCAGTTATGGTAAAATGGCACAAAGGATGCCAGATCAGTGGTGAAATCGTTTAAAGGATGCCATTTATGATAATTAAAACTCAAGTTGCTAAGTCTTCAGCAGTTTGACCAAAAATTACTGCAGGAGTGGGTGGTGGACACTTTTAAGCAGAGGGGTCAAATTGAAAGGACCAACTTAATAGTTACACAGGGTGTAGTTGACAATCTGAATGCCTGGTATCTAGGTCTTGCGTTGTTAGTCGTCTGATACAGGCGAGTTATGTGGCAGATTATGGTAGCCATCTTAAACGTCTTAAACTACTTTCTGTAATATCTCGAATGCTGTATTTCTGTTGGGTGCAATGGGAATGGGAAGATTCCTCGTGTCAAAAAAAAATGTAGTTGACAAATAAAGATCTTTTTCACTAGAACCCTTCATTCCTCTAAAAACAAAACTGCAACTTCAAAATTCTACTGCAAGAAGCACAAAACAATCACATGATAATAGACAGGTTTTATTTGAGGCACTTCACATGAAGGGTTAAGGTATACTGTTCTTCGTTATATGGTTTTATGGAAATGGTTTGTAGCTTTATGATGTCTGTCATTCATTGCTGTGCAAAAATAAATCTGTGGTTCTTATTATCTCAAGATGGACAACTGTTAGTCTATAACAAAATGCTGAACTTCCCCCCTAGTTCAACCAAATGTTAAATATTTGATACCAAGAAATAACATGAGTCAGAGCTACCATAAAAAGGATGAAAAGAAGCAAGAAGCGTGAATGGCAAAAAGGTATTCATACCATTCGGTCAGTAACAAATTTATCAATTCAGGTTGGGTGGGGAGCAAGTACCTTTGTCGTGCAAACCAGCTACTTTAACCCTGTTTACAACCTGAACAATGAATACAAGAGACAATTGCTTCAGTAAGTTGAAACGGGCCGCTCAAGAATGTTTTGTCCTAAATGCTGAATAGAACAAGAAAATTGAGCACTGTAATCATTCTATTTACAGGACGGCATCAACATTAGCTGTTGAATTGACCTACCCATAGTCATAACTAATGAGCATGCAAAAATAAATTGAAAACAATCCAGTTTAGACGAGATGAAACTCCAGTTGGTTAATCCACATCCAAAGGAACCAATCTAGCCATTTCTGGACAAGAAATCTGAAACTCTCATAAATAATGCTTTTAATCACCAAAATTAGATAATCTCCCAGCACAAAGATATTAACACAAACTTTGGAGAACTGTAAAGCTACTTACACTGGCATATGAAGGGATTGGTCTATAGATCTCTATGTATTGTTGACCATGCAGTAGAAGGCTTGCATCAAAGCTGGAGAACAGAGAACAAAGTAAATTATCGTAACAATAAATGTACACTCAAAAGTGTTGGCCAATTTGACCTGACAAAACCTGAACACTGCACACCTATGGAAATGAAAAACAAGGGCCAAGAAGAATTGCAGCAGAAACATAATAGAGAGGGTGAATCTCAAAAGCTATTACTTTATGTAACCCTTACTTAAGGCCAGGCACATCAACAAATCCAAGCCCATTGCTGTTCTTGTTGGGAAATAAAGAAACAAAAGTAGGAAGGACCTGCATTTTAATGAAAAAAAATACAAAAATATTAATGTATTAGTCTTGTACCTTTCAAATGTCTCGTTCAGAATTTATAGACGACTAAGACACATGAATAAAAGAGATAAAAGGACATGAAAATCCATCTTTCACTTCTTTGAGTATACATATCCCCATATGAGAGTCACATAAACTCCCTGCAGGGCTCAACGTAGTTCTTGACTGTTGATGCTTTAACACATTGCCAGGTCATTTGAATTCACTGAAAGCTATCCAAACAATTTGTTTTCTATGGAATACAGGTCCCAGAACCAAAACAGAGGACTATTGTGCAACCTAAAAAACATCTACTGGTTCTCATTCATACACAAATGGAACTTCATTGATTTCAATCACGCCTTGCACGAAGTCAGTGTTCTTTTGTCACTATAAGCTCTAAAGGTTCATTGTGAACATTTATTGATGCCTTAATCACAAACAAAATATTTGGTGTTTTCTCATGCAGTAAGAGAACATATTTTGTTGTCTAAAAAATCATAAACAACTAGCAAACTGGCCCATGCAATTGTGAAGTTATAATGACAACTGTATATTTTTAATATGTAAACAATATTAGTTCAAATATTGATTAGCACAAAGGAAGCATCAACCCTTACAAACTTGAAACTCTGTTAATTAAATATACATAGTCAATAATTTGTAGAGCTATTTTTTACTTGTTGATGTCAATATCGTTTGCATATGCAATCCTGTTTTTTTTTTTACAATTCGAACAATTATAGAAAAGAATATGCAATGTTCCTACTTTTGCATGGTATATATTCTACCCAGAAGAAACATCTTGTACTTTTGGTATTTTTTAGCATTCAAGTTTTGTTCATAAATGTAAGCATTTTTTACATAATCCGCCCCCTCCCCCTCCCACATCACTAATTCGGCAGCAGTTTTATTTTGTTGGCAATAATGTATTTTGTGTCAATGTAACCAGTGTTTAGCACCTGCAATTTATGGTATGAGTAGAAAAGGCAGGTGTTAATTGCATCTTTGTAATCTTGATGATTCATTGAAGACATCACAGTCATTTCCCTTCTTCCTTAATATATCCTTAAATTGAATTTGTAGATGGAGGGATTATCTAATATGCCTATGCCAAAAAAAAAATTTATTTCAGAACACTTCCAACCATATGCAAATATGTCAGCAAGTATCAATGGCCTATCAGTTTTAAAAAAAAACATCATCAGGAAAAAAAAGTATGGCATCAATGCAGCCCATCTATGCACCATGTCATATATTTTCTACGAAAGAAGTTAATACAAGACTTGCTAACACAGGATCAAGACAAAGTAAAAACAAAATAAGCACCGAAGTCATTTCATATAGCTCAAAATCCCTTCATCACCTAGTACCTTTTTCCATTGCCAATACCTTTTGTAGTCTTTAATTTTGTGCGAGTTAACTTTCTGTCAAAAGATTCTCTTGGACTTGGTGGGCGCTCAATGCAAATTATATAATTACTGGATTAAATTTCACATGATATCCAACACAAACTCATATATTAAGCTCAGGCGATGTCCAACTGTCCATGGCTGTGGTATGTAGTGGCATTTAATGCCCAACTTGAGCTAAAGGAACACATCAGCATTGATCTTGACGCAGCACCAGAGGCTGTGTATGGCTTTACCTCAATTCCTTGAGGGAGATGAATGATCCAACATTCCAGCTTTTGGCATTGGTATATCATGTATTGGGACCGTTTATTACTATTAGGAGGACTTCAGAGATAATTTTGCATTTCTGTACATATTGAACATTGTTTCCTCCATTATTGGGACTCTATTTTTTTATTTCTTTTCAAAATATTTATTCTGCTCGCAGCTCACACTCATGCAATCTTCTAAATTTGCAATGTATCAAATTAATCTCAGCCTCCATTGTTTGGACCCACAAAATTAAAGGTGCATATCTTTTTCTTCTTACAAAAAGTAACATGCTTAATGTCAGTGTGGGTAATTTATCAACATGTATAGGGTTATTTTGGTTTTATTTTCTCAGATCAACATGGTAATTTCTAGGACTTTAAAATTAACATGGAGGCTTCTTTTGTTGGACAAATACAAAGATAATAGATAGATGGACACACAGTTCCTTGTCTGTTGTCTTGTTTGTCTCCATTTTCATCCAATTTATTCAGGGCACCTTAAGCCACTTAACTTGCAGAAATAAATCTGGGATGGATACAGTCAAGCTAAGGGCCAAAATTTTCCAACCTCAAGCAGCAAGTAAGACAAGGTTTTGATAATTGGCAACAAGGAACCTATCTACAAATTGTAAAATACCTCTATGTGTCGGCAGGATCTAGTTTAATATGACTTTAGAATGTAACTCAACATCAAATTACAGTAAAATCTCAATGCCGAAGTACAGATTCAACGAGGCAATATACGGTTTGCATAGAACACCAAACCATATACGGTATGCATAAAACACCAAACCAACAACAGAACGGCCAAAAACTGGAGTCACAACAACAGCTACCAGCCTACCAATTATTACCAAAACGGGAGGGAAACCGAGGGGAAGTTTGACCTTGATGTTTGGCTGCCCGTCCCTGTGGTACACGAAGTGGAGCTCCTTCTCGTCGACGGCGTCATCGCCGCAGGCGCCAACCCCGAGCGCGTACAGCGCTACATCCCTGCGAATCAATTACAGAAGCTGGTCTTATCAAATCGGGAGGCACGCAGTCGGGCTCGGGCAGGTCGTGGATGGAGCGGGGCCACACCTCTCGTCGTAGTCGAAGGACACCTGCGCAGCACAGGAGGGGATAGGAGGACGTGAGCGCGGAGGCGGGGAGGGGAGGTTGCGAGGAAGAGTGGCGGGACTTCTACCTCGGGGAACTTGTGGGCCAGCACGAACTTGGGGTCCACGGGCGCGGCGGGTTTGGAGCTGGTCGCCATGGCTCGCCGTGCCCGTATGCCGTATGCTGCGCCTCGTCGCTCTCAGCGATCGCCGGCGAAGTGGGAGTGGTGTCTGGCTACTTGTAGGAGACGAAGAAGAGGGGAGTTGATGCCGTGAGGAGGTGACGTGGAAGGGGAATCTGAAAGGGAGAGGTCAGAGTCGTCGACGGTGAGAGAGGGGTGCTGCTGCGGCTGCGGCAGGCGGCAGCCGCCGAGTTGGATTTGGATAACCGGTTTGTCACTGACAGGTAGGGCACAACGACCTAACTGGGATCCCCGATCTGCCGTTGGCACATTGCTTCGCTTTGACGCCACTTCAGTTCTGACTGCATTAATAATCTTCCGGCTGATTCAGTCAATGGAATTGACTTTTGAAGTAAAAGACTGATAAATTTGATAATCTTCCGATTGCATTAATAATCTTCCGGCTGCTTGTACGAGATACTAACGTAATTGACGTGAGAATAATGTGTAATTTAATGACCAATCTTTCAAAATTTTGCTATCAAAATATGCACCGTGCTGTTACGTGTGAAAAATATAGAGCCTGTGTGGATCAAGACAACCTCATCTTCTGTTCTTAAAGCAGGCTCAACACAAGCATACATAATAGTAATTTCATAAAATGGTGTGTGTTCAAACATCGGAGACAACTATACTCATAAGACAAGCAATAACAAAGAATATCATGACAACATGGCAAGGATACTGCACGAGGAATGCATGGATGCCTACACAGGATTTTATTACAAATTCACAATCGGAAATCTGCAACCCATTCCCCAAAGATTTGGGTTCCTAAACCACTCGACAATAACTCATGGTAAAAACCACCAGCTGAAAGAAATTGCCTTGTCCCTTGTTTGTCAACTCTTGAGACGACTTTGATGCGGTTCCTTTCCTGAGATGACACTGCTGTGACTGAGAGCACAGGATACAGTTCGTTCACCTTACAGGCTTACAGTGATGAAGGGACGTTTTGGAGTAACACGTATCCTGAGAGCACTGCTGGACCGCGCTCTTTCACCTTAGTTCTGTAGTACACCCTTCGACTTGAAAACAAAAACGTGGAATATTCCCTCAAAAAAAACGTGGAATATATTCATCGAGCTCTATCGAATCAAAATGCTGCGAAAAAACATGCCATTACCTCTGTCCTTCAAGCCACATCTCAGTAACCAGAGTTTCCCCTGGGTAGACATGGTGCAGGAACCGGCAGGAGATACCTTTCACGGCTGTTGGTTCCATGTTGCAGAATGACCTCATGACAGCTCGAACGGCGAATCCAAGCGTTGACAGTCCAGGCATTATTGGGCGTGTAAACCTTCAAGTTTTAAGTTCAGGTTAATCTGTTTGAGAATGCAATTGTGCATGAAAGATGGATCAGATAGATGTACAAATACATTTGACTTTAGACCTCAGACAGTCGTAAACCTAGAGATCATCCAGAAATGGAGCAAAAACTCTAACCTATCTTGTATAGTCCTACCGACTACCAACTTAACAACATGAAATTGACATTACTTCAGCATCAAAAAAATGCATTGATTTATCGTGTGCTTCGGCCAAAGGAGGATCTGAGGATTCACAGCACGTGAACAGCAGCTGCAGCTACTTTAGCAATAGCCAACGCCAGGATTAGTTGGTTAGCTGGCGCTGGCCCATTAAGGGCTCGTTCGTTTCAGCTAAATCCAGGCCAGGAATAATTCCTATTCATTGAAGCGTATTCAAATTGTATAACGAATCCTGCTGGAATATTTCCAGAGAGCACATTCCCCTTCAACCGAACGTGGCCTAAGTCAGATAAGCATATATATAAGGAAGTCAAGAACACTAGGGATTACAGTGCAAACTATACCCTTGATCCAAGGCAGTGGATAGAGATTTATAACAAGTTGATTTTATGCAAAATAGTAAAACTCTAGTAATAACTCTCTAGAAACGCAAAAAACTCTAGTAATAATGCTTTTACTTTACGTTCAAAAAAAATAATGCTTTTATTTCCAAACTGGAACTGAAGATGAGTTGTACTGAGTAACTAGTAGCTAAAGCAACATACCCAGCAGACTGAGCAAAGATAGGATCTGAATGCAAGGGATGAAAATAGGCAGACAAGGCGCAGAGTAGTGCCTGAATCAACAGAGAGAAACCTCAGAGATTTGAAATAGGACAACTTTGTAACATTTTGATCAATATTTTCTAATCTGCAGCTGTGTGTCAAATTTGACAAGAGAAATGGCACTGCTAAATGTAGTAACAACCTTGAAAGATATTTTGTTGAGGAACAAAAAGAGAATTCGCAGTTTGAGATGCCTTCCATGTAGGACAAAAAAATTCAACAAAACAAATAAAACTACAAAGAAGAGCTGTACAAATAATGGAAATATAAAGTTAAGCAGCTCTCCTGCATGTTTGCTTCCACCAAGACCCTTCTAGCCTGAGTTCATGGTGGGAGGAGACCGTACCAAAAATCACAAGAGAAGAAAGAAGGCGCTTCAACGGCTTGGTCATTTACACTTGCTGGAATCTTTGGAAGGAGAGAAATCGTAGAATTTTCAACAATGCATATGAGTCGGCGCTGCAGGTTGCTTCAAAAGTTAAAGAAGACATAACGCAAAGAGAAAGGGCTGTTCAGAGAGTAGGCTAGTTTTTTCTGGAGTTTGTTTTTCTCTGAGTGCTATGCTTTTCAGCAGCTCTTTCCTTAAACTGTACATAAAACTTTCTCTTTACTTCCTTAATTGAGAGGCAGAGCTCCTGCCATTCCTTTCAAAAAAAAAATACAACTCCAGAAAGAAATTTACATATGGAATGAAGTATCATGCCTGGGATTTCTGGGTGCGATCTTCATACACAGCAAAAGGTGTGGAATCTGGAAACGTGACATCTCTGACCTCATTAGAAGGATAAGTGCCATATGAGAACGGTTGTGAAGAGTTAGAGAAGCCACCAGCACCACGCAAGTAGATAGTACTCCTGCGCCAGGTGTTGCATCAATGGGTTATTCGCTCATTCCAGTAAAGTTGTATAAGCTCAATTGTTCCAAGAAAGTACCGACCTATTCATACACAAAGCTTCACCAGAACCTTCAAGGCAGGTTAGTGTTTCAACTTCAAGAATAGCGGCCTTCCCTGCAAAAGAGGGACATGGCATTTTAGATGAAGGAAGTGTAACTTTTTGCAAAAGAGCAACATTAACCATGTACTTGTTCCAATCAACACATGCATTTATATTGGTCACTTCTCAACAAAGTATTTGAGCATAAGAAGTACAGGTGTAATCATGAACTCAACATTAAAAAGGAAATTCTTTTGAGTTCTTAGTCAAGTTACAGATACAAGGAATTATGGTCCTAGTAAAATATTTTCTTCATATTTTTGCATTTTTGGAACATTACTACGGATAACACTGAAACAGCCCAAATTTCAAACTAGCAAGCTGCAATAGGCCTATAACAGAATAAATCTTCAAAACTGGAAGGAGAAAAAACTTTTCATGGTCTGGGACCATAGAGATCTTGCTCACATATCATATATCGCATGATCGCATCACTAGTTTAACTAAGGGGCTCAGATTAAATGGGTGAATTAGTGCTATTAACAGCCAACAATAGTCAAATATTCAACCTTGGCCACATAGTTTATACCATGGAAATAGAAAGAACAAAGAAGAAACAAAATAATCAAAACTGAGTGATCAAATATCACAGCAAGAATACCTCAATCATGCAAACCAGCTATTCTAATCTTGTTAGCAACCTGGGGACAAGAAAAAGTTCAATCACATTTTGGGGTACAAAATAGTAATATTGTAAAATCTGTTAAATAGTAAGGGAAATATGATAGATTTATTTAAATGCAGGCATATGAGCCTTCTGTCTGTCAATTTATGATAAAGAGGATGTAAACCCTGTTTTTTTAAAAGAAATTTACCATCTGCTCTGTAGATTACGACACATCACATGTTAACCCATAGATCATGAAGAGTTACTCTTTCAAGGCTAACAATTTTGGTGTACAACTTACATTAGCTCGTGAAGGAATTGGTCTATATATCTCCATGTATTGCTGACCATGCAGTAAAAGTGCTGGGTCATAGCTGGAGACAAGCCAAATTGTTCAAGTGTAAGAATATTGACAATACCCTAGCAAGGATTGACTGAGTAGAGGTAAAAAAAGGTCAAATACTGTGTAACTTTAATGAAACCACAGTAACCCAACGATTAAGCTCGGTAAATATGTGAACAGTATTCTTACTGAAGCCCAGGGACATCCATGTAAAACCCATCGCCAGTTTTTGCATTAAGTACAGAAATAAAAGTAGGTAAAACCTGCACAACATGCAAGGGACAATTACTTCCAACAAATAGCTGGCAGATATAGAAACGTCCATATATAAATAGACTCCAATGAAATTCATTAAAATATTTAGTTCACAGTAAGAAACAACAGTGCACTAGTGCGATACATAGGTCCATGGTAGCATGAGCATAAAGTAATTTACACCTGTTAGGCTGTTACTTCAGACTTATGACTAAACAACTGTTGATTTTGCGTGCAGTAAACTGTACGTAAAACTATCTTTTTGGTAGGAGATGTGCCTTTCAATTAAGTAGGGGAAAGGGAGTTTATGTACAAGCAACCGTACGTAAAACCATCGTGTTGTATGCCTACAGAGATTTCTCTGACATGAAGATTCTTATGCATTACTGACATTGAAGGTAAAGTAACTAGATCAGAGGCTTAATCTGTGATTGGAGAAAAAGAAGTGCTTTTTATGGTGTGTACCATATAAAATTCCAGGAGGCCTAATAGCCTCCAAGTTGACCTGACCCAGCTACAAGTATTCACGTTCCATGTTGAGCTAGTTTTGACAAACAGCCAGCAACTAGGAACCCAAATTCAGTTTGCACCAGATGATGGGCACAACACAGGAATTACTCCTGCCTGAATTAGGATTTGAACACTCTTCTCAACACTACGATGAATGCAACATATGCCCTCACTCTCCCACCCATTGGATTCGCTTTGAGAAGTGTGCAAACACACATCTCAAAGCAGTTTCGCATTGAGATGTGTGTTTGCACACTTCTCAA
>Ga0182004_10004929_pt1 | contig 10822 bp, 7 predicted proteins | sample Sormic07211540_1_FD_120479 | JGI IMG/M metagenome (GOLD analysis project Ga0182004, IMG submission 120479) | Endophyte microbial communities from Sorghum bicolor roots, Mead, Nebraska, USA - 072115-40_1 MetaG | ecosystem: Host-associated > Plants > Roots > Unclassified | place: USA: Nebraska...
CTTTGAAAATCGAAACGATTTCCACTATTAAGTAGGCATGTACGTCCCTGTTCATCGAGTACCCATTACCATGACATAACACTAATGACTTTGCCTCTGCAAAACACACGTTAGTCACAGTAATCAACATTGTCATTAATCACCGAAACTCATTAGGGGCCTAGATGCTCTTTCAGGAAGTATGACTTGAGAAAACAACAACTCAAGGACCAACTATTTTACATGTTCCATCAGAGTTCCACAAAAGCCATGATGTATATTTAGATAAATGGAAATTCAATGTAATTCCTTCTCATTAAAACAGCTCCAATATCGTTTGTATTAAGGGGGTGTAAAGAAGAGAGAAAGAAACATGAGAGATGCAGTACAATGGAGAAGGCCAGAAGGGTGCTAGCAAGCTTTGTATCCTGTTGCTTATTTGAGCACCATGTACAAAGAATAAAAAACAACGGAAGGATTTGTTGTAATAAGCCATGATAGAAAAGTACTGTTGGCTGATTTGTTGTGAGAGAAAAATACTGCTGAATGGCTGGCAGATTCGGTTGATAAGCTCAAGCAAACAGGCTGATAAACATGAGCATCTTGTTAGAGAAAGCTTGGAAGATGGATAGTTTACTTTTGAGCCTATTTTAATATGCATGTGCTATCAAGTTTACATAATGAAACTTTTATTTGCTACGAAGGCTAGTCTCAATGGAGGTTTCATTAGAGTTTTATGTACATTAAATATGTTGATGTGGCATTGTATTAATAAAGAGAGATGATAAGAGTTTTGTACGAGTTGAGAGAGTTTCATCCCCATAAAACTCTTTTGTACTGTTTCCAAAATATGAATACGTTGAAAACTAGGTCATAAAACCCCCACTGAGGATGACCTCATAGTATAGAACACCACGTGATATAGGTCACAGTGTTGCTAAGGCCATCCCCTGTGTGCAGGTTTCATGACTCAGTTTCTAACACATTCATATTTTAGAAACAGTGCAGAAGAGTTTCATCCCTATGAAACTCTCTCTACTCCCATAAAATTTTTATCACCTCTCTCTTTATTAATATGGTGTCATATCAGTACATTTAATGTCTATCAAACTCCAGCAAAACTCTATTGAGACTGGGCTAAGAACATAAACTATATTGGAGCTGCCACTAATAAATTACCATTGTTGGTTCTCCCTGCGCCACCTGGTACGTAAGAGAAAACCCATGGTGCAGTGCCCTGTGCCCAGTACGTGTTAGCGTCGTCAGCTGAGGTGTCCACCTAACGTGTGCAAGAGTTTTTCCTTCAAGGGTCAAGGCGATTGCGATGGTATTTGTTTTCCAAAAACCAAAAGATACCATTCTTTCTTGACTGTGACACAACCCACTGATTGAAACAGCAAGTCGCCTCTCCTCTCTAGAAGCATGTGAGTATGCCAATATGGTAATATTCAACTATATTCCCACTGTTGACAAATAGCAAGTCACGTTTCCTCTCGAGAAGTAGAAGTACCTAATCAATACTACATCCTTGCGTTTGTTCCAAGTTAAACTATTCCAAATTTAATCAAATTCAGATATAAGAGTATTAATATGGTGAAATAGCTATCTTCGTCCCCTAAACTATTGTCCGAAGCTCACTTTGATCCCTCAACTTTCAAAATGTCCAGTTTAGTCTTTAAACAATCCATTTGCGGGTCGATCTTATCCATCCCCATTAATTAATCGCCATGTGTCTAGGAGTAAATGCGAAATGTCATAGTTGCCCCTCTCTCCATCCTTTAGCAGTTGGCCATCTCGCGTCTCGCAGTCCCATTTCTAAGGTTTGAGGCAAAGTGGATTGAATGCAAAAACAAATTGTTGAAGCATGTCATGTCACATGTTCATAAACAAATTTAACATGTACGATGGTCATGTTTCTGACATGTTTGTCAAGACTTGCATTTGTTGGTATGTCTCGTATTTGTCAAGTAAAAGAGCACTCATATATGGAGCGAGGGGCAGCAATGACATTTCACATCTATTCCTGGACACACGACGATTAATTAATAGGGATAGACGAGATTGACCCGTAAATAGATTGCAAGGACTAAACTGGATGTTTTGAAAATTGAGGGATCAAAGTGAGCCTCAGACAATAGACCTTTAAGGAAGAATTAAAGAGATATCATAAAAGTATGCTTCATAATATATCTAATGATGCTAATTTAATGTCAAAATTATTATTGACTTTTCTATGCACTTGGTCAAACATCAGACAAAATTGACTTAGAACATCTCAGAATCTTTTATATTGCAAGGATGAAGGGAGTGTAATGCAATACGGAATGCATTAAAGAACAAATCTGATTCTTCCTTGAAGGTACTATTGGATTGTAACTGTCAATCGATATGTAGCATTCACGTTCGCTCAGAAGAACTTCCCCGCATCAGTGTACATGTGAACCTGGAAAATGCGGCCAAACAAGCCAACTGAAACTCCGCAATACTTTTTTATATTTAGTTAATAAATATAGACCGAAGACATTAGCAAATGGCATACAGCCACTACCCATCAAACAACTCTACTAGTACTAACAGCATCTCCAACAGTTATGCAATTGGACTATGCATTCTAGAAATTTGTAAAAAACCTTAAAAAATGCTCTCCAACAGTTATGCATTTGACTTATGCATTTTGGCAAACTTGATATTTGATGGACCAAACTTGACATTTTTGCATAGACACAATGGCTTGATAATTTTAATATCCCTAGTTTCATGGACTCCTTGTCGTGCACGACCTCCCCACGCGCTACGGTAGTTTCCCGCGAGGACTCCTCCCCGTGTGAACTCTTCTTTCCCCCGCACCGCCGCCTTCTTTCTTCACGCCGCCTCTTTTCTTTCCCCGCGCGCAACTAAGAGATACGATCCATCGCCGCGTTCTCTTCTTCCTTCACGCGACGCGAGGCTAGGAGAGATCCATCGACGCCTCATCTCCTTCCTTCACGCGATGGACCTAGAGGCCGCAAGCGACATGAACTCTGCGACTTCGGACTTCGTGGACTACTAGCGCGCGACGGAACTCTAGCGAACTACGACTTCATGGACTGGCGACCGGGAGGCCGCGATTCACAGAAATGGCGGTGACTTACGACTTCGTGGACTGGCGGTGACGGGCGACGGAAATTCCCGCGCAGAGGAAAAATCTCGCGCGAAGCGCGACAAACAAAAAAGGATCTCGAACAAAAATAGTTGGGTCCACTATTTTAGAAAATGCCCAGTCAAAAATGCCAAACACTTGGAGATGGACTTATTTTTCCTTTGGCAAAACGTTTAGGGACTTGGCAAATTCCAACAAATGGCAAATTCTAATTGCATAACTGTTGGAGATGCTCTAAGCCATGTGAAATGGAACGCTTAGACGAAACTAACTTTAGGAATCAGGGCGACTACTGCGTATATTAGAAAGGAAAGTACGACAGACATAAAAGAGAAAACATGAGGGCACTCACAATGCAAGATTCTATCACAGAGTCCAAAACAATTAATTATATATTATTTATGACATTTTGCTGATATGGCAACATATTTATTGAAGAAAGAGGTAGAAAAAATAAAACTCTATAAGTCCACATTGTTCGAGGTAACAAATATTTAGACTGATAGCAGCCATTCATGTTACACATGCATTCGCCATATACGAAGCCGTCCTCAGGTTGTCCAGTAGGCAGTAGGCTCTCCAGTCCCCACGCACGCTTTCCTTCTACAGTTCTACGCTTTCCTTCCAATACTGAAGAAAACCGTACTACTTGTATAACTTTTAAGCCACCAAAGATTTCGCTAAGACATTGGAAAAGACCAAATCATTTCTAGTCTTCCAGAAGGCGCACCCTACCCCTGCAAACTCCATCACCCTCCACCAATTACCTCTCAAGCCTGCGGCATCAGTTGTTTCTATCAACCGGAATGGAGGACGATCCTAAACTGCACCTTATCCAGCACCAGATCACCATAGCAAGGGGGCATTATTTGAACAGCTGGTGATCCACTGTTTCTAATTAACCACAGAGCTTACTCTCCTTTGGACCATCCCAAATCCTTCTAAGCAGATCCCCTGTTTCTAATCTGTCATGAGCAATCATCCACATTTATGAAGATTTTGAATTTTTAGGGAAAGCTTAGTCTGCTAAATATCCTTCATACCAAGATTTACCACTCCACCGAATGTGATAAATCTGTACACAGATCTGGTTGACAATTTACCGGACCATTCCAATTTCCACACAACTGTGTCTTGATCCTCACCCAACTCCACTGTGCTTACTTGTCAAAAAAAAAAAAAAAAAACTCCACTGTGCTTAGCTTTTCAATCATCTCTTTCAACTGTTGTTCTACCACCCCCCTTATTTATTCCTTCTAACAAAAGTCAGGGACTCTTAGAGTTATCAAACACCTCAGCTACTGAGATCCTCAAACTATTACTAGTTCTGAAGATATTTGGGACTTTTTAGGAAATATCAAGCCTTTGTTAGAGGATCATCCCCTCCAATCCATACATATTGGGAGAGGTTGTTAGGGAAATTACTTCATTTTCCATTCTAATTCACATGTAATTTTAAAGCCCTAAATGTTTTAGAGTTCATTAGGTGAAAGTTTTCTAGAGAACCTTTTCAGATTTGTCAACCATAGACGTGAGAGTTGACTAGTACAGATTCAGGTGTAAACAAGTCTGATTAATTGATCAGCTAATCTTGTGAGGCCAGATGAACCCTTGGTCACTTCTAGATCGCAAGAGCAGCGAAATGGGCACGTCTCTTCTTAACAAACTCCTGCCGGAAAAGGTCAAACTCTCCAACCTTGATGGCCTCACGTATGGATCGGAAGAAACGAAGATAATGATGAGTATTGTGTCTGCAGGATAATCAGAAAAGATAAACATCATTCACTCAATATATTCCCTACTGAACCATAACTGAGAAACCGACTTTGCTTACATCTCCAGTAGAATCTGAGCCAACATCTCGTGGACATTGAGCAAATGATTGAGGTAAGCACGGGTGTGATTCTGGCACGTGAAGCAGTTACAGCTATCAACTAGCCGTGACATATCCTTCCTGAAGGAACAAACACACCCAAAAATCATGAGTCACATAACAGAAAATCAACAGTTCCAACATTTTATGTAAATATTTCTTCAATATGGAGTGTCTTCAGGGAAACAGCAGTTTCAATTGGTATAATGATAAACCTCCATTTGAACCATAACCAATAGTCAATGGATTCAATGTTTGGATTTAACAAATCCTACGTCCTTCTAATTATCACACTCATCATGTTGCATTTATCACTTATGACACTTCCCCAGCACACTCCAATTTAAATTCAACTTTTAGTGGCAATATACTGGAATGAAACTTGAAAGGCATCATAAACAATATGATATGCAACCTTTCACCCTTTTAAAAATGAGCACCACTAGCAGCCATCGTGGTGGAGTTTCAATATCTATTTTCTGTGTGCATTAGGTATGTCTAGATTAATAGATTACGTATTTGCCCACAAGCTTAAATGCAGCCAATTAGGCATCTGGAGAGAGAACTAAAGACATTAATTGATCAAAACGCTCAAATGGGGCATTTGTCTACTCCAAACTAAAACACTTACAAACTGTTACCAACAAAAATTCACATGCCTGATATACAATTGAGAAAATGTAGTTGTAACTTCTTTTAAAATCAACAGTACACAAGCATAGAACTAAATTCACATGTCTTCTCAAATACAATGCACAGACTTTGGCACAATGACAGTATTTCCATAAATCAGATCACCTACCGATACGTTGTAGCACGCAAGTTAATCTTTGTTGAATCCCCACCACTAGTGTTGAGTATACCATTCTGCATCTCTCTTTCAACCATGTCAACAGGGAAGATCAGTGCGAAACCACCCATAGTAAGTTGGTAAATATACCTGTCATTCCAGATTATGAAAAATCAAATTCTTTCAGCACATTGATGAATAATAAATGAGCAAATTCCCTCAATGCCATTAGAAATTATATGGATTGCTTGTATACCATCAAAATTGTTCACATTCCTTCACTGCCACTATTGTTTGCATTTCCTTGGTTGCCACTTCCACCAAATTCCCTTTAAGTATGTCACTGACATGATGGCCCCATTACCTGTAGAGCTATTTCCATCTATTTCTAGTGCAGAAAATGGCCCTCTTATGACAAATAAGGTCCACAGCTGTCCTCCTCTCTGACTTATCTACCCAACTCCGACTCCACTTGTCCACCACCATCCAAATCGTCCACATTCTTGGCAGAATCGGCACCACCAGGATCCAACTTTGGCAGATCAGCAGCGGTGGGAGTTGAACAATTGTGTGCTATAGCGGTGGACGTGGGCAGGCCATGCACGTGCAAGCGTGCCTGGTGGAGGACGTGCACCAGCCTAGGCATGCATGGCTGTTGAGTGTGCCTGCGAGATAGCATAGGTGAGCGCCACAATTCAACCTAACCCGAGGCCATGACGTGGCCACCCACTCTGGCATGTGGGCAAGCTGGACACAGGAGGCCTCATCTGCCGCTGGAGGGCCACCACATGACCAGTCATTGGCTGGAATCAGGCCATCAGCTGGTATCGGGCCACCAGCCGACCACTGCTCTGTCCACATTCCCTGAGCTCACAGCAGCACCAGTGGTCTATTCTCATGTCCTCCTGATCAATGTGTCATCCGGTTGTCCGTATATCTGCCTGTGTGTCATCAACTGGCAATTCTCTCACCCATCCATCCGTGTGACCACAAACTCCATCAGCATCTGCTAGACAGCATGCTGACGAATGGTGATCTGTCTCCTCTTGCCTGTTATTGGGTAGTAGTATGTGCAAGGATTCGTTTTAAAATACTTTTAAATGATATTATGAATCAAGGTTTTTTGGTCTTTGTAGAAGACTGAAAGTGAAAGCAAGGGCAACACTAATGGTAATCAAATCACATTAATTCTATGTACTCTCATTTGTATCAAGTCATAGAAATATTTAATGTAACTGTTTACTTATGTTATACTCATATACATTTACAGCTCATATATATGTATGTTGGTTGTAGTGCTGGTTGGGTGTGATCCTTGATTTAATTTGCTCAACAGGTCAACATCATTGACCTGTGTAATCGCATGCAAGGAAATGAGCCAAAATTCTGTTCAGAGGGGCAAAATCATCATTTCCATATCAACATAACAGCAACTTAACAGTCAATGACAGAAGTGGCAGATAAGGAAACATAAATTTCAAATAGCGGCACACAAGGGAAGCTCACAATTTTGATTTCACTCAGGGAACCGATAATTTCTAATGGCATTGAGTGAATTTGCTCATCACAAATGCTATAGGACAAAGATTTATGTGCATACGTGGAGTCAAAAAGGTCGATACCAGCAGCTACACCCTCCAAGACCTCCTCTACAAGACAAAATGTACTGAGTTGTCAATGTAAGATGGTTGTAAAAATTGTTTCTAAATACAAATATATCTCAGGACGTAAGTTTCAGAAAATTGTCAAAAAGGTCCATGTAAAGCTTCTTATATGGAAAAGAAAAAAAAATACTATCCAATGTATTTATAAAACCACCATTAATTACTCACCATCTAGTGCAAAATACTACTACAGACACATGCTAAATTTTGGATAAGTTTAACAGTTAGGCTCTAGCCTGTGGATTATGATGAGATTAAAGTGTAAGAAGTCACAGGTGAGATGAAAAAGAAAAGAAAGCAAAGCTTCCTAGGTCATTATCCTTGTGGAAACTACAAAACAAAATCCAAAGCTACTGGGAAAAATACATCACAGGCACACCTGGAAGACCAAGCCTAGACACAAGCCGAGGTTTTTCCGGTGGCAAGCAATCCTGAAAGAAAGAAAAGCAAATAATCAGTCACAAGTGAACAAAAAGAAAGAACACTTCTAAACACATCAAAACACAGCATCTAAAAAGCATGAACTGTGGCTTCAGCTTAATCACAATCGAAGGCTACACAGGTGAAGGGGGCTGTATGGTAATCTGAAACCATGCAAATTCTAGTTTCAAGCAAATATTACAAATGCAGAATATGACCATTCAATGCTACATCAAAATCAAAATCAAAATCGATAAAACAGTATGAATATGACACTTTAATATGAAATGCCATTTACAGTGAAATCTTCTATTCCAGGGTGGACAATCCAACATTTTCTAGTAGAGTGTGGTCAACATTTAGAATTACAACTTGAAAGAATTTGACAATTTGCCACCCTTAAGACTGGCATGCCACCATCTCACTAACATGTGGGATGGTATATGTCACAGATACTTCAGCAGGATGGCAAATAATGAATTGCTAATCTGCCCGAGTGGTATTTCATAAAATTCTCTCATTTTTAGAAAGGTTCATATTTGGCACAAGATTTTAACGTAAATGCAGCCCTAAAAAAAATGCAGCAACAGAATTTTAAGCATAACCCAGCAGATCATCATCAATGCACTTCGATATAAAAAAGGATTTTTTCTCACTGTTACGGCATTGAGCAAACTGCAACGTTCTTCAATACTCTCTCCAAGACCAAATCCTGCAATCCAAAAGCCTGCACCAAATTTGGCAACAAAAGAATCAGTACGTTTGTTAGCAAATTAATTAAAACATCATCATCAAGTCAATTCCTAAACAGCTAACGTGCAAAGTGAAAAAAAAATCATAGGTTCCGTCCTCTTCCCTTGAGATGGATACTTACAAAATAAAAACTACTGAAAGTTACTAATATCAAACGAAATATAAAAATAACCTGAAACATTCCGCTTCGACACTTCAGTGGCACATAGCTTTCGCTGTTCTAAGCTAGATCCTCCCACAATTACACCAAAACTATTAGTTCCAGAAGCCTGAAGTAAGAGTTGTAAAAGAATCAATAAGAGAAGGAAGTTGACTGAGGTTGATTCCATTTGTAAAAAAAAAAGTTGCCACACTTTTAAGAAGCTTGCACCAGAAGCCTCCAAACTTGTAGCCAAGTACCACTTGATAATAAATCAGAAATGTCACTTAGTCTTTTTTTTTGCTCTATTTCAGACATTTAAATAGTGATAACTCTTTGAAAAGAAAAGAAAGATGTATACATTAAAGTCATGAAATACAGTTCGATGAAAATAACTAAACATCCTACCACGTCCAAAGCAATACATGCATCAAGCCACCTCAATGTCCTCTCAACAGAGACTTTGTTTCGTTTCTCATTCACCCAAGCTGGTACCTCGTCTGCCAAACTGGCCCATATATTAGGCTTCATGCAGGAAATCAACTCCATATAGTCTGATGGTTTTACCTGAAAGAATTTAACAAATCTATATATGTACACCAAACATGCACCACTGAAAGCTGAAAATGAAAGGACTAAGTTACCAACCAGTCTACGTCCGGAAGGAGTTTCAAAGGAGGCACCAAATTTGTTGGTGGCGTCACTTGATGGCAGACTCGCAATAGAATCACTTGCCGCCGCTACAAGAATGTGATCAGGTACCCCCAGCATACCGTGCAAACCACCAATAGCTGATATTGTCTTCACTGGAGGGCCCTCTATACTGCGAAAAGAAAGGAAAGGTGATCAAACTCGTTCGGTTAAACCCCACGACTCACAAGAACATGACCAACAAGGGCTAGTTCCAACAGCATATACGGTCAGACTGGAGGGGAACCGAAACAGGTGGAGGGGGATTGAGTCTGACTCACAAGTGGGTAGGGCAGACATGGAGGAGGAGGGAGTCCGGGAGTGGCAAGGAGGCAAGGAGGTCGCAGGACAAGAATGCCGGCAGCCCCTTACGAGTGGACAGCAGCAGCGCCGGCGTCTCAATGCCAATGCCGCCGCCGCCGCCGCCGCCTATATGGAGCGCACCCGCCCGCGCCTTCCCCCCGCCGCTGCAAACTTTCGTCACCACAAACCTCATCGCTCTTTCGATGGCACAGATGGCGGCGGAAGACGTTCCGGCAATCGGTCGAACTCCTAATGTGCGTGCCACGCCGAAAGGGGGAGAGGGGGCATGCGCAGGATAATAGTGACCTTCTGGGTTGAAAGAGTGGGCAGAGCGCTTGAAGAAGGGGTCCGACAATGTAGCTACGGTGGGCGCGCGACTGTGGTGGCCTGGTGGCCGGTGGGGGAGCTACACGACCGGCGTGGTAGAGCGCGAGGGTGTTTTGGAGGCGGCCGCCGGGTGCCGGCGCAGGTCAGCAAGGACTAGCGGGGAGATCACCAAGGGTGGGCTTTGGTAGAGTCGGATGGGCACAGTCCTTTTTTTTTTTTGTGGAGAATGTCGGCACAGTCCAATTGAGCGTTCCAGTGCGTACGTGGGGTGGGCTAGGCCCATAAAATGCGAATAAACATTTTTAGTTTTCTTTTCAGTTTGTAAAATATATTCCAAGATATTTATTCATTTGGTTCATCTCACAAACATGATATTCATTTGGTTTCAGAATAATTTGCTTAGCATATTTTCCCCTTCCATTATATACTCCTTCGGTCTCAACAAGAATGGTAATATCTCTTGCAGTGGCGGAGGAAGGATTTAAATTGAGGTGTGGCGAGTATCGAAATAGCTAATATAGGTAGCATATAATTTAAAAGTAAAGTGATTTCTATACAAATGCAAGATTATTAAATTCTATTCATCAAGTACAAAACATATAAGAACTACATATATAAATAGATGTGGAAGAAATCGAATATTAAGATAAAATATTGAAAAAAGATGCGAATGAATTCAATGAACAAACCGAGTGCTGAAGCTTCAGTTACGAGACCTAGGTAATTGCATTTTCCTATCTTTCTA
>Ga0182004_10004930_pt1 | contig 10822 bp, 7 predicted proteins | sample Sormic07211540_1_FD_120479 | JGI IMG/M metagenome (GOLD analysis project Ga0182004, IMG submission 120479) | Endophyte microbial communities from Sorghum bicolor roots, Mead, Nebraska, USA - 072115-40_1 MetaG | ecosystem: Host-associated > Plants > Roots > Unclassified | place: USA: Nebraska...
TATTGTCCAATCATGAACTAACTAGGCTCAAAAGATTCGTCTCGTCAATTCCGACCAAACTGTGTAATTAGTTTTTATTTTCGTTTATATTTAATACTTCATGCATACCTCTAAAGATTCGATATGAAGAGGAATCTAAAAAAATTTTCAAATTTTTCTGGGAACTGAGCCATGTTTAGATTGGAAATAAAAAATTTTTGGGTGTCACATCCGATGTGTCGGAAGGATGTCGGGAGGGGTTTTTAAAAACTAATAAAAAAACAAATTATATAGCTCATCAGGAAACTACACGACAAATCTATTAAGCATAATTAATCTATCATTAGCACATGTGAGTTACTGTAGCACTTAAGGCTAATCATGGAGTAACTAGGCTTAAAAGATTCGTCTCACGTTTTTCAATCAAACTGTATAATTAGTTTATTTTTTATGTACATTTAATGTTCCATGCATGTGTCCAAAGATTCGATGGGATGGACGAAAAAAATTTTAGGTGGAGAACTAAACAGGGCCTAAACAACTCGCGCCCAGAGAGACTCGCCGACTGACACAGTGAATTCATGAGAGTGCAGGTCCTGCCTGACCTACCCAGCTACTAGGAGCTCTACTGAAACCACAGGCAGCGGTAAAACAGGTGAGGTGAGCACGGGTTAAAAGTTTATGATGCGAGCAACGTGGCGCGCGTGATGGATCATGGGTGATACAGGGCTGCAGGGCCGAGTGACCACAGAAGGGTCAAAGCAAAAACTGCTCGCTGTAACGGCTGACGACGAGCATTCAGAATGGTCAATGAAATACACCTACTACTACTGTACTACTGGACATTCAGACTGACAGCTTGGTCGTATTGGACACTTCGGACAATGTATGTATAGGCAGTATTTTCATAACTAGCGCGTGCAGGATTCCAGGTAATGTGATGAGTGTGTGACAAAGTACTGTCAATGGTGACTAGTCCTCTCCTAATTAATAGTGTTATGTAGCAAGGTTAGAGCAGGGACCCCCTGATCATAGGCCACAAGCCCACATAAGCTTGGCCTGTTCATAAGCTTGGCCTGTTTGCTTCATACACACACTGACACACATCACTATTGCACTTATCAGCTCTGTCAGGGTGGAGCTCACATAACCAAGAACACACTCCCATGGAGCTCAAGTCCTCGGCCTCCACAAGAAGAGTAAGCAAGCAACAAACACTTGCTTTCACCACTTGCTTCCGCTCTGAAGATCAGCAACAGAGCAAGCACGAAGCTGTTTCTTGAATCAACTACTCTCATCTTCACCTCAAGAACAGTGTCATGTTCCACTGATTCATTGTTGCAGAACTCGTTCCATGGAGTAGGAGCAGCAGCAGCAGCACCACCACCACCAACCGGAGGAGGAAGACGAGGCGGAGGTGAAAGCAGCGTGTTCGAGCCCACCTTCAGTGATCCACTCTCCACCCTCAAGGCCTCCGCCGAGTTCGTCCGCTCCTCCTTCCCCATGGCCACCCTTGCCAGGAGCAGCAGCAGCAGCAACAGCCACGGGCGCCACCACGAGGCCTCCTCCTCCTCCACCACCACCACCTCCTCCTCCTCGTCCTCCGCGGCGGCCTCGGCTCAGAGGCGGCGAGGCGAGTCGCAGCAGCAGCAGCAGGCCGTGGCCGTCCCGGCGACACCGGGGCGGCCGCTGCAGTTCTTCACGAGCCCCGCGCACCACCAGCTCGTCGCACCCAGGCGGTCCGTGCCGTCCAAGTGGGAGGACGCCGAGAAGTGGCTGCGGCAGTCGTCGGCTTCTGACCACGGCAATGGCAGCGGCAACGGCAAGGCTGCATTCTCCAGGCAGCGGAGCAGCGGGTTTGGACACCGAGGCGGCGCCGGAGGCGAGGACGAGAAGAGGGCGGCCGTGACGGTGAGGAGGTCGGTGGACGCGCTCCGGGACGCCCACTCGCTCGCGCTGTACACGCCGCCGGCAGAAGTGCTCCTCAAAGGTGTCATTTGCATTGCATCTCTCGCAGGATTTGTAATTTTTTGCTCTGAAATTTTCAAGAAATTTTGGCGTTTGAATCTGTTCCCGCACGAATGCTGAGCTTGCAACAAGATGCTGATTTGTAATTTCAATGTTGCAGACAAGTTCACCGACAACGAGGAGCCGTCCAAGGAGAGCTTCGTGTTCCGGAGCTCGTACTGCGAGCCGGTGCCGGTGGCGAAGGGCTCGGCGGTAGTGGGCGCCGCCGACCACGACGACCACCAGCGGAGGGACGTCGGCACGGAGATGACGCCGCTGGGCAGCTCGTGCCACACGCCGCTCAAGAGCACGTCCCCGGTGCGGCACAACACGCCGGCGAGCAGGTCGGGCCCGCTGGTGCCGTACACCGGCGGCGGGATGGACATCTCGGAGCTGGCGGATTGCCACCTCGCCAAGCTGGACCTGGGCGTGCGGTTCGACGCCATGCTCGTCAACTGGAGCTCTAAGGAGGAGGAGGAAGAGGAGGTGTCCAAGAGCCTCAGGCACTTCGAGGCCACCGTCGGCGCCGGAGCTGGAGCCGGAGCCAGCGGCGGGCCGCCTTGTGATAAACGCGGTGGCGGCGACTGCCGTTGGGATGATGATGACAGGGCCAAGAGCTGCATTAGGTGTGTGCAAGTGCAACACACAGCACGGCACATTGCATAGTGAATTAGTGATGCAAGATTAGACAAGAGATTCTGAATTTTGATAAGAGATTCAGCGATTCTGACATGATTTTAATCTGTTTTTTGTGCTCCATTCGATTAGGTATCAGAGGGAAGAGGCAAAGATACAGGCTTGGATTAACCTGGAGAGTGCCAAGGCTGAAGCACAATCAAGAAAGCTGGAGGTACAACAAAATTCAGTATCATCTTTGTGCAATTTTTGATAGTACTGATTAAAAATTCATCAGCAAATATCATTTTCCCCTAATTCATGTCATAAAATTTTGATATGACGGCATCCTAGTCTGCATTATTGTTCAAGTTTAGATTACACATAGAAGGCTGTAGGTGCAATGATGCTAGTTTGCTATACTGCTACTAGGAGGACTAGTTTGAACTAAGGTTCAGTTTTAGGAAGGAAAGATTTAGGGCCATTTTGGAGAGCTGTCTATGTAGGAAAAATGGGAATACCTTCTTCCAACCCAATCTGACCCTGACTATACTGCGTGTGGAACCAGTTGAACTGCAACTTGGGCAGAGAACTCCATGTCTATTTGAATCTATTGATATTATATATCCTGTTCAGACATCTCATATTGCCCTCTGAATCCAATATTGAATCCATAATGCCCAGCGTGTCAGTAGAAACAGAAGCCAGTGTTCAGAAACCATGTGTTTAAGCTCGGTATTTCCGAGAAATTCCAGAATTGAAAATCACAGAAGAAGGTTGGGATTAGACCACAGCCCTGCCATTTCCTTCTTCCTTCCTTCCTTCCTGCACCTCCCCACAGCCTCAAACAGAGCTAAATCCACGGCGAATTCTTGTCCGCCCACTTCGTGTCGCCTTGCTAATCCGAGTTGCTTAGAACGGTGTGAGGCATGATTGTTCATTGCTTTCTATGCAATACAACCCCACTCACCTTTTTACCCACGCGGTTCATCGGAACTCATCAGAGTTGTTTAGCTGGTTTTGTTCTGAACTTGGACTAGCCATTCTCAGAGCCATGTGAAGAGCTTCGATCCAAGAGCGCTGAGCGATATCGTGCCCGTTGCTTAACCGTAGTTTAAGATGGAGGCATGTGCTTTGGTAATAATGTAATTATGATCTGTGGCACTAATATACTACACTTACCCATGCGTATGCAATGTACTCCTAACACTAGTACAGACATGAAGGAGTTCAAAGTTTGAAACTTTCTCCCTCCATGCTGCACTGCTCAAGGCAACAACAATATAATGCATGCATGACATACCGCAATGTTCAGCTGGTGATCAGGTTGGTCAGGTTTCGGTCAAGATCCTGACATTTTTGCAATGTGCCTGCCTGCTCTGATCGTCAGGTGAAGATTCAGAAGATGAGGTCGAACCTGGAGGAGAAGCTGATGCGGCGGATGACGACGGTGCACCGGCGCGCCGAGGAGTGGCGCGCCACGGCGCAGGCGCAGCACCTCCAGCAGCTGCGGCGCGCGGCCGCCGACAACACCCGGCGGCTCAGGGCCACGAGCCACCACCGCCACCTGCCGGGGAGCGACGCGCCCTCCTGCGCCTGCTTCCCCTGCAGCAACAACAGCAACAATGTCGTTAGCGGCAACCTCCTCAACTATTACTAGATGGATGATCAGAAGAAGAACGTAGTGTAACTAGGTAGGTTGCTGATGTTGCAGCGGGTAATTGAGGTGGGTGACATCTGAGAATGGAGAGATTGGTGGAAATATGCCAAGAAGTTTGGAACTTTTAAGGTGATATATACCATATTGCTGAAGGAATGCTGATCCATAGTTGAGACTTTGAGACGTGTCAAGGTTGATTCTTTTGTCCTATCCCCTTTCGGTTATGTCTGAGTTCGGAGGGCTTGTTTGGATATTTTCGTATTCATGGGTGGATAAAGATAGAACTTAAATCAACTTGCATCTTAATCCGCCTCAATGTAGGTGAACTGAAATAGATACAATAGTATCCAAACAAGTCTTGAATATTATGATGTCACGCTTGCAAATTCAGAACCAACACCAGGAACAGCAGCTTTCTCCATGCTGATCAAGCATTAAAAAAAGTACGCTTAAAGCTGAATCATTTTTTTTATCTGCTTAACAGTACAAAAGATAAGAGGCTAGCGTGGAGTGAAAAAGATGGTTCGCATCGTTTCATAGTGTCCCCTCTCTCGCAACATAATATAACTACTGTTATATACAATCTCTTTTACGTTTGCTAACATAAAGCTAGTGCTAGCTTGTATTATTGGATACACCCTCAAAGGAGTAATTAAAACCACAGTATGGTGAATTTACACGGTAATCCAATAATATAACTAACATATAAAAATTAACATAAATATTCCTTGTTATACTTGGCAAAATATTTGCCAAAATTCCTCTTGAAAGCTTCCACTAACGGAGACATCAGCATATAGCATATTCGCTTAAGTTTATCAGACAAATCTGTTAGCCATTCAGCAATGTTTTTCTCTCATAATAAATCAACTATATTTTCTATCATAACTTATTGGCCTAACAGAATAAGGCGTTGCTAATATGATCATTACAGAGTGGTCCAGGCACGTGTACACATCCGTAGAGTGAGGCGTGAAAAGCTGTTAGCTGTTGGGGGGAAAGTGAGAGGAGACATGAGCCCATACTTCCTTGTCATACTCCTATCCGGCTATCTCTACTAGATGTTCAGTTATCTGTTTGGTCTCAATTTGTATGTGATAAAATTTAAATATGAATCTCTGTAGTCCGTTTTTAAAATGGAAGCTAAAAATAGATATATATATTTGAACCTACTTTCCGTGATCTCTTGTGTATCCCAATCTATGTTAGTTTTCGTAAAAATGGTGAAATGTCTAACTGTTATTCATATCGTTAGGAATATGTACAAAATGAGAGTATTTAAAAATTTAGCTACTATAATATTTTCGTTTTATTTGCCAATTAGTTTCCAATTATAGACTAATTATGCTTAAAAGATTCGTCTCGGCAAATTGTGCAATTAGTTTTTGTTTTCGTCTATACTTAACATTCCATAAATGAGTCTAAGGTCTTGTTTAGTTCACCCTAAAAATCAAAAAGTTTTCAAAATTCTTCATCATATCAAATCTTGCGTCACATGCATGAAATATTAAATATAGACGAAAATAAAAACTAATTATACAATTTGTCTGTAAATCGCGAGACAAATCTTTTCACTTTAGTTAGTCTATGATTAGACAATATTTGTCACAAACAAACAAAAGTGCTATAGTAGCAAAATAAAAAAAAATTACATCTAAATAAGGCCTAAACATTATAGGTGGAAAACTGGACAAGGCCTTAAACGCGCGCGATTAGCTAGCACCGGCGGTCGCCGGAAGCAGTAACAAAAAGACGGTTAAATCCAAGCAGAGGAGGCAGCTAGTAGTACAGGTGTGCTGCCGGCGACGTGGGCGACGGAGGGGACAGGTCGTCGTCGGGGAGCGAGCCCTCCTTTGACTGCGGGATGGGGGTCAGCATCCGCATCACCGGTGCACGCGCCGGCGGCGGATGGGACACGGACAGAAAAGCCGGACTGTAGCTGTGGACCCGCGAGCGTCGGGAGGGACAGACGACAGAGCAGCACGGCCATCTAGGACGGCAGCGGCAGCGGCAGCGGCAGCGGCAGCTTGTCGTCGTCGTGGAGCCGTGTGTGTGTGTCCATCTCGATCTCGGAGGGAGAGACAGAGGACCCCGAGGCAGGATCGAACGAACGAGGCAGTTTGTTCGTTCAGCAGCAGTGTTTATCGTCTTTGAGCCAATACTTTCAACCGGGCTTATCAACCGAGGCCTTGTTTAGTTTCGAAAAGATTTCGTATTTCGGTACTGTATTATTTTCGTTTGTTTGTAGTAAAAAATATTATTCAATTATAGATTAACTAGACTCAAAAGATTCACCTCGTGATTTACAGACAAACTGTATAATTAGTTTTTATTTTCATGTGTATCTAATGCTTCGTGTATGTGCCCCAAGATTCTACGTGACAGAGAATCTTGAAAAGTTTTTAGATTTCGGAGTAAAGCCTAAACAAACAAGCAGCAGCAGCACCGCCACCGCGGCCATGGCAACGGCCGGCATGGCCACCCACGCCGTGACCATGGAACCTGGCACTGTGCCTGTGCCTGGCTGCCTGCCCTGCCTGGGATTCCATTCATCTATCATGCATGCCTGTACGTGCTGACAATTGCCTCATGCATGCCCCTCTGTCACTGCCCACGTGCAATGTAGAGTATGTATGTATCCGCTGCCGCTGCTCCCCCGTATCCGTATGGGTACGTCCAAAGGAGGACGTACACTCAGCGGCGCCGGCGGGCGGCATCCGATGGCGCTCGCCGCCAAGTGCACAAAAGACACAACCATCGGTAGTGGCGAAGCCAGAAGATTTCAGGAGGCTAGATAATTTTTATTAAATAAAAATATTTAACTATAAAATCATAGAATTTTATATAAATATAAAAAAAAATTTTTTACATTTTGACGAGGAGTCCGGCCGGCCGCCCGGGTGGCCGGGCGGTGGCTCCGCTAGTGACCATCGGTATATAATAACAGTCTTGCATTGGATCCACGTCCACAACAAGCATTGCATTTGCAACGTGCGACTGCGATATGCCCTCACCTGAGCAACTGGCCAACAAGCATCCAACGAGTGCCAGGCAGCACAAGGATCATCATCCTACTACTACATTGATTTCCAAGCACGGTTCACGGACACCACATTTTTCCACAAGGAATCGGAGCTTTACCGTGTTTCCAGAAAGAAAGAAAAAATCAGCTGTCGTCGTCGGCTCTAAATGTCATGTCAGCAATTGTACGCAACGCAAAGCTTGCTCCAAAACATCACAATGTACAGTACGTACAGATATACTTGGCTGCTCTGCTATAGCTAAAACGGTTCAACTGCATTACTCACGCAGTCACACTCCGTTGCACGCTCCATTGCGATGAAAACAATAACTATTTACAGTGTACGTACAGACTTCTGGACGGCAATGAATTGCGGCTTTCAGCTTCACTTCATATATACTGAAAGGAATACTGCAACGTGTTCTATCAAACTGAAACTCTGCACATAAAATCAATCCTTCAACACCTAACGTTACGCACCTGTGTATTGAGCAACATTACGCATGTAGTCTTGCCCAGATTCGTCCAATGATCTGAAAACGATCCGAAAAGCAATAGTAACCAGCTTGTCTTGCTTTTTCCAGTACTCCATGTCCACCCATCTTGCTCTCGGCCACCAAGGCCTCTAGTAGTCTTTTTCTTCTCTTTATTAATCTTCTGCATTCATTTCCCAGGAATTACTTCTTTCACCTTACCGTAGTAACTGGACCAGCTTCAGTAACAGAACAGCAAAGCATGGCAGAAACCACCATAATCAAACCTCATATGTATGTCATTATTTGATCAATCTGGTTCCAAATTACATCGTGGTGTCTCGACCACACTAACGCCTTTGACAGTCATCACCCAGAGCTGTTGTTTTCTTTCGACGACAGGCTATCAAGCACATCGCTTCCTCGGTAGTTCGTCGCACCAGGATCAGGGCTAAACGACTGCTGGTTGTTCAGAGCACACGCTGATGTTGAGGAACTTTTGTCTGCGGCAGCACCCCAGACATGGAAATCTGTATTTTCCACGAGGCCCTCAGAGGCGATCCTTGCATCTCGGAATGGTCCAATGCACTTTGCTTTTGCAAACTTAATGCAAGCCTCCTTTGCTGCCTCGAGACAAGCAGCCATCTCTCGCTCTTCACATCTCTCTCTTTCTTCATAGTCAGTCGGGGCAGCTACAAATAAGCCTTTCCACCAGGGAGGCTTGCATTTGCGTGATGCACTGATTGAGCACCCTGATCGCGCACCAGCCTGCAAATATGTGTATCAGCAGCATCAGCATGTTATTGTTTTCTTTTTTTTTGGGGGGTGGGTGCAGTGGGGGTTGGAACTCTTATGTTTTATTGAAACAGAATCTAGTACTAAGTACACTACACAAATTAAAGCATGTGTCAAATGCGAATGGTACATGCAACTTAAATGAAATATGATAAGCTCAGCCTTTCAGGTCTGCAGGAGGTAATATAACAAGAAATAGTGTCATATCCATATTCCAGGGCAGCATAAATAGATTTCAGAGAATTTGAATTTACTTCTGGGATCATTAATTGACGTGCATAGCTCTTAAAAAAAGCATCAGTAATCCATGAAATTTGACAGACTTTCCTCGCCGCTCTTCATAAAGCCACAGTAAGACATCAAGTTTGAGAAAACACTAGGTAACACAAGCATTTGTTTAATAAAGGCTGATATCATACAGAAGATAGCTAAATCTCATACAATGAGTTCTTTTCCCTCGAACACGTGGGAGAGCTACACATCATTATATATTATTAATATTACATACCATGAGCCGTAACTGCAAATTATGTTTTCCATGTTAATCATAAATTCTTTGATTTAGCCTTGATGTTATATTCGATGACAATATCAATACGAGAATCAGGTTTGCCATGTGTAATGTGGAGCAGTGTCAACCACAACAACTAAAGCTAAGTAGCCATGAGCTGGTTTGACCTCTTTAATGTATGCAGCTGCTATACTTATTGACTGGCAGAACTTGAGCCAGGCAACTCGGCCAGCTGCGACGATAAATAAAAAAAATCCCTTGCAATGAGCCTCAGTGGTGAAACTAAAGATGAATAGCATTTGAGACAAAACAGAAGTGAACACAGGTTTTCACTTACGAAAATAATTGAGAAGATAAACTGAATAATAAAAGAAAACATAACTCATCCAATAAAGAAATACAATATTGTGTGTGTAAAAACATGTATATTTGATTCTAACTAATGTTGTGGAAACAATTGCAAGGGAGGCTGTTTTTCCAGAAGACAGGGCACCGGCGTTTGATTAATAAGCCAACTAATCACTGTTAGATAAAAATAGATTGTGATTAATGATTTGGCTCAGTGTGGAAAAGCATCATAGCTGAGACAGATGGGATAAACTGAAAACTACATCGAGAGAAAGCAAAAACAATTGGAGCCATGGGAGCACAAAAACCTTTGCATCAGAACAAGTTCAAGCACTCAACTGGATAACTCTATAACCGGCATTCCACAAAGAAAGCATCAAAACGTAAAACATCACAGGTGAAACATAGCCCAATGTTATGGAGAACTTCAACCTCATCCACTCACTCCAGATGCCAGGAGATGGTTTGCTCTCTTGTCAACTGGAAAAATCCACTGAAAACGACATTGAAAGATAAACACTAATTTCACATTGAACGGAAACAAACAGAAATGGGGCATGGAAGGACAAAAACCACCCTATCTGAATAAGCTCAAGTTCCCAACTAGCCTTCTTTTACTGATTCCATAAGACCATAACTAGCATTCAAGACATTGTCAACCCCAACCATTCAACTCCAATAGCCAGGATCTGGTTTGCCCTCTTCGATGTCTAATATCAGAAGGGTCACTAAATGCTATACAATAGTGTAAACTGTGCTTGCCACATGTCAATCACACTCTGTTTCAACCTTGACATTAATAAATAATATTAGATGCAGATACCGATACAAGAAGTGACTTTGGACATGTGTACTGTGGAGCAGTGTCAACCATAACAACTAAAGCTAAGTAGCCATGAGCTGGTTTGCCCTCTTTAATGTAAGCAGCTGCTGTACTTACTGACTGGCAGAACTTGAGGCAGCCAACTCGGCCAGCTGCAATGGTAAATCAAATGCTTTGCACTTTTGGTAGGAGAGAGAGAGAGAGAGAGAGAGAGAGAAGGGAGGGGGGCTCTGTCTCAGTGATGAAATCAATGACAATGATCAATAGCATTTAAGACAGAACATAAGTAAAAATAGATTTTTCACTAGAAGAGAACATAAGCTGCACATTCTTGGAAAGCTACATTGAAGAATGAGAGAAAACACAACTCAGATGATTAAAAGTTATTATACATACATTTTTTTGTGAGTACAAACATTTATAGTGTATTACAATTCAGGTTGTGAAAACAAAATGTAGGGGGGGGGGGGGGGGCTTTTCCACCAAAAAACAAGGGGGAAACCCACGGTTCAACAGCAAAAAAATAATTTTTTTCAAAAAAGCGAGGGGGTGGTTTTGTTTAGTGTGGAGAAGAAATATATTAAAGAAA
>Ga0182004_10004931_pt1 | contig 10821 bp, 12 predicted proteins | sample Sormic07211540_1_FD_120479 | JGI IMG/M metagenome (GOLD analysis project Ga0182004, IMG submission 120479) | Endophyte microbial communities from Sorghum bicolor roots, Mead, Nebraska, USA - 072115-40_1 MetaG | ecosystem: Host-associated > Plants > Roots > Unclassified | place: USA: Nebraska...
ATCGAAACTAGGCTATGAGACGGAACCAGACAAAACCAACTGGATAGAACAATAGATCAGATAAGTAAACACACATTTGGAAACAAAAAAGATTAGAAATAGACAAGAACAACGAGATCAGAATGGGAAGGAAGAGCTACAGAAGTAGCTCAAAAGCCGAGTAAATAAAGCCAAAGGGGAGCACGACGGTTGAGAGATTAGCAGCAGTAAACGCAGAACAGAAACGAAGAAACAAAAAAATCTGGAGAGGAAATATAGATATGCAAGAGATTTGGATGGATTTAGATGGAGATCGGAAGGGTTGGGAAGAGGAACAGTAAAACGGCTACAGGAGCCAGAGAGCCGGCATCCGCCCCGGTTTTCTTTCTGTGATGAAGCCCGAACGGGCCATTTGTACTCGCGTTTGAACCCACCGCCAACGTGAAAGGTCATTGAAAAACAATAATACTATGCGCTAGTGTCACTACTAAAAAAACTTAACCATGGCGGGTATTACATTTACTATGATGATTTTTACAACCGCCACGACCATAAGGTCACGATTAATCATGACTTAACTAAGGTCATTCTAAAAACCACCTGTAGTGGGCGACGTAAGGCAACCGCCACAGTTAATGTTCACGAAAAAAACTCAAAAAACTAAAAACTTGCAACTCTAGAGTTAAACCTAAGATCTCTCATTCAACACTATCACCTTCTACCACTACACCACACAATCATTTATACATATATATAATACGTTATCTTTTTATATCAATATTTTGTAATCTTACAATGAGTATTTTGGCTACTAAATGAATTTAAACGAAAAAAATATTAACTATAAAGTTTTAAATCTTGTCGAGTACTACAACTTTGGTACATAATGTATCGCCATTAGTGATAGTTTGAAAAAATTCAAAAAAATGAGCCTTAAAATATGTGAATTTCAAACACATATTTGAGACTCTAGGTGACTTTAAATCAAAAACTCGTCAATATAAAATATGTAGATCAGGTGGACCACTAGAACTTTAGTATTAACTATGTTAACATTGGACATCATTTAGACATTCAAAATTCAAAATTTCAAAATCTATAACCTTCAAACACATGTTTGAGACTTTAAACATATTCAAATTAAAAACTTTCAACTACAAAGTTGTAGATTCTATCGAGAACTATAACTTTTGTATAGACCATGTCAACATCTAAGATTGTTTGATAATTTTAAATTTTAAATTTCAAAATCTGCACACTTAAAAATAATATTTTTTGGACCCTAAACCATTTCAATTCATAAATTTTTCAACTGCAAAGTTGTAGATCTCATCGAGAGCTATAATTTTGATATAAAGTTTGTCTTCATCCGAATTCATATGAAAAAGTTATAAATTATTTTTTTTGTTGTAACTAACCGTGGCGGTTGCTTATAATGTCCGCCACGGTTAATAACTCATTAACCGTGGTGGTTACGTTACAATGTCCGTCACGATTAATTATTAACCGTGGCGGTTGTTCGGTGGGCTGGCCGACTTCAGCCGACCGTGAATAACCGTACAGGCAAAAATAACGCCCGCCTCAAAGCCCTTATGTGAAACGCTGCGCAAAATAAAACGTATAATAGTGTGTTAACCGGTTGTTTTATGTTAAGCGTCAGTGTTAATTATATTTACACTGATAGTTCTCTTAGGACAACCGTCTATGTTAACTCTTTTCACAGTCTGTTGCTTTAAGTAATTTGTTAGTATAACAACATTGACACAAGCGGTTCACATAAACCCGCGACCTCATGAATATGTTTTCTAGAGGCAGTTTGTTTGGAAAAGTGCCAGTGTAATGTTTTTAAAAATTCAAAAATTGGCGCCATATACTCCTGCTAGTGAATTTTATTTCCCGCCTATGAATTACTGTATACAAATTGAAACGAATCTAAATAGAAATCACATAAAACTATATTTGCATGCATGAAAAATGTAATATTTATTGCAGTCTACCATAGTCATCACACGCTAGTGTACATATACAACAATTTTTTTTTTCACTCATAGCTAGCTCAGTCCCATGATGTACTTCTCTAATAATCATCGTGGTTTAGCTCTAGTCTGGCAAATTCTACAAGATCTTGGTACTGTGGTTAACTTCGGATCAAAATACTACTCATCAAAGCAAATTATTACTTTCATGATGAACCGGCAAAAGTCCTTGCAATTGTTCATGAGTTAGCATTCTGGAGGCGATTATTTGTGGGATTACACTTGTATATCTGCAAAAGAATAATATGTGCACTGATGTATCTCCGTCTTCGTCTCAGGATTGTTGATGTATCTCTCGTTTTCTCTGAGAAACTCGTCGTAGCACTATAAAGAATTGGCAAGTGGTTACATAGTTGCTATGTATATATATAAGAGAAATATTTATACGCTATTTAAAGTTTACTTTAAATTTAGTCTGCACGGTTAGTGGTTTTCCACCTTTTTTAAATCGTACCATCCACCTTATACCACTTGTATGCCCCGCAGAGCTCGAATGAGTTCAACGAGTCATTTCCAAACTCTCATAAATAATATAGAAATGTGAAAAAACACGCATGCAAATCTTGACTTATTGCTGTAAAATATCAATGAATTTTTGATAACTACCCTGTGGAAAATCTATAGAGTCAAGGACCAAAAGTCATCCGTCGTAGAGCCAAATGCAGTAATGTGTTAAGATAGTCGTAACTTTGTAAATAAAAATTATTAAGGCCTTGTTTAGATGTGAATTTTTTTTGAATTTCACTACTGTAGCATTTTCGTTTGTTTATGGTAAATATTGTCCAATCATAGACTAGTCAAAAGATTCGTCTCGTGATTTACAGTCAAACTGTGTGATTAGTTTTTGTTTTCGTCTATATTTAATGTTTTATGCATGTGCCGTAAGATTCGATGTGACAGGAAATCTTGAAAACTTTTTGGATTTCGGGATGAACTAAACAAGACCTAAGAGAGTTTACAACCAACATACTTGAACATGTATGGTGCACATACAATACTCCAATAACTTGGCATTGAAGAAACATATTTCCTATGTAGGTGGACAGGACACTGCAAGTTCTTGCTTGTCTTGCTCCTCTACTCTAATATTAGCTATTTCAGTCTCAGTCTTGCTCACAAATTTGTCATGATCATGACCCATAACCACTGTCTGCTCGTTCTCGCTTATTGTGACTGGACCAGGCGCATGCCGTGGAACACCAACCTCTGCTCACCGCCGCGACACTGACTGCAATTCCACTAGCGGCGCAACTTATTCCATGGCATGCTATCAACAAGATGCAGTATCCAAAGTGGTTGCCAACTATCACTGCTCGTTTTCGTTTCTTGCATAGTATGTACAAGGAGTCAAGGACCTGTCGCTAGCTTAGCTGCAGGCACCGGCGGCTACGTGCCCACTCTTGCCCAGGCGCGCGATGGACCTCATCTCGCCGTCGCTGTCAGATGCAGACCCTCGTCGATGTGGAGCGTGATCATGGTCCGGTAGTTGACGGTCGCCTTCTCGCCGTCGCGCAGCCGGAACACGAAGAAGCGGAAAAGCACGGCCGCGAAGATCTTCATCTGCCGGTACGCGAACTCCTTTCCCAGGCATATCCTCGGACCAGCCTGTGGAATTGGAAAGACGCTTGCAAAAGGACGTCGTGAGACTAGTTCGGTCAGAACATAGTAGTGCACATATACGGTATGCAATCTGCATGATTGCAATGGCGTTTTATTGAGAAATTAACTAAAATCACCGTGTACCTGGAAAGCTGTGAATTTGAAGGGGCTTTCCTGCTGGAATTCGCCATTCTGATCCAGCCACCGTTCCGGCCTGAAGACCTCAGCGTCTTTGCCCCAGAGGTACTCCATCCGGCCCATGGCGTAGGGGACGTAGAACACGATGTCGCCCTTGCTGACGCTACAACCGTCAGGCAAGACATCGTCTCCGAAGCACTGCTTGTTATCCTGAACGTACCATCAACAACATGCTCCACATTTAGTTTCCACAAAGGAGTGGCCTTGCAATTTCAGTGACTGCCGACTAGAGCATGAGCATGGAGTAGCACGAAGACACGAACTACTCACCATAGGAACAGACGGGTACAGCCTGAGCGTCTCGGTCAGGGCGGCGTGCAGGTAGTGCATCTTGTTCAGGGCCACATCGGTCAGGCTCTGCGCGAACTCCTCCACGGTTTTCGTCTCGCCGGCGTTGCTCACGTTTCTTGCATCTTGACAGATCTTCTCCTGGATCTCCGGGTGCTTGCACGCCATGTAGAGGAACCAGGTCAGCGCACCCGCCGTCGTGTCCTTGCCGGCGATGACTATGTTCAGTATGATGTCCCTCAGGTACTTGTAGTCCACTGTCCCGGATTCGTTCGTCGCCTTTCGGATGAACCTGGACAGCATGTCCTGCCTCGAATCCTACATCACGGAATCGAGGGATGGATGTGTCAGTTCATTCATTCAGAGTGCAGCGCGTTCGACAGAAACAGGTGCACGGACACTCACAGGGACAGCGTCCCCGGTCGCCTCGCGATCAGAGAGCTCCTGGGCCCTGTCGCGGATGCACTTGTACACGAACTCGTCGATGAACTTGACCCGCTGCCTGAGCTTGGCCTCGGATCCGACGCCGAGGAACCTCTGCGCCTTCCAGAACGCGTTGACGTAGCGCAGCAGCGTGAGCTCGCTGGCGTCGTCGAGCGCCGCGGCGAAGCGGCTCCTCCCCTCGCCCGATGAAACGCCCGCCAGCGTGTCGAGGTCCAGGCCGAAGGCGATGGTGAAGATGGAGTCCATGGTCGCGCGGAGCGCGAGGCCCTGGAACTCCATGGGCTTCCCGGACGCGGCGTTTCCGGAGACAATGCCGGCCAACCTGGCGGCGTTCCGCTTGAAGACGGCGCCGCTGAAGTCACGGAGCGCCCTCGTGGAGAAGTCGTAGCTGGCGATCTTCCGCTGCTGCCTCCACTTGTCGCCGTCCACGGCGAAGAGGCCGTCGCCGAGCAAGTCAGACGTGTTCTCGTAGTTGAAGGTGCCCTGCATGCACGGTTGAGACGAAGCAGAACAGAAGCACGCGGCATCGTCGTCATCAGCCGGAAACGCGCAAGGGAACTCGGAAAGTAAGCTTCCTCTAGAATCGGCAGGCCTATTAAAGGTCCACACAAAAAAACATGCTTTATGGAGGCCCATTTGTTGTCCAACTAAAAGGACCTCTCGCATCCTTTTGACCTTTTGCATGGGTCGGGATTCAGAGGCCTCGTTACTGGCCCCTTACGCCAGGACAAGCAGGAGGAATCTGTCGCTACCCCAGAGGGTTACTGTATTTAGATGTAGGCTTATTAGATTCTCAAAAAAAAAAAAGATGTAGGCTTATTCATAGTAACGCACAGGTTGGTCCCTTAGTCAACGTCAAGATGACAACGGGGACATCTCCGCTGGGGAATGGCACCCCATCCCCATCCCCGATACCTGTAATTTCCCTTGCTCCCCGACCCCGCTCCCCGTATCGGGGTTGTCGTTCTCCCATCCCCGTCCCCGATTGGAGTTGCGGGGCCCCAACAGGTGCCACGCACCCAACTGCAAGTCAACGGTGGCTTCGTTCACGTCGACTTCGCCATAGAGAAAGTCAAAGGGAGAGGGGAAGCGGAGACGGGGAACGGAGCCATCGAGGGAGCAGAGCCACAGGAGAGATGACGCTGATGGAGGGAGCCACAACACCACAAGAAGAAGCATCGATTCGAACAAGCCATAGCCATTGCTTTGACCTATAGTCTCTAGATTTCCATGTCGGCTATCGCAGTTCAGGGCGGTGCGGCGGCCTACTGCAGTCTGCGAGAGAGGAAGAGCAAGGGAACAAATCCATGTTGCCCGTCTCCGACTCCGCATCGCGAGCGCGAGTCGGGAGGGCAGCAACCGCGAGTCATGGAAAATATGGGCGGTGGCGTGAAGCAGTGGAGGGTACCAGGTGTTTTATTTGGGTTCGGCCGAATATCTAGCATTGGGCTTTTTGGACCTGCTAATCGGGTGACCTGACGGGTGATAGGGATGGAGAGTGCTGGAACGTTACTACCCCCACTACCCCCGACGGGGATCAGTTTTAGTGCACAAACGTCATCACGGGGATCAAGATTAGTCCACGAACATCTTCTAATGCATGAAATACCCATCGGGGATCGGACCCGTTGCCATCTTGAGCCAACGAGTATCAAACATCGACCACCCTCTGTTTGGCTACCTATAAAGTCTTGGCATAGAATTAAGGTGCGACCTATTGAGCCGTGGTCTTCATCTCCGACACGACACACCTCACCCCTGGCCCTGCCGCGGTGTATGGGGTCTTGGAGTTCTGCTGCCACAACTGTATCCGTGAAGCTCTGGTGAGATCTTACCATGCCCACATTCCTCCTCCTTCCCCCCTCTTTCTTACCACTGCCATGGTCATAGGCACCCACGTGCCCGATTTGGTCTGGCCATATCCCGCTCTCCTGTCATCCCCACCGCCTCATCGGCTCGCCTCCCCCTAAACCCTCTTCTAAGCCCTCTGAAGATGGAGAAGAAGAGAAGGAGACATGGGAGCGGGACATGGCGTAACCGTACCTAACGCCAGCGAGGTCTCTGTCTTCGTCTCTGACGCTGGCTATGAGGGTGCGGCAGCCCGTGGGAGAGGACATGCGTTGCGTGATCGCGCTCCGGCGTGACAGGTTGCGTGTTTTCTTTTTTTCCAAAGTTTTGGCGTACATACGTAATGTATGGCGTGGAGGACTGGAGGGCACCCCAACCCAAATCATGTGATGTCGCTCAGCCTCCACAGAAGTTGCTGACTTCAAGAGAGCGACGTCCGAGGAAAGGCCAACGGCGGAGAGGGAGTGCGTGTCTGCCTAGTAGTCAGGCTCAAGACTTGCAGTTGCAGCGCACAAAAAATAACATGCAAACAGAGAAGCGTATATACTAGCTTAATAATAAGCTTGCTGTGCTCAGTGCTCACCTTGCCGTAGTTGGCGAAGTTGGTCCTAAGGATGTGCTTGACCACGGCGGGGTCGCACGTGTAAATCTGCCGGCGGCCGGCCGGCACCAGCAGCTGGAAGGTCTTGCGCTGGCGGAACAGGTCCGTGTGGTAGTCGTGCAGCCGGCGGACGTGGTACAGCTGGTGGAACACCGTGCCCACCACGGGCGCGTACCCCTTCGGCTGCTTGCTGCGCTGCCCGCGACGGCCGACGACGAGCAGGTAGTACGTGCAGATCGCGAGCAGCACGACGCCGGCGGCGGCCAGAGCCGTGGAGCAGTAGACTTGTGCTCCCATGGCTACTAGCTGCCAGGCTAGGGGAGTTTGTGTTGGCTAAAAGACTTGAATCCGGCTCGCTCTTGCGGGGCAGCTGTACTTGCAGGATGGGCATCGTTATCAATTCGTCACTCGTCGTCGTCAATTCGTCATCCAAGAATACTATATATGTTATATATCGTTATACCCCCCAACCCCCCAAGCAATGAAAGCATAACTGAATGAAGTCATCCCATGGCAGCATGCAATGCAACATATATCCAAAACATTTTGAACTCGTCTCCGGTACATTGTTAGATAGTTTGTCACATAGCCATGCCCCATGCACATATATCGCCGGCCGAGTAAAGTTACATTCAAGGAGAAATCTTGATTCGGTCATCAGGGACAGAACAAGGTATGATCGCGACTCACTTAGGTCTTGTTTAGATCCAATTTTTTTTTTAGTAAACTCTATTAGTTAGCCCCTGCATAACACTTGAGGAGTGACGTGTGCATCTAAAGGATTGATGTCCTCATCACTTGAGCCCCCAAGTCAACACCACTTGCCTAATTTGCACCTATGTCACCTGCTTTCGCTCGCCCCTAAGTAACCCAACGCTGACTACTGTGTTCTTTCACCCTCCCAACACCTCAGTGCCACCATTCCAACACTACTCGACCTCAATGCCTACACAAGACCATCTTTAGGGATGGAAACATATTAGATTCGCATAGAATTGGATTTGGATATCACCTTTTACCATGTTTATATATATGGACAAGTGTTGTTTAGTTGAGAGTTTGCTTGTGCGTCCGTTGAAGTTGTGAAAATGACCAGGAAGCATCGTTCTCTCAGACCATAATGAAAACATAATTTCAGTTTTTCTTGAAGACGAATACAATATTGTTCTTTTCTTCTCAGAATGAAATTTCTTTTTCTGATTACTTTCGGATTTAGACCAGTTAAGGTAAAGCTCCCAAATGGCATATTATTTTAAACGAGGCTCTTGATAATGGGACATGATGACTCCTGTTCCACAAGAGGTGTTTAGTGAGTGGTAATGATATTAGAGTTTCAACCAAATATATCCGGGAAGATCAAGGTATTTTTTAAATGAGACCCTCGATAGTGGGACATGAAAACTCCTTTGTCACAGGAGGCGTTCTAATGAGTTGTAACGTGAAGTACCGAAAACGACGATCAGAGGAGGGATGAATGGAAAACTTAAATTTCTTTCAAAATATTTAGCCACTGTTCAAAATATTTAGTCACAAGCCTTTCAAAATTAAAATACTCAAGCCAACTAGTGACGAGAGTATCTAAAAAAAATTCTTCGAAATGGTAAGAAGCTAACAGAGACAGAACACGAGTACAGACGACCAAACTACGCGTGAATCACAAAATCAAAGCTAGTAAAAATAGTTAGAAAAATCATCAGAAAATTTGATCAACCTGGAAACGTGAAACCAAACACAGCAGGAACGAAGAAGGACGAAGACAACTGCACGGGTCTGCACGCATTGTAAATCTACTGCCTGCTCGACTTCGCTGGGAGCACCTAGGTCTGCTGAGCCACGTTCAACAAGCAACCAAGCAACTGGCACAGAAACAAGTACGAGCAACCAAGCAACTTACGGTGCTTAAGCACTTGATGATTGTAATAATGCTACTGGCCACAATTGCAAAATCCCCACGATATCCAAAAAGAAAAGGATGAGCAAAGCTTCTGCTAAGCACAAACAGGAGAAAATACAAACTAAAACTAAACAAAGCAAGCAGACTAGAAGAAGAAAAATCACGCAAGGCAAGGGAGAGCTGTCCTGCTCTGACGGTGAGCGGCCAAACACCAGGAGCCATGGTCAAAGTCGGCTCGGACCTGGGCGCGTGGGTTTGAGTTCCCCTTTCCCTCAAGACGAACATCACGAACAAGACACAGCGCCAACAACAAACTGGATCTCCTCCGAATCAAAAGGATTCGCTCTCAAATTTGGCACAGATGAAATTCAAGCTAGCATGAATCTATTCCCCAAAAATCATCACTTAGAATTGACCTAAACTTCAGAAAAATCAAATCGTAGCCAAAAACGAAAAGAACAAAAACATAAGGACACAGTAATTTAAGAACCCCGGAGGATATATGAAGAATTTGAGCCTCCATTCCCACTCTAAATCTCAGTACAAATACTACTAAAAATTCAGAAGATTTTTGACCTCTCTCATGAACTAGAAAACCTAACCTTAGATGAAGAAGGGGAAATGATAGTGGAAGAGAGGTGAGGGAGATGGGGACTTCCCCTCCTTATTTATGAGACATATTACATATTCCCCAATTGCCACTGGATATTTTTGAGCCAACTTGCTAGCCACAGAGGCATTCTAGTCTAACTCGACATAACCTAGATCCGACGGCCATCGCGCCCTTCATGAGGAGCTTAGCCTCCACGCCAACTCCTCGATGCCGCCATGTGCCGTCTGTTCCTCGGAACCTAGCTCCACCAAGGTTTTGAAGCCCAAACCCATGAAACCCGCCGCGAGTAGCGTACTCCATACGCTTTCCCTATCACTCGACACGTGTCACCGTCGCCCTCGACCAGCCGGCCCGCCAAGTCCTCCTAAGCCTCGCTCGACTCGCACGTCCGCCGTTCACTTGGTCAACACGGTCACTCCCATGTACACTTGTCGATATCCCAGATGTCAGCCACTGTGGCTTGTCACTCGACACTACTACACAACTGTTTAACCGTGACGGACACTTTACGTTTACCGCAGCGGGCATTGGCGTCCGCCACGAATGAAAGGTCACGGTTAATCGTGACCTCACCGTGGCGGGCGCCTGTGCCCGCTGCGGAAAATGGATTTACCGCAGCGGACACTTTATGTTGCCCGTCGCGGTTAATGATTTAGAAAACAAAAAAAAACTGGATAGGCCCGCCGAGCCCATCCAGGTGCCCGACGAGCCCATCTAGGCTGTTGCCGCCGCCAGGGAAACCCTAGCGCCGCCGGTTCAGGGTTGTCGTGGTCGTCGTTCATGGATCTACTCTAATCCACCTTCTCAAATCTGGCTCGTGGCGGCTCCTTCACCAGATCTGGAAAGAGAGAAGGAAAGACAGTGAGATGAGTGAAAAAAAGAGAGGGAGACAGGAGAAAGAGGAGGAGCAGCAGCGTACCTCATGTCGACACAAAGGGGGATCCACGTCTTGGCGCCTCCCCCGCCGTGGATTCGGGCTCCATCCGCGCCGCCCGAGGAGGTGGGCAGAGCGAGGAGTGGTAGTAGAGCAAGGCGAGGATGAGCAGGAGCATGAAGGCGACGCCGACGGGAGAGCCTCCCACGCGGTGGACGGTGTCGGGGGACCTGCTGAAGACGGGGAGGAGGAGCAGACCCACGGGTCTCAGCAGCTCCGCCATGGCCTCCGTCAGCGCCTCACCGCCGTCGCCCAGGAACAGCAGGGCCGCCACCACCACCGCCAGCAGCAGGCCGTGAGGCACTAAATTGAATAATCACCGCTAGCAGCAGCAGCAGGTAGAGACCTTATATATTTGGGCTTCAAAATTTACTGTGACGGGCATGA
>Ga0182004_10004932_pt1 | contig 10821 bp, 12 predicted proteins | sample Sormic07211540_1_FD_120479 | JGI IMG/M metagenome (GOLD analysis project Ga0182004, IMG submission 120479) | Endophyte microbial communities from Sorghum bicolor roots, Mead, Nebraska, USA - 072115-40_1 MetaG | ecosystem: Host-associated > Plants > Roots > Unclassified | place: USA: Nebraska...
AATACTCCCTTTAATTTGATCCAATATTTTAAGTCGTTTTTATTTTTGTCTCAAACTTATAATCAATCTCATTAAACTAGGTTAATTAGATACACTACAAAATATATTTTAGTAGTGCATCTACTTAATACTGTATATATTAATATTATTTTACTCATTTTAGATTCAAATTAGACAACTGTACTAAGAAAAAAAACTAAAATTACTTATACTGAATTCAGAAAGTATATCGTCTAAACAATCACATTGCAAAAGGTGTAGAGTCAGACTACTATAATCTGCACTCAGCACATTACCAAAAAAAAGGACATCTAATTAAGTACATTGATCAAAGATAATACAGATGAACCGCTGTTGGTTTTGCCTATGTTCATGGTCAAAGCCTCAAAGATCACAAAGAATATGGATCAACACAAAACCCTAGTGCACTAAATGGAGCATTTATTAGCTCAAAAACCTTAAGCCTCCATTAGGCTCCCTACTAAACCCCGAGGAGCTAGCTGGGGGAGGCATCCATCTTCCAGCCTTGCACATGGAAGCCAAGTACCTCGTCTACTACCTCCTCATACTCGGCTCATGGCTCCTCTCATGTCTTCTCCACTTCCAGTACTTCCACCTCTCGCTCTCCTCCTTTGCAGCACCCCGCCCCGCCGCACTCGTCGTCCTCCCCATCGCGCTGGATGCAAGCTTCCTTGCCTCCCCGACCGTCGAGGCTGACAACAGGCGGCGGTCGGCGGCGTCATCGGTGGTGGCATCACCTTCACCTTCACCATCGTCATCACCATCATGCGAGGGACGGTATGTCTACATGCTGGACGTGCCGTCGCGGTTCGATATTCTCAGGGACTGTGTCCCCGGCTCGCCGTTGTTTGACGACATGTGGAGCTGGTGTGCAATCACGGTCAATGCCGGGCTTGGCCCCGAGATTGGCCCCGTCGCCGGCAATGGCAGCAGCGACGGCGACACAGATATCATCCCCAGCACCGGATGGTAAGCTTTGACACACATCAGTGATGGTTTTCAGTTCTTGAGAGTGAGACCGGACAGAGTGGTTGTACTCAGTCACGGATGTATATGTGTTACCGCAGGTACAGCACGGACCAGTACTCGCTGGAGGTGATCTTCCACAACTGGATGCGGCGGTACGAGTGCCTCACCGACGACCCGGCAGCGGCGACGGCGGTGTACGTGCCGTACTACCCGGCGCTGGAGCTGCACCAGCACCTGTGCGGGTTCAACACCACGGTACGCGACGGCCCGTCGGAGGCGTTCCTGCGGTGGCTGTCGTCGCAGCCCACGTGGGCGGCGCTCGGCGGGCGCGACCACTTCATGGTGGCCGCCAAGACAACGTGGATGTTCCGGCGGGAGCCCGGCGCCGGCGGCGGCGACGAAGGGTGCGGCAACAACTTCCTCGGCCAGCCGGAGTCCCGCAACATGACGGTGCTCACCTACGAGTCCAACATCTGGGCGCCGCGTGACATCGCCGTGCCGTACCCAAGCTACTTCCACCCGTCATCGGCCGGCGAGGTGGCCGCGTGGCAGGCGCGCGCGCGGGGCGCGCCGCGGCCGTTCCTGTTCGCGTTCGCCGGCGCGCGGCGTATGAAGGGGCAGCTGGCCATCCGCGACCGCGTCTTCGACGTGTGCGACGCCGCGGCGCGGCGCGGCCGGTGCGGGATGCTGGACTGCAGCCACGGCCTCGAGGGCAGCATCACCTGCCGGTCGCCGCGGAAGCTCGTCTCCCTCTTCACCTCCGCGCGCTTCTGCCTGCAGCCGCGCGGGGACTCCTTCGCGCGCCGCTCGTCCATCGACAGCGTCATGGCCGGCTGCATCCCCGTCTTCTTCCACCGCCCGTCCACGCTCAAGGCGCAGTACCGCTGGCACGAGCCAGAGCCGGGCAGGAGCGACGGCGACGGCCGCCGGTACTACGTGCTCATCAACTCCAAAGACGTGCTGGAAGGGAGAGTGGACATCGAGGAGGAGCTGAGTAGGTACACAGATGAGGAGGTCGCCGCCATGAGGGAGGAGGTGATCAAGATGATGCCGAGGTTCCTGTACAAGGACCCCAGGGTGAGGTTCGAGGGGGAGATGAGGGATGCGTTCGACATCACCATTGACGAGATGATAGCAAGGATGAGGAGGATCAAGAATGGAGAGAATTTGATATGGAAGGGCGACGACAGGGATGAGGATTTCGATTCGTGACATTTGCTGAAACTTCTCTCTTTTGTGTTCATGTGACGGTGTACTAGACTCTAAGTAGTTTTATTGTTCTTTTTTTTGTTGTTGTTATTATGTGTTGGTAGTCAAATAATCAGAGCGTACAGTTGCAATGTAATGAGATAACAAAATTAGGAGAAGTTCAAAATGAATTCAAGTACGTGTTAATCAACAGGAATGAACAAACAAGATTAGAGCCAATATGGTTTTATAAAACATAGAACCATCCAAGATGAAAGAATCGATCATCCTTAACCTTGATTAAAGTTGAGCATGAAGTAATAACACAAATTATGGAAAGTAAGGGGATTCACACCTAAATGACTAACTTGGATGAAACTTATTATTCATTCAGGGACATCAGCTACCATACTCAATGAGGTGCCTCATAAAGTTTTTTGTTGTCATAGAGGAGTTCAGCACCACTCTCACCTCTGTTTTTTGTGTTGCATTGGTTGTTGCTGACTTCCTTCAAATTTTACTCAACTCTCGGCCAACAACCATGGCCATCTGCATCTTCCAATTCCTCTGTAGAGTGAGTAGGACTTCCTCATCATGCAATACACGGATGACACCCTCATAATTTTTATGCAAGGGGATGTTGATCAGTTGAGATGCCTAAAAGACATGCTCATCTCCTTTGCTGAATCCAAATGTCTTAAAGTGAATTTTGTGTTGGAGTTGTTCCAAATTCACTTCAGCATATTGGCCAGGCTTCTGACGAAGCGGAGCGGAGGCCCGTCACCGGAGGCTTGGGCCGGAGCGTAGCGGAGTCGCCCCCCGCCCCTGTGGTACGGTATATATGCCCTTGCTAGGGTTTCATGGAGACTTGATTCTCTTGTAAGCCGCCATAGGCGTGTAACCTAAAACTCTTGAGATAGTGAGATTGTTGCCGGCTGATGCCCGTGGTTTTTCCCCTTCGCATTGAAGGGGTTTTCCACGTAAATCATGTGTCTTCGCTGTGATTGATTTCGTTTACTTCATACTCCTATAAGTCGTTCATAACAAGTGGTACCAGAGCTTTGGTTGTTGTTAGGGTTCATGACGACGTCGATGAAGTTCGATCTTCCGCTGCTGAACTACAACACGCAGTTCTCACTATGGCAAGTCAAGATGCGGGGGATTCTAGCGCAGACCCATGACTATGATCAGGCGCTAGACGGTTTCGGCAAGAGGAAGGCCGAGTGGACTCCTAAGGAGACTTGCAAGGATCAGAAGGCGCTCGCCCTAATTCAGTTATACTTCATAATGATATTTTGCAGGAGTGTTGCAGAACTATGGAAGAAACTGGAATCGATCTGTATGTCCAAGGATCTAACCAGTAAGATGCAAATGAAGATGAGGTTGTTCACTCTAAAGATGAAGGAGGAGGATTCGATGATGACCCACATTGCTGAATTCAAGAAGATCGTGGCCGACCTAGTGTCGATGGAGGTGAAGTATGATGATGAGGACTTAGGTCTTCTACTGTTATGTTCTTTGCCAAATTCGTATGCAAATTTTTATGACACCATACTTTTGAGCCGTGATGAACTAACCCTAAAGGAAGTTTATGAGGCTCTCCAGTCTAGGGAGAAGATGAAAGTCATGGTGCAGAATGACGTGACGTCGTCCTCAAAGGGCGAAGCTTTGCATGTGAGAGGCAAAACTGAAAATAGATCCTGAAATGAAAAGAGCTACGAAAGGAGAGGCCGTTCAAAGTCCAAGCCGCATGGTAATAAAAAGTTCTGTGTTTATTGCAAGCTGAAAAATCATAATGTTGAGGATTGCAGAAAAGTACATAATAAGGAAAAGAAAAACAAATTGGCTGTAAGGTCTCTGTTGCTGCTGCTGCTGATGATGATTCTGGAGATTGTTTGGTAGTATTTGCTGCTTGTGTTGCTGGTCATGATGAATGGATTCTTGATTCTGCATGTTCGTTTCATATTTGCACTAACATAAATTGGTTTAGTTCATATAAGCATGTGCAGAAAGGGGATGTTGTGCGGATGGGAGATGATAACCCATGTGACATCGTGGGGATTGGATCAGTTTAGATCAAGACTGATGATGACATGACACGCACGCTGAAAAACGTCAGGTATATATCAGGGATGTCTAAAAATCTTATCTCATTGAGCACACTTGATGCAGAAGGTTACAAATATTCCGGTTCAGATGGCGTCCTAAAGGTATCAAAAGGTTCTCTTGTCTGCTTGAAAGGTGATGTTAATTCTGCAAAATTATATGTCTTTAGAGGGTGTACTTTACCTGGTTCTGATTCTGCTGTTGCTGTTGTTACAAATGATGAACCTAGTAAAACTGACCTTTGGCATATGTGTTTGGGACATATAAATCACCATGGTATGGCAGAATTGATGAAGAGAAACCTGCTCGATGGCTGCACTTCGAGTAAAATTAAGTTTTGTGAGCATTGCATTTTTGGGAAGCATAAAAAAGTACATTTCAACACTTCTGTTCACACCACTAAAGGTACTCTTGATTATGTTCATGCTGATCTATGGGGTCTTTCTAAGAAGCCCTCACTTGGTGGTGCTTGTTATATGCTTACAATTATTGATGATTACTCTAGAAGGGTTTGACCTTATTTTCTAAAACATAAAGATGATACTTTTGCTGCTTTTAAGAACTGGAAAGTAATGATAGAAAGGCAAACTGAAAGAAAGGTAAAATTGCTTCGTACTAATAATGGTGGAGAATTTTGTTCGCATGCCTTTAATGATAATTGCAGACAGGAAGGCATTGTTAGGCATCACACCATACCCCATACTCCACAACAGAATGGTGTGGCCGAACGTACGAATTGGACCATCATATCCAAGGCCCGTTGCATGCAGTCTAATGCAAGGATGAGCAAGCGTTTTTAGGCTGAAGCTGCTAATACTGCCTGCTACTTGATAAATAGGTCACCTTCCATTCCACTAAATAAGAAAACTCTCATTGAGGTATGATTTGGTACGCCTGCTGGTTACTCACAGTTGAAAGTCTTTGGATGCACTGCTTATGCTCATATTGATAATGAAAAATTAGAGCCTAGAGCTGTCAAGTGTCTTTTCCTTGGTTATAGTTCGGGAGTCAAAGGCTAAACAGGAAAGACTTTTATGAGCAAAAATATTGTATTCAATGAATCTGTGATGTTTACTAATAGTTTAACCTCAGATCATGTTCCAGAAAAAGAGTTGTAGCGTATGCGCATGCAGGTGGAAATGAAAGATATTCTTGGTATGGAAATTAGTAGAGACAGAAAATCTGGTTTGCTATTTCTTAGTCAACAAAATTATATCAAGAAAGTTCTTCAACGTTTCAACATGAAAAATGCTAAGGCTGTTAGTACCCCTATTGCACGTCACTTTAAGTTGTTAGCTGCTTAGTGTCCTAGTACAGATGCAGAGATTGAGTACATGTCAAGGGTTCCTCATTCTAGTGTTGTTGGGTCTTTGATGTATGTCATGGTTTGCTCTCGTCCAGATTTGTCATATGCTATGAGTCTTGTTAGTAGATATATGTCTAATCCTGGCAAAGAACATTAGAGGGCAGTTCAGTGGATTTTCACGTACCTCAGAAGCACAGCAAATTTCTGTTTAAAGTTTGGAAGAACTGATAAGGGCCTTATTGGTTATGTGGATTCTGATTATGCTGCTGATCTGGACAGGCGAAGATCACTTACTGGTTATGTGTTTATTGTTGGCAGTTGTGCTGTGAGTTGGAGGGCTACTTTACATTCTGTTGTTGCTTTGTCTACTACTGAAGCAGAATATATGGCTATTTGTGAAGCGTGCAAAGAATTAATATGGCTAAAAGGTTTGTACGCTGAAATTTGTGGAGATGAATCTTGCATAAGTTTGCACTGTGACAAACAAAGTGCAATTTACCTCACTAAAGATCATATGTTCTATGAGAGAACTAAGTACATAGATATCAAGTATCATTTTGTGCGTGATGTGATTGTAGATGGTAAGCTAAAGGTATGCAAGATTAGTACTCATGATAATCCTGCTGATATGGTGACAAAGTCAGTTTATGTTGCTAAGTTTGAGCTATCCTCAAGCTTAGTTGGTTTAATTAAATAGTCCAAGAGACTATTGTTGGCACCAGTGGTTTTCTATCTTTGTTGTGTTCAGGATAAAGGGTTGATTTATGATACAAGATCAATGTTTTAAATAGCGCGCTATTTTCACGCTATAGCGCCGCTATAGCGGCCATAATAAGTCGACGCGAAGCTATACCTCATTTTTAGCATAAATAGCATCTGGGACAGGAAAACGCTATTTTCTATAGCCCGCTATTTAAAACATTGTACAAGATGAATTTGTCTCAAGGTGGAGTTTGTTGGAGTTGTTACAAATTCACTTTCAGGATATTGGTCGGGCTTCTGATGAAGCGAAGAGGAGGCCCATCGCCGGAGGCTTGGGCCGGAGCATAGCGGAGTCGCCCCCCCCCCACGGTACAGTATATATGCCCTTGCTAGGGTTTCATAGAGACTTGATTCTCTTGTAAGCCGCTATAGGCGTGTAACCCAAAACTCTTGAGATAGTGAGATTGTTGTCTGGTGGTGCCGGTGGTTTTTCTCCTTCGCATTGAAGGGGTTTTCCACGTAAATCATGTGCCTTCTCTGTGATTGATTTTGTTTACTTCATACTCCTATACGTCGTTCACATTTTGATAAGTCAATGAAGGATCCTATTAATGTCCTATAAAATAAGTTCAATCATTTGACAATCACTTTTGGATTTTCAAAGGGATCTTTGTCGTTTACTTATCTAGGTTTACCTTTAAGCTTGACCAACCCAATAGTTGTAGATTTTTGGCCACTGGTCTTGAGGTGTGAAAGAAGATTAATTAGCATTTTCTACTTTCCTCGGTCAGGATGGCTGACTAGAAGTTACTAACATGGTTTTCACTGCTTTTCCAACTTTTGCTATGAGTATGTTTCTTCTCCCTAAGAGTATCATCGAGCAATTAATAATTTCCAAAAAATATTATATATGGAGTGTCAGATATTAACGATAAGACACTACTACACAAAAATTTAACTGATGCATTTGGAAAAAGTCCTCCAAGGCGGTTAGGCCGTTTGCCCGTCTTGGTTATTCATGGTAGGGCAACCGACCTAGCAACCGTCTCGGTTAATCATTAACTATAGCAGGTAATGTAACAAAACCACATCAGTTAATGTCTATTAACTAAGACGGTTAACCGAGACGGTCGTCTATAAAGCCTGCCTCCAAAATTCAAGCCCAGCCCACAACTATTTTCAGGCCCAATATCCAGCGCCAAGTATATATAATGGGATAAAAACCCTAATAACCTAACCATAGCCCCTCCTAGGCACCACTCTTCACCCGTCCCTTCCCTCCCACTCTCTCCATCTCCCTTGCGCTGCTCTCCTCTCTCTCTCCCGTGCAGCAGCGCAGGCCCCTTCCCTCCCACTCTCTCCATCTCCTTCCCTCACTCGGTGACGACATCGCTCTCCTCACCTGTCACATAGTAGGCAGCGACCCCCACCCTTCCCCTCCTCCTCAGGCAGGCGAGCAGACATGTTGTGTGCCTGGGGGCTTTCTTGGCGGCAGCCGCGCATGTGGGGGGCCCTTGAGGTGGCAGCAGGGCACGGCGAGGCACACGGGGTGGCCACGAAGGTGGTGCACCGGCCTTCACCAATGGTGGTGGCCTCTCCCCTCCACCAACGGTAGCGGCCTCACCTCTCCCTTTCACCAACCTTCACCAACGGCGCGACCTCTTCCCTTCACCAACGACACCGGCCTCACATCTCCCCTTCACCAATGGCAGCGGCGCCCACACTAGCCTCCAACTCTAGATCCGGCGAGCTCCACCACCTCCAGCTCCGAATCCAACTACCTCCACTCCAAATCTAGCGGCGGGCGGCCGGATCTGGCAGAGTGTGGTCGAATCCCGATGGTGCAGCTACGGCGTCGGCGGCCCATGGATGGACTCAGCGATCCATGGATTTTCCTTTTTGTGTTTTTCTTTGATTAACCGAGGCAGGCATTTCAACTGCCTCAAAAAAACAATTTACCATGACCTTTTGACCAAGGCGGTTGTGATGCCTGCCTCGGTTAATCTGTTTTGCCTGTCTCGGTTAAGATTCCTGTAGGAGTGAGAAGAAACCAAAAACATCTTGGATAATGGTATGTATCCCTAACCGGGAAGGTGGTTTGGGAGTTTTGAATTTTTGTACTCAAAATGAATGTATGCTGCTCAAGCATCTTCATAAATTCTATATAGTGTCAATGTCCCTTGGGTGCAACTAGTTTGGAATTGCTATTATACAGGGGCATCTTCCTAACCCAAATCTTGAAGTCTCTTTTTGGTGGCGTGATATTCTTAAGCTGCTAGATTCTTTTAAAGGTATGGACTCAGTGTCTTTGAAGGATGGCATCACATGTTTTCTTTGGCATGACCTTTGGGAGGGAAGAGTACCGAGCCAAGCTTTTCCAGAATTGTTTTCATTTGTGCAGAATCATTGCATTTTTTCACACGGCTGCCTTCATTCCTCTTGTACAATCCTTGTTCTACCTGCCCCTTTCGACTGATGGTTATGCTCAGTTCCAGGAGCTCATCAACATCATCCAAGGTTTGTAGCTACATCAAGATCATTATGGTTGGGTTTACATGCATCTAGGGAACCTCAAAATTTTCTTCCATACTCATTGCCATGTTCATCATGCTTTCCAATGTTTACGGAGATCATCTTGTCAAAACAATAGAAATGTTTTTTTGGCTTCTTCAAAGGATCAGGCAAGGCCTAGAGGGGGTGAATAGCCTATAAAAACTTAAAACTAGATGCAGGGGATTAGCAGAATATGGAGGTTTCATGGATTCCCTATGTTTATCTAAGGCAAAAATGGATATGTGCAATGATGATTTACCCTATGTTTATTTCTGATCCTTAATTAATTGAGGCATTGCTATGTGCAATGGTGATTTACCCTATGTTTCTTTCTCTGATGCTTAATTGGGACAAAGGTAGATGTGCGGAATGATATTTTACCTTGTGTTTATTTCTGCTGTTTCTACCTTTGCCTTTTGCCGATGATGATTGTTTCTAATTTGGTAATTGAGAGCTTCACCATTCCCGATGATGATTGTTTCTAATTGGGTAATTGAGCACTTCTACTTCTCCATTTGCCTGCCCATAGTGGTCTGTTCCTGTCTTCAGGGCCCTAGGATAAAGCTTATACGGCATGTAAAAAATCAGAGGAGTAGGAATACAAAACTAAAACTAGTTCAAGCTGCAAGTGTTTGGGAGTCTACACTTATAAGAACTAGAACATCCCGTTAATCAGACCACTTTATTATAATAACTCCACGCGATGACTACAAAACTGACTGAAAACTCAATTCTGGAAGTACAAGACTGTCCATAAGACACGAAGAAGCACATTCCCGCATTCTGCAGCTTGCGGCAAGCCTCTAACACCAACTCCTTCTCATGCATGCAGCTAACTGACACTTGTTGGCGTTGTCCTTATTTTCCCACATATACATAGAGAGACTGCCATCATACTGATGATACACACAACGTACATTACATTATTTCGACTGAATTACTTGTCAAATACTGATGATAGATACACACAACATACACTACACATTATTTCGACTGGATTACTTTCTTCTCAAATAATAAGGCCTGCCAAAAGCCGATAGTATTCTGGTAGTGATATGTTGCAGTTGCAAGGCCGAGATAGTAGTTTATCATATGGCGGCATAGACGCCGGGGGCCATAGTAGTATTTATCTCTGTGGCGATGCCGACCAATCCTGCAAAGTTGATGGGATCCGCATACTCCTGCGGGCCGTAGAAGATTGCGACCACCCCTCGTTCATATGTAGCCTGTGTAGGATGCAACATGTCCCAGAACATGTAGTCATTGCGATCCAAACAATAAGTCGTGTTTGGCCTGCTGCACATTACTGCCGCGTTCAATTTTCCTGATCCGCAGCATGCCCTCTCGATCACCCGGATGCCTGAATGATGCAAAACTAATTGTGTTAATGTTAAGAGCTAGCAGTTTAATTATATGTTACTGCAAGATCTCTTGATGGCCTAAAGATAAGATTTTTTATTTTTAATTTGCACAAACGATGATGGCCTTGAACATACCAGCCACGAGATGATTGTCCATCAAGTCAGTGAGAAAATTGTAGGTGCTTGCTATGGAGTATTTCATGTCGGGCATGGAGGTTTCAACGGCTTTTGCCACCTCAACCCTTAGGAGTTTGTTGAAGTTCTGTGCCATGGAATTGGCGGCGTCGTTGCATCCGCCGTTGGCCATGGGGACTCTCGAACCTGGAGTACAACCGATTGCTGGCACGTCTAGGATCCCCAATCTCCGCGCCCCCAACGTGTACAAAGCCTGCATTCACGAAGTATGCGTGTGTGACGCCTACATTCTTTTTATGAAAACTATTTTCATGCATGTTACTTCTGTTATGTTTTTCCTACACACATATTTATTGTTCAATAAAATTGAGTTATAGTTGGAGTTCTCCAGAAAGAAATTTTGTAAAAATATCTATATAAGAAATAGAGTCATAAGCTACATTAAAAGTGTGCAATATATATAAAAAACCTCATATATAT
>Ga0182004_10004933_pt1 | contig 10819 bp, 13 predicted proteins | sample Sormic07211540_1_FD_120479 | JGI IMG/M metagenome (GOLD analysis project Ga0182004, IMG submission 120479) | Endophyte microbial communities from Sorghum bicolor roots, Mead, Nebraska, USA - 072115-40_1 MetaG | ecosystem: Host-associated > Plants > Roots > Unclassified | place: USA: Nebraska...
CAGCTAAAATTGAGGCCTTTCAATCAAGAAAAGCAATCAGAAAATAATCAATGCATGGAATAATTCTTACACCAAATCACTAATAAACTAGGATAATCGAATACGACAAAATAGCATAACGTATCTAGGGCGACAAAACAGCATAACGTATTTAGGGCTACAAAACAACACAAACGTAACTAGGCCGACAAAACTGGATAATGTCACGAGGGCCACATAATGTCTTAAAAGCTTCCCCAAGTTGGGCAGCTGTACACGTGTTGGATAACAAGTGGAATCTGGCAAGTCCACTGGCACCTGAGTTTGACTCCACCGACATCCGTAACGGAGTAACACTAAGTGCAGCAGTTACTCGGACATCCATGTCCTGAAAATCTTGTCCGATTCAGACAGCCATACACGTGTCAGATACGGACAGATATTTGGCAATGTCAAATGTTTTGCCAAGTCGGACATCTGGATATGAGTATGGCTCTACCCTACACTTGCAACGGAGTAACGCTAAGGGTGGCAGTTACTCGGACACCTATTTCCTGAAAACATCGTCCGATTTGGACAGCCATACCCATTTTCGATTATGGGTGAACTTGGCAATGTCCTAAAGTGTTTTGCAAGTCAGACACCTGCACCTGAGTATGACTCCACCCGCACCCGTGATGGAGTAACACTAGGCATGACAGTTCCCTGAACACCCATGTTCTAAAAACCTTTTGCCGATTCAGACAGCGTGAGCATGTCGGATTCCAAGTGATATTTGGCACTGTCCGAAAAGGTTTTGCCAAGTCGAAGGCCTGCAGCTGAGGATGACACAACCCTGCGCAACCGTAATTCACAAGCACAAATCACACAAATCGAATTGCACAAAATTCCATCAACAATCAACAAGAGATAATTCACACACAAATCCAACTGCTAACGTAGAGATCACTATGCGAAAATCATCCCGCACGAACGGGAGCTACAACAGCTGTGGAGGCAACCTTGGAGAGCTCAAGCAGCGCGTTCTCGCGCAGTTCAGGGTCGCAGAGCTCCAGGACCAGCTGCTCCGCCGACGCCATCTTCTTATCCTTGGCTGCCTGGCCCGGGGCCAGGCCACTGCTGCTTCCAGCCATCGGAGAGGGGGACGGCGGCGAGACCCCGGCGAAGGAGGGGGGAATGTTCGCCATCTCAACTCAACTGCACGACTGCAACGAAACATCGATCACCACACCACTTATCCACAAATCTCCAACACAAAACGAATCGGTGAAAAAAGAACCGGCTGAATCGAAATCACAGGTCTCCAATCCGAGAAACCGATTGAATTCGAGGTGGATCTTCACTCCGCTGGACTTACCTCCGTGACTGCCGGCGCGGAGGCCAAGGCTGCTCGAACCCGAAATGGAAGCCACAACCAGTTCCACCCCGGACGACGTCACTTCAGCAAACCCACCGGTGAGGTCTCTACGGGAGCCTCTAGCGGGCGAAGGAGGAGGAGGAGGAGAGGAGGCGACGCCGACGGCGAGCCGGAGATATGCAGGCCACGGAGAGGAGGGGAACGGAAGGAGATCTCTTGTGGCCTTTGGCTTACCAGCGGACGGCTGAGATTAAGCGGCCAGTGAGATCGGACAGTCTGGCGGAAGCTCGGGGTCTGCACTGCCTCAATTGATGGCGTCACTGCGAACGGACGCTGGAGTAACTGAAAAATTAGCGGGCCAGGCCCACGGTAATATGGGCCGTGGGAAAAATGGGCCGTTTGGGCCAGCCTTCACACTTGCTCTATAGGCTATAGGGGTGTATGAGGGCACGTAGCACGATAATGCAGGGGCTCTTCTGCAAATTTCGAGCCAACCCCTCTCGCTCCGCTATAAGTTGCTCCCTAGGGTTTCCACCGCGCCGCCACTTCGTCCCGAGTCTCAGCTCCGCAGCCCCCAAGCGCCGCCGCCGCTTCGCCGCTAGACGCCCACCGCGCAGCCATGGCGGAACAGGTAATGCTCTCTCTGGGCTACTTCCCGTGTACGACCTCGGCTGCGCCGATCGCCGTCACTAGCTCGGGGCAGTTTGATATGCGATGCGCATTCGCGTAGATAGGTTTGCTTGTCCCTGATCTGGTTTGGTCCCGTGTACTGATGCCTGCGCCTGGTTTGGTGCCGTGTACTGAAGCCTGCGACTGCTAGTGTGTTTTGGTTTGTTGGGATCTATGTTTTCGATTTTTATCGACCGCTTATTGTTGCATAATTTGTCAGCGTGTGGTGGTTTGCAAATTGGTAGAATCTGATCATGGTAGAATTTAGTGATGCATCCTTTGTCAAGCGTTTGTTCAGGATTTATAGTTAAGGACACAAGAACTTGACGGGGTTTCAAGGTTTCAGTTGGGCTAGATGTGATAGGTCTGTTTACTGACACTTGTCAGTCTCACTTATCATTTTGTGAGGTTGCGACTCTGCTAGTTGGTAATTATAGGGACGTGATTATTGTGGCACTTGGAATTGTAATTTATGACCAACAACGAATTCGATACACATAATGGTCTTTATCACTGTAGTTCCATTGTATGTGGAATGTCCTGTGTTGATGATACGGTGTCAGTTCTAATTTCTAGGTTTGATGTGATGCTTTTATAGTTTGTATTAGTCACCATCTGATTATTTCAGAGCACAGTATTTACTGCATTTGTCAGGGATTTGGCAAGTTTTTTACTTTTTCATGTGTATAAGCAAGTCCAGTAGTTTCTAGCTAGTTGCAAAGTACTAATGTTTTCTATCTATCCATTTTCCAGACTGAGAAGGCTTTCCTCAAGCAGCCTAAGGTTTTCCTCAGGTGAGAGCTTCTTGCCTCTTCCATGATTTCTATTCTCTGAGCAATATGCATTTTGTGACCGTAGATTTCTTCTTAATTTTATAGCTCAAAGAAATCTGGTAAGGGTAAGAAGCCTGGCAAGGGAGGCAACCGGTTCTGGAAGAGCATTGGCCTTGGCTTCAAGACTCCCAGGGAAGCAATTGAAGGTAATAATGGTTTCCTTCGTGCTGGAAGCGCTCTATCTTCAAAGTCCTAGTGTTTGAAGGCGGGCATTGTTATTTGAGATAATTAAGGACAAATGATTGTCTATTTATACTGAAAGAAACAGAGTTCTAATGCTTAATAAATTGGTAGTGTAGCTCTAACTTTCAATCCCTTATTAAACGCTAATAGGTGATTATGTCATGATCCCTAGTGATATGATGTACCTTGTTTTAGATGGTGAGGGACATGTACTGTTTATACTACTTTTCTGTTCTGAATTGTTTTTTTGTTTCTGGTTACTGTAATTTTTGTCCTTAATAGTTAAATTGGTAGTCTGGCTCAAAATTTTATTTCCTATTTTGAAAACATTGAGGTTGCGATCCCAAGTACTATGGGTCTATAGAACATGAAAACCTGCAATTCTTAGTGATTGTTTTTGCATGCTAACAAGTCTTTAATATTTGATTGCCTGCAGGGACCTACATTGACAAGAAATGCCCATTCACTGGAACCGTTTCTATCAGAGGCAGAATTATTGCTGGAACGTGCCACAGTGCTAAGATGAACAGAACCATCATTGTTCGCAGGAACTACCTCCACTTTGTTAAGAAATACCAGAGGTAATTGACTGTTTGTGGAACCTAGACTTGTGTTTTTTCTTCCAAATGAACCTTGTTTCTAACATGAGCTACTCATGTGCCTTCAGGTATGAGAAGAGGCACTCCAACATTCCAGCTCACATCTCCCCATGCTTCCGTGTGAAGGAAGGTGACCATGTCATCATTGGCCAGTGCAGGTAATACTTGTGTCTGATCACCTCTTCTCTTTTGAGTTCAGCTTACCTGGTCTGTCAAGATCAATAAAATGGGCTGCAGATCCTTCTACATTCAACAATCAAACAACTACCACCATATTGAACATAATGTTTTCAGTTTAGTTGAAAACATTATGCATAGACAAACATGATTTTTTTTTTGCTGATGCATATGTTTCTGTACTGTGAACAGGCCGCTGTCAAAAACTGTGAGGTTCAATGTCGTTAAAGTCATTCCAGCTGGATCTGCTGCCGCGGGCAAGAAGGCTTTCACCGCAGCCTGAGTTTAGACTATGTTCCATGAGTAGTCTATAGAATGATGTCTTTTTTGTTAAAAAAAATCCCTGCTAGGCTGGTGCCTTCCGACTGTGGTTTGGAGATTCCTATCTCAATGAAGTCCCATCATCTGAACATGTTACTATTTATTGTACCTTGTCGTGCAAAGTTTTGCTAAGATCTATATTGTTTCGTGTCTGTTGATGTTTCTGGGTTGTGTTCCTATGCTTTAGCCATTGTTGTCTACTGCATTTCGTCGGAGTCTGGCAAGCAGTGGCAGTCTCAACTGCTGAAGCAGAGTTGAGGCCGTGAAGTTCTCGCAGTTCTGCCTGGCATATTTTAGTTTGTCTTTACGTTGTATGCTGTGATGTGTTCTCTCCTGAGATAATTGGTCCAGTTAGTGAGATTGCGGCTTGGGCTAATGGTTAATTGGTCGTTAGCGAGATCATTTGTGCCTGTCATGTTATGGATATCAGTAACCAGCCTGTGAAATTTAGCAGAAAATTCCTTATTTGAAACTAAAAATTTGTTCTTTTTTTCAAGAAGAGTTGAAGGGACGAACTCTATTTTAATTAAGGTTTTAAATCTCAGGCTATAGCCTCCGCTATCTCCGGCTATAGCTATTTGAGAAGGATTTAGCTAAGTTTTTCCATGTATAAGTTAGCCCTCTAAGTTTTTCCATGTACAAGTTAGTCCTTAGCTGCCGCCGGATATAGCCTATTTTGGGACATAACGAGCTTAGCCCGCTATTTAAAACCTACCAATTGGCAGATAAAACTACTTTGAAAAAATCCTTAATTATATATTTTTATTGAAAAAATAGTGACTGCATTCTAGTTTTGAGAAATGCAATTACATTAACAAGTCTTCAGTTTTGAGAAATGCAATTACCTTACTTTGTTTACAATTGCTTCTTTCTGCCCTGGCACATTTACCCCCAAGTTCTGGCATATGCAGGTTCTTTTCTGTCTGCATGGGTATATCCAAATCTTCCACTTGCTCTTTTATCTTAACTGTTGGGACTTGGGAATCAAAGAAGGATGCATATGAGCTCTCCACAATATCTTATATCAGCCTAAGTTGAGTGGTGATGACAGCGTAAATGTGATCTGAAATGGTGAGGAACTGGTAGTTTCTTTACTAACATTGGGCAAGAGTTGGATTGGTAATCATGCATCATGCTAGTGTGGTTCTTAGGTGTGATAACCGATACAGAGGAAACACCATAGTAAAAGTGTACCTGTTATTATTGTAAATAATTGAAGATATGGAAATTGACCGTATCGGTCCCGTGGTTTTTTACTCGCATTGAGGAGGTTTTTCCATGAATGTTTTTTTTTTTGAAAAGAGGTTTTTCCATGAATGTTACTTTGAGTTCTGGTTGATTTTCTTTCTCTCGTCTGAATCTTTCTTGCACTGGTAAGTGCAAATGGAAATTCGTAACTTGCTGATAAATAATAGAGGATTTAAAGATACACCAACACCATATCTAGAGGTCCATGGAGTCACTTCAGACATCGGACTACACAGATCGCTGCATATTTCTTTGGTCTGTATCCTTCCTTATTTCCCTTCATTTTCTTTCTATGCTTGAGTGCATCATTTATATGTAGGGTCTTCCATGGTGTTGTTTCAGAGAGGAAAAAAAAAGGTAAAACAATTGACCTTCTATTTATGTTGGACTTTCAGAACTGAATCGCTAAAGGTACACCTTCCTAATCTAGTATGTGAGAATGAAACTACTGATATCTCTGAACGTACAGCTTCCTAAACTATCATGTGAGAACGAAGCTTCATCATGGTTCTTCTGTACATTTGTACACCTATACATTGCCTAGAACAGACCTAGAGGCTAGAGCAGACGCATATACATTTCCGGGAAAGATTTGAAATAGAGTAGGGAAAAAAGTGTTTATCTCGATCAGTTAGCAAGACCATTTGTACGTGCCAGCCAGTCTGCCATGTGCCATCACTTTGTGCAACTTGCGGATCAGCCTATCAAATTTGGCGATACGAATCCCGTGGCCTGCTTGGACGAACGGTCTTCCCGTTTTGAGCAGGCTGCTGCTTCTCTCCACATCCTGGACGGCATTGTTTTTTCAGTCCAGACTCCAGAGTTGTGCAGGCTCCGTGCAAGACTGCCACAACTGCAGCCATTGGAATTCCAAAGGCGTTCCAAAGGCATTGCATTTGAGAGCCATTCAGCAATGTTTTTTTTTCTCATAACAAATCAGCTAACAATACTTTCTACCACGGCTTATCAGCCAAATGAACAAGACTTCGTTGATTCCACACGGCCTCAAAACCATCTACACTACACTGGAGCAACACAGGTGAAGCAAAAAAATTGAACTGCAAGGAGATGAGGAGAAAACTCAAGATGAATTTGGAGTTCGAGATGCTACATTACAACACGCACAGAACATACAAGTACACAACAACCCGCCCATCCACATCCATCTCACGCCTACAAGAAAATATACGCACCCTGCAATCCTTTCCGTTTGTTTTACAGTTACACAACTGCTGCTCAGCTGCTGCCATGGACAGGCCTACCTAGAATGATATCTCACTTGGCGCATGGAATGTCCGCCCACGGCAGATTGCTTCCAGGTTCTCTCCAACATAGGAGGAAAGTGGAGAAACTTCGACGCCTATGAGTGGAAGCAAGAAAGCATCATCAGAGAAACGATACAGGCATAAGTCAATGTTGTTTACAAGTTCACTACGAGTGCTTAATCACCAATATGGCAAATTACCTGTCATATACAAGGGCACAGAATGCGTCAAGAAGCCACCAGCGGCGACTACCCATCTGCTATGGAGGCGGAGTAGCATGAGCTTTGCGCTATCAGGGGTGTCATATGTTGTGCCATTGGCATTCTTTACTGGTGCGAATTCCTCCTCCCGCATGACCTGAATTTTAACAGAAATGCACCGGTAAGTTTTTTCCTGCTCCTGACGAGGAACAAAAATAAGACAATATGCAAACTATGATTAGATAAAAACTCTAACCTCAAAAAGTGCCGTGGATGGGGAATAAGTGAAAGCATCGAATATAAACTGTTCAAGCTTCAGGCCTGTTGTAAACCCATGGATGGAAGGAATCTTCTTCTCAGCTAGATGATATCTGGTCACAGGATATACAAATGTCAGGTTCTAGTACTACAATATAATATAATCTACCTTCAGACACGATCCTTGCCAAGTAAAATTACTTCACATGACATGTCTTTTACACATTAATAAAATGCCACAAAGTTCTATAAAATATTGTGTGCTTTAAGTCTGGCACTCTCTCATGAAAGAGTTACAAAACATCATTCAGAACTAGATAACTGGTTGCCTATTCTATTGTTGAGGACTGACTTGCGAAATTCTGAAAGAAGGCTTCCTTCCAAACAAAAAAAAAATGAAAGGAGGCAAACTAGAGAATACTCACACACTGTCCTTCTCAAGGCTGTTTGCCACTTGATTCAAAAAGTCCAGGGTGAACATGTGCAGACAGATCTATACAAAGGGGAAAAGGATAATTTGCAACTGTTATACTTTGGAAGGAGGGAGGAGGAAGGGAATGAGAAGCGAAGGATAGAATCATACATTGCTCCAACAATAACGAAGTCGCCCTGTTGATTGATTAATTTCAGTAGTCATAGCTGCATCCATTTCACTGTACTCAACCACCGAGAGAGGTCCACCACGACCTCGTTGAACAAATACCCCAACATTCTCTTGTGGATAAGCCTGTTGAGTATTCAATTGACTATCAATGAGGTGCATTGCTATATATGACAATGGTAGCCCACCAGTTTGAAGCATGAGACTGGAGTGTACCTTCCTAACCACTTTGGCAGCAGAAGATACACCTTTGTCAATGAAGTACCCTAAGAATGTAGGATCTGCAACTCGAACCTATAAACATGACACTGGTCAGAAAAAGAAAAGGAAAACAAAACACAAGGATTTATCTCAAAACATATGTCCCCACCAGTGCATTGTCAACTCCGTAGCAATCTACATATTTTACACCCCGTGCAGCCATATCTTCCAACAACTTTTTGGACTTCAGCGCTGTGAGGTGTTATGATAGCCAAATTAATCATCTAACATGATTGTTTAGTAAATGATGCGATTGAAGTTGCATTTTTTATGGGGATTACCAGCATAAACTCCACCATTGCCATCAGGAGCCTTTGCTACCTGGTTTTATGCACAGAAAAGACAACAAGAATGTCACAACTTAGCATTGGAAAATAGTCAGTATCAAAAAAAAAAACTTTGTAAAATGAATTGTCAATTCAACAATTGGACTCCATGAGTCAAACTCGTAGAACAAGTTGCAAACACAAAAAATTATGGCTTCTGACTATACAAGGTCAAAGCAGAGTTTAGAAGTCAAAGAGGATTGTACCCTATATGGTGTCTCCATAATAAATCTACCATCAGCAGAAACACATGGAAGTGTGCCTTGTTGGAAAAATGTCACCTGCCAAAAAAAGGTTTAAGCCTAATCAGGAAACAAAACTCTTACTAATGAATTGGGAGTCTTGTGCATTTTGTTGAAATACGATGGCTTATTTAGCACTGCTAATAATTTTTGGTAGCACTTACTTGGTCAGGGTCCAAGCCAAAATATCTACGGGTCTCAAAGAATTTGCGAGTGACAGCATCTGTAAAGGGGCTTGTCATTATGTACCAGTGGATCGGCACAGTGTTACTCGGACCTGCAAGTTATTATCAATTTGAGTGTGATAATCTGAAGCAAAGAAAAGATAAATAACTAGAAATATGATGGATTAAAAACTATTACTTTCACTAGATTGAGCAGCTAGCTTTTGAACACACAAAATACGTTCAGCTTGGAGTTGGAAAAGTGACTTTCCAGATGGAAGTCCAATATCTGAGGCAAAAAGAAAAAAAATAAACAAGTTATGTTATCCATCATACAGAATGGGTCATCACATTTTAGGAAAAGGCCAATTACACCATAAAATGGATGAACAAAGATAAGGAGGCAAATACAACTTCTGCCATTTTGATAAACTCCACGGCATAAATAGATGCAAAATAGACAGCACAGGAAATATAGTGGTCATCATTAACCAAAAAATATGTTATATATGAAGTAAGAAATAATTCACAGCAGCAATAGCATGCATCTCTGTGGTTCCAAAATAGGAAAAGAAAACTCATAACACTGCACATGTGTGATATGAAGCTAAGTACTAACATACAACGATTCCGGTTAAAGCAACTTACTGAAACATCCCTTAGGATCTGAGCTTCCCAGTCGAGTACCCTGCGCACAACATTTCAGGAGAAACACCATGTACATATTATTTCCCAATTCAGTGCATAAGTATATATATACCAGACACTAGACAGAAGAAGACTTCTCAGAATTCAGAGTACCTGACCACCGGCCAAAAGGACAACAGCCAGCTTCCCCTCCGAGATGGCTTTCAGCCCCTTCTTCCACCATCTTTCTTTGTCCTCAGGAGACCTGTCCTCCACCTTGGAGACGCTAGATTCTGGCACGGGCTCGACAGCAGGCAATGGGATGCCTGTGATTGGGATGAACACCACATAACTCTAACTAAGGATGCCAGTTAAAGATTCACGTGACAAAGCTTTCTACATTGGAGCAACGAATATTCTTCCACCTCTCACCTTGTGATCCAAGGGACCGCCGGATGATCCGATCGATCCTTGAAAGGTCTAGACTCTGAATACAGCACAGAATGTGATTTAGCAACTGTCAGAGTGGTAAGATGAAAGAAGAAAAATGCAGTAGAACAAGAAACACATACTGGTTCAAGGACATTGGTGGAACTGGGAATTGCCCAGAAACATATTGAAACTATTAGTACGACGAATCATCTTATCCAAAAGTATTAACTTAACTGCTTGAAACCAAATCTATAAAACATTCCTGAAGAATTCCAGCTTAGAACGAAATCTATATGCATGAACTCCAACCCCAAACCAAGTCGTGACGCAGAATTCGTACCCCGTAATAAAAAAAGGTTTATGCAGAAATAGTCCTTAAACTGGACGAAAAGCACACAACAGGAATCTTTTCCGTGGCGTCGACGAGGAGAGAAGAGTTACACACCAACAACAGGAATCAGAACAACAACCGCACTGATAATTCCAACGGAAGAACAGACCTTCCACGCGAATTCCAACTAAAAACCAAATCTTTGGGCCCGGCACAGCTGGAACCAGAGCGCATTGCTGCCTCACCTCGATGTCCCGGACGAGGAGCTCCCGGTCCTCGGGCGAGAGATCGTCCCAGAGCGCGAAGGCGCCCTCCTGGCCGTAGTCCTTCATCCTCTCGAGCATCGCCTGCGGCGGCGCGGCGCCCCACCTCCCCACCGGCCCCGGCGCCGACAGGCCGACCACCATCTCTTCCTTCATCCCCTTTCACCTCTCTGCTCCGCTCCTCCTCACCGCCCGCAGCGCCCACCGCACAAGCAGCAGCAAGAGCAGGTAGTGGGAAATGAGAGAGAGAGGGAGAGGAGATCTGTGATTGGGCAATGATACTGGTTTGGCCAAAGATGCCAACTCGGACGACGGATTGTTCTCGGATCGCCGTCGCCGGTGGGTGGGCCGCCTGCGCCTGCGCGTTTATATACCGGGCGTGATCCCTGTGTGCATGTGTCAGTCTCACACTCTTATCCTCCTGTATTAATTTGGACGCGAGCAGATTACAGCGAACGCCGTTGGACTGTTCCTGCAACAAGA
>Ga0182004_10004934_pt1 | contig 10818 bp, 14 predicted proteins | sample Sormic07211540_1_FD_120479 | JGI IMG/M metagenome (GOLD analysis project Ga0182004, IMG submission 120479) | Endophyte microbial communities from Sorghum bicolor roots, Mead, Nebraska, USA - 072115-40_1 MetaG | ecosystem: Host-associated > Plants > Roots > Unclassified | place: USA: Nebraska...
CGTTGTACTGTCTGTATGTGTAGGTTGTGATTTTATGGCGGCGGCCGTGTGGATATATGGCGTCCGTACGTCCTGATGAGTCGTCAGTCGTGCTCTTCTGTTCAGTAGGCATTTGGGCAGTAGCGTACTGCATGGTGCATGGAGGTACCGTGGCAGTACAACCACGTTTGAATAGTTATTAATTAGCTACGTTTGGAGTTCGTGGCAAATCGATCCCAGGGAATGATCTGATCTGATTCTGATCTGAACGAATATAAAAAAAAACAAATGCTTGTTTCTGTGTATATTTCAATACTATTTGTGTTGCTACACTTACACACTGTGCCTCGTCAATGATTGTCGCCGGAAGAAAATCAGCTAGTACTGGTTATCGTACGTTATCTCGGCAACAAGCCGGCCAACAGTTGACGCACCATGGCCTCTGGGATGTGGGCTGGGCAGTGCGTATTCAGCCCAAGGGCTAAGGATATAGTAATTGGATAATAGAAAAGATCAAAGGATAATAATTGGATAAGGCAGGCAGTGATCTTGTGGGAGTGGCACGATGGACTTCTGCTCCGCGCGCCGCCGAGTCTGAAGGCTGCAACCGGCTCTCGTTGGTCAGCTGCGCACGGCGTGCACGGACGTGACGCCACATCGGATCTACGGAGTAGTATCTCCGATCGTCGTGATCCAGTGAGGTCAGCGTCAGCCGTCAGTGTGTGACTTAAAGCTAGGGAGGGACACTGCTCCGGGCCGCCGGACTGCTCAGCACAGAAACAGGCACACCCAGAGCGTGTTGCCTGGACTCCATACATAGTGCGTCCAAATTACAGTAAGGCCTTAATTGGGCCGCGTTTGGCGAGCGACAGGGCACTGGGTACGGCATGCTGGGATGGGTTCAAATGGCCCCTGGCGCAGAGACCTCCTGCTTCGAGTTCTAAGCCTTGTTTAGTTTTTCTTAAAAAAAAATCAAAATTTTTCATCACATCAAATTTTTAGACGTATGCATGGAGCATTTAATATAAATATAAATAAAAACTAATTACACAGTTTACTTATAATTTACAAGATAAATATTTTGATCCTACTTAGTCCATGATTGGACAATAATTAACAAATACAAACAAAAGTGTTACAATACCCAAAATCAAAATTTTACCAATTAAACAAGACCTCATATGCGTAACGTCATCTGGAGCTGACCGCTCCCAGACATGTTGCCGCTGGGCCTTGTTTAGTTCCCAACAAATTTTGCAAAATTTTCCAGATTTTTCATCACATCGAATTTTGCGGTACATGTATGAAGCATAAAATATAGATAAAAGAAATAACTAATTATACAGTTTACCTGTAATTTGCGAGATGAATCTTTTAAGCCTAGTTAGTCCATAATTAGATAATATTTATTAAATACAAACGAAAATGCTACATTGTTTATTTTGCAAATTTTTTTGGACTAAACAAGACCTAAACCCCAAGAACAAAATGCCGGCCCAACCATCCACGGCAGGCAGATATTGCAAGGCACAGGACTACAGGAGCTAGCCACTAGCCACAAGTCATATTTTTTCTTTGTGGTATCAGCCAGTTGATTGGGTTCTAGTCTTCTGGACCATCGCAAAGGCTAGGACACGCTAAATCCCCGGTGCCCAAAACGTCAAAAGCTGAAAAGGCATTATCCTTTCGTTCATCTCGCCGCCGATGATATATGATGACACACGCTCGAAACTCGCACATCCGTCCGTGTCCATCCCTGCAACTCGAGACCAGACCACACCCCCTAGTACATACGCCAGCCAGAGCCAGCGCGTCTCATGGAGGTGGAAACACCGGCGCAGCCATGCAGGAATGTTGCCCAGAGCGCCGGCACCACAAGGACACTCATCCGCAACCCGCTCCTCGTCGTCAACTTCGCCCTCATGGTCGTCGGCTCAGCGGGCGGCCCGCTGTTCCTCCGCGCCTACTTCCTCCACGGCGGCGCCCGCAAGTGGCTCTCGGCTTTCCTCCAGACCGCCGGCTTCCCGCTCCTGCTCGTGCCGCTCTGCGTCTCCTTCTTCTCCCGTCGCCGCCAGCGCGATCGCGACGACGCCGACGCCGACGCCGACGCGCCGGCGAATAAGGCGGCCACCCGCACGCCGTTCTTCCTCATGACGCCCCGCCTCCTGGCGGCGTCCGCGGCCATCGGACTCATGACGGGCGTCGACGACCTCCTGTACGCCTACGGCCTTGCCTACCTGCCGGTGTCCACGTCCTCCATCCTCATCTCCACGCAGCTCGCCTTCACGGCAGCCTTCGCGCTGCTGCTGGTGCGGCAGCGGTTCACGGCGTTCTCGGTGAACGCCGTGGCGCTGCTCACCGTCGGCGCCGCCATGCTCGGGATGAACGCCGGCGGGGACCGCCCCGCGGGCGTGTCCCGGGCGCAGTACGGCGCCGGGTTCGCCATGACGCTCGGCGCCGCCGCGCTCTACGGCCTCGTGCTCCCCGTCGTGGAGCTCAGCCAGGCGCGCCACGCCGCGCGCGCCGGCGCCGGCGCCGTCACCTACACGCTCGTCATCGAGATGCAGCTCGTCATCGGGCTCACCGCCACCGTCTTCAGCGCCGTTGGCATGCTTGCCAACAATGATTTGCACGTAAGTTCATTTTCGCTGCCAACTTTTCAGTTGCACTCCTGTTCGGCTGAAAATTTTTGCAGCAGCTGCAGCTGCCGAGAGTTTTTCTGAGACAAAGATACTAGTACATATCTTTGAGAGAAAGTCACGATTGAAAATACTCTTCAGTGATTTGTTACGAGAGAAAACTACTGAATAACTGAAAAATTCGGTAGATAATGTCAAGCGAATATCACAGCAGTACTGCATGTAGCGCCTGAATGCGCTGTTTTGCTCGGTTCCTTTTGCCGCTCATGAGCCCCCACCTAGTATTTTGAATATCCCACGGTCGGCAATGCCCAAAAGTTGTTTAAAAAGGGGGGGAATCATCATATTTCAGATGTTTGAATTTTAAAAATTTTAAAGCAATAATCTTTCACAATCAACTATTAAAAGAACCACTCATAAGGGACAATTCATAATTTTCTATAGCCAAATAATGACACAAGACATCTGAGATATAAGAAAAGTGCCAAAAAAATCATGAAAAAATTCTTTTTTTGTGTGTGTGTTACAAATATTTGGTGTCGATATGGACATACACTGAAAATCCGACGTGCAATTATATTCCTCGAGTGGGCAAATAATCATGCGTTGGAGAACGCTAAAAGTAAACATGGTATTAGTTTGATTTCCTCGTATATAGTCATATGTAACACGAAAGCGGGACTAGAACTATTATTTCTAGTATACTAGTAGTAATTGCAAATATCAGGAACCGAGATAGTCAGTGGAAATTTACAAAACTAGCGTTGCTGTGTGGCCAAACCAAACTCCACTGTGCCAATTTGATCTTGGCATTGCAAAAATCTCTCTAGTGACACAAGTTGTTAGAAAGAGAGTCAGTATGTTTCAGGTGTCTGAATCTTTAAAAAATTTCAAGCAACAATCCTAGGCAATCAACTAGTACAATCAAAAAAATAACTCCTGAATAACGTGATAATGCCCATTGCGCAGGAACTCTTGAATATTATTGTAGGATAACGTGAAGGGATGGGGCCTCGGCCCTTGCCCCTTGTTAGCAGGCAGCAGCTAGTAACTGTCATCAAGATAGTTTCCGCGTTTTCAATGAAGTAAATTGATCAGTGGAGTTCCTTTTGTCATTCTTAGTGATCTGATCTCATCAGTAGACTACTCGTACTAAAAAGGTAGTCCACAAAACTAGCTACACAGATATTGTAAACTACTCGTCCACTTAGGAATTTAACCTTATACGCTATCCATAAAGCCCTATGCTTGTTGAGCATGTGTGCAACATTGAACGCCTTTTGTTAAAAAAAAACAAGAAGAAAGTTGTGGAGATCAGAACACGTTTTTGAAAGATATTGACACTCAAACAGTAAAATCAATTCCTAACAGCAAAGGATAATTAAATACTTAAATAGAGAAAGACAAAACAATATCTGCAATTCTCTCTGGATTCAACAAGTTGTATGCATAGGCTAGGATTGTTACACAATCATGCATGGATATGTTTGTATTCTTTCTCGAACCGGGCCGGGAGTCCCTAGAAGCGTGGAGCTAAAAAAAAGCTAAGGTTCTTGCCATTAATCCACAACTCCAGTTGTCACTTGCCATGGTGTTTCAGGAGGTGATAGCTACGAGTACCCAGAACGTTTGAAATGGTTCTGCTCGCTGACGCTGAAAAACGCAGGCAATCCCGGGAGAGGCGCGGGAGTTCGATCTCGGTGGGTCAGCAGGCTACTACCTACTGCTGGCCGGGTCAGCCGCCACGTACCAGTGCTTCTTCCTCGGCACCATCGGCGCCGTCTTCTTCGGCTCGGCGCTGCTCGCCGGGGTGGTCATGACGGTGCTCATCCCGGTCACCGAGGTGCTCGCCGTCATGTTCTTCCACGAGCCGTTCAACGGCACCAAGGGCGTCGCCCTCGCGCTCTCGCTCTGGGGCTTCGTCTCCTACTTCTACGGCGAGGTCCAAACATCCAAGGCGCACCGGCACCACCACCAGTCTGCAGACAAGACACCAAACGCTGAGCATTTGGACCCATAGGCCAGTAGTAAGTTTTAATTTACCCCATATTTTAGTTGAGGAATAAGTAGGCCATCATATCATTCCAATCATATAATACAACACCATTTTATATGACAGGATTTCGGGTTGAAGAAAAAGGCATCAACACAGTAGCAACGGACAGCCAATGCAGTTATTCAAATAAAATAGTATATAAATACTGTCTGAAGCGAAACTGAGCCTGACAGGCAGGGCATTTCTTGAACGCCTAATCCTTCAGGATTGATTTCTGAAATATCAACCGACGTGAATTCACCTTCAGGCTCCAACAAGTCTAAGATCATGTCCTGGCCCGCCCCGACAACAAGAACAATTAATAGAGGCAAGCATTATAAAATGGCCGTCTCCGTTAAAACATTAGTGAAGACAGGCGGTTATTAAGGTCCGTCTCCATTAATTATGTTAACGGAGGCGGTAGCTTTGTTGTGCCCACCTCTATTAATCGTCTATTTATGTGATTAATAGAGGCGGAAAGAGAAACCACCTCGGTTACCGTCGATTAACCAAGGCCTTTTATTGGAGGCGGTTGTATCGGCCAGTCTCCACTAATTAAAAACAACTGCATCCATTAAACTTTCTATACTGGTGCTTGAGCTCTGCTTGCACATCTTACAGTATATAGTTGCAGAGTTCTAATGATGCTAGTATTGTTGAAGTGATCAGTGTCCAGTTTTTTTCCCAAGAACAAGAAATGACACAATTTTCTAGTGTTATTTTGTCAGCATTTGAGCTAGAATTTGCTTCTTGTTTTTTGAAGTCTTGAACTATCATAGTGGCAACTAGTTTTCCTTTTTTACTCGTGTATTTTGGACCATACAGGTCATAGATACCCTTCATTCTAGTGCTGCCATGCTGGGCGTGCCTCATTCACTCCATCAGACAAATAAACTTGAAAATCTTTGATGGGTTCATTGGCTATGTCAAATGGTCCATGAGAAGCTAACTATTTTCTCACTCTGAACAGCCAAAATAGTTGCTAAGCTTTATTAGGTAAGATTCCTATCTCTGAAGATATGAGTTATTTGGTTTCTACTACATGTTAATTTACATATATTAGTCCACATCCTCATATCTGATTTTTTAGTGCATATAATTATCAGTCTGATTGTTCTCAAAATATCTTCAGCGACAAAAAAATATTAGTGTCATAGTATGCAAAAGTATTGGATATGGTTGGCCTGATACTAAGAGTATGTGATGACTTAAGGCACCTCTGAACTCTGAAGCTATGTGAACCTACTGTTAGATTTCGTTCAGCCACATATGTGATAACTTAGGCACCTCTAAAGAATTCATACTGAAACTGAAATCAGTCTTCAGTTCAGAAAAGTTATGAAAATACATGTAGGTTAGCCAAGCCTAGTTCTAAATAAACTGGGTTAAATATTGTTAGGTTCTAATTAATACCGTGCTATGAATAAGATTCTTTAGTCTAGTTCTGAAAATACTTATGAATATTTCCAGGTGTTTGTTTAGATGTGAAAACTGCAGTGCTTGTCTAGTAGTAGGGATTAGCCTGGCCATGTTCTATTAATCAACTAACACCATGAGATGATTAATGATGGCAATGAAAAAACTGCTATTTCATGTTTAGAAAGCCTAAAGGGTGAGCATACAACCAAGCGAAAGCTATGTTAGACTTTTAAAAAAAAATCAGTGAGTTTCACATGAGCACCACAACCACAAACTAAACTGATCAGAATGATACTATGCAACACCTGAATCAACAACCTCAATCAGATGACACAATCCCTTGCGTGACCATGTCCTGGCCGCCTCAAACTAAATAGATCGAAGTAAGCAGTCATAATACATGTACGAACATGTAATTAGATCAGTTCAGAAGACAAATAGCAGGAAGGGAAGAGAAGGCATTCGCACACCTGGTGGTACATTCTCCGTGACCACCACGTCCTGGCCGTGATCACCATGTCCTGGGGCTCCCTGGCAGCGTGAGGGTGCTCCATTTTGCATAGCACAATAGGGAGAGAAGGGATTGGCTCTATGATGACCACGTCCTGGCTGTGATCACCACATCCTGGCCTGGCGAGGGATACCGTGGAGACGCGGCTGGTGGAGGATGTCACACGACGCCCCACCACCAGCAGCGATGTCATCCTTCCTTCCCAGATCGCGGGCTGCACCGCTGCAGGGCCTTCCCATCGCTGGCGGTCGCAGGGGAGGTGGGGCGAGCGATAGACGATCTTGGTTGCAGGGGGGCGACAGAGCGGTGGTAGGGGAGAAGTCGTGGTCGCACAAAAACTTTGAGTAACTTGGCCCTGTTTAGTTGGCAAAAAAAATTTGGATTTTTTTTGGTATTGTAGCACTTCGTTTGTATTTAATAATTATTGTCCAATCATGGACTAACCAAACTTAAATGATTCGTCTCACAAATTACAGACAAGCAATTAGTTATTTTCTTTATCTATATTTAGTTTTTATGCATGTACCAAAAGATTTAATGTGATGAAGAATCTTAAAAAAATTTAGGAACTAAACAAGGCCTTGATTGCTACGGCCTGACAGCACCGGGCTTAGGGAGGAAGGATCAGGGAATAAATGGAGGTGATTGACGTGCAGTTGTACGCCGTTGGTGTATGTGCTATAAGTTTGACTCGATTTATAAAAAATATATGCAACATTTGTATCTTCAAATAAATTTGTTAAAAAACTAGATTCAAATATCTTTCTAATGATATTAATTATGTATTATAAATATTAATATTGTTTAATATATAATTATCGGCAGTTATTTTTTAGAAAGCGCAAGCGACAATTAAAAAGGGACAGAGGGAGTATATAGTATATTACCTCCGTCCATGAAAGAGTCAATTCCTAGAATCCATGTCAATCAAACTTTTTAAAAGTTTGACTAACTTTATAGAAAAGAGTAACAACATCTATGACATAAAATGGGCATCATATGAAAATATATTCTATAATAAATCTAATAATACTAATTTGATATTATAAATCTTAGCATTTTTTCTAGAAATTTGATAAAAGTTTAAAAAATTTTACTTAGGACAACTCTAGAAATTGACTCTTTCGTGGACGGAGTGAGTAGGAGATAAGGAGATCTTGGTGCAATGTCATCTTGACAACACATCTAGCCTTCCCCTTCCATATGAATTCATGATCACCTTACATTGGATGGTCAGTTTTGTTGAGAGAATATTTTGAAATTTCCAACCAAGTTGTGAAGCCCTCGACAAAGAAAAAAGTCACGACTTTTTAAGGTCGTTTTGCTGGGTTTCAACATTTTTGTTCCATGCAAGAAATTGACTACGACGGTTTTGACTGGGCAATACTCATTTTCGCCTTCATTTGTCTTGAATTGCTTTTACATGTTTTTAGGTGGGCAACAGCCAAATATAGGTGGGTATAAATTGGTGGAATAACTTATAAACTGCTCAAAGTATATTGACTTAGTGAATTGGTGCATACAAGATCCAAACATTGTTAATATGGTAAAATACATACTCACCAGTTAGGTGCTAGAATTAATGGATAATCTAGTAAGTATGAACATCAGAAATCAAACCTGAAATAATACTAGATTAGTTGCAAACTACGAAAGAAGATAACATTTGCACTGAAAATTTCCAATCTTTTTTTTTTAAAAAAAAAGATATATTCCTATCCAACTTACCCGTTAATAAAACTGTGTAGCAATATTTACACAATAAACTGTGGAAATACCATTATGCTATCACTCCAGTATCTGACAACAAACTATTGATCATCTTTTCATGAGAACACAAACTCATAGAGCAGAGTAATTGTAGCAAAAATAGAGAAACAATAGTTTTGTCTTAGATATGCGGGCGTCATCCGTCATATATATACGGGTACGGGCAACTGAGAACTTTCGCCTTTTCAAAGTGTTCAGTCGCCAGATATTGTGGTTTGTGGGGAGCAAGTAGGCATACCATATTGTATGATGCAATACTAACAGCACCGAGAGGGTTTATTTGTCGATAAGAAATCTGAATTCTGAAATGGAACAGAGACAGAGGTCATCGAAACCTCGGCTGGCATTGGTGAAGCTAGCTGCTCCAGAATTAGTATTAGCCATCTACTACGCGGAGAGGAGCTGGTCACGGCGGGCCTTGTTGGCGGCGAGGAGCCTGTCCCTGTCGGGCAGCGCCGCCTTCACCACGTCAACGGCGAGGAACCGGTCGAACCAGGCCTTCATCAGCGGCAGCTCCTTGTCGGTGACGACGCCGGCGCCGATCACCTCCTCCATGACGGGGAGCCAGTGCGCGTACCAGCCGACGACGATGTCGAGGTAGCCCACGGCGTCGCCGCCGAAGAACTTCTTCCCCTCCAAGGCCGTCTCCAGGGTCTTGAGGCACTGCTGGGCCTCCTGCACCGCCTTGCGCTGCGCCTCGCCGGTCGCCGTGAAGATCGGGTACAGAGCAGCGTTGCACTGGAGCAGACGACACACATCAATAATCCTGTCACTGACCGGATCCTACTCCTGCCCTGCATCGAACAGACTAACATGTGGCCGCATTTTGTTGCGCGTACCTTCTCTTCTGCGAACCTGGCCCAGAACCTCGCCTGGGCACGCTCGTAGGGGTCGGCCGGCATGATGGGGTAGCCGCCCTTCCAGGCCTCGTCGATGTACTCGACGATGATGGTGGACTCCGCGATGGGGTTGCCGTCGTGGACGAGCACGGGCACCTTCTTGGTCACCGGGTTGTAGCGGAGCAGGTCGGCGCTCTTGTTGGCGAGGTCCTCGTCGACGTACTCGTACTCGACGCCCTTCAGCCGGAGCGCCCACTCCACTCTGATCACCATAGGGCTCGCCCACATCCCCAACACCTTCACGCCCTTCTCGGCCATTGCTGGAGGCTGGAGCCCTGCCTCTGCTCTTGCTGCAACTACAACAGATGAAGAGATCTCATCCTGCCACCTTTATTATAGATCACAGATCAGGATGCCTTCAGAAGTCAACAGTAGGGTTCCGTGTCATGGTTGCCTTCTACGGAGTCCATTGAAACTCGCATTATTTATTACTACTATAATTGGAAGACAAGGACACCAGTGTTATGGCACGTGAAGTATTAAATATAAATAAAAGAAATAATTAATTGTACAATTTATATATAATTTGCGAGACAAATTTTTTTGAGCCTAATTAGTCCATAATAAGACAATATTTATCAAATACAAACAAAAATACTATAATATCTACTTTACAAAAAAATTTGGAAACGAGGCCTAGGAGTAAACGTAATCCAGAAAAGACAAGCCACTTGAAAAAAAAATTTACTTTATTGAGGAAAAGCCCAATTACGTACAAACATACTAATGAACTGTTCGAATGGTTATTTGCAATTTATTCTTTTCATTTCAGAAAGATATGTTTCTAGAGCGTGATGGCTGCTCAGCTCAACCACTTGCCAAACGTTACACTGACACCAGGAAATTAGAGGAAGATCCGTATGCATACCGCATCTGTCTGTCTGAATTTCTCTATTTATCTCCCCTCATGCTCCAAACACGGCAAATCTCACCAACAGAGCATGGCGGTTGCTCACATAAACACAACCAGCTCTAGTTGGAGTTTATTACCACATTACATCACAGATCATGAAGAAATGTGGATAGTTCTGCTTCATCAATCACAGATCATGAAGAAATGTGGATAGTTCTGCTTCATCAAGCCGCAATGGCAACCTTCACATGACGGATATATGGCATGTGCGCATACTAATATTCTCACGGGAATATTGGTACCAGAAATGCGCCTCACAGCAAACTCTGCCCCAGGATCCCCTATCAGCAATCATAGGTCCAGTAAGGCTTGAGCGACATTCCTTGATATCCTTTCATGAATTGGTTCCTGATTTTTTTAAAAAAAAAACATTGATTGTAAGTATTTGTTTATCTGCTAAACAAGAAGCATAGACAAAGCCTTCAGCGTACCTGTGTTTCCAGGATCTCGAATTTTGTCTTTGTGATGGTTTCAAACAGGAAAATGTACCTGCAGTGGATATTCAAGCAAATTATTATATTCAACTAGAATAAAAATCATTCTTGCAACAGTTAGGGGGGGGGGGGGGGGGGGGGGGGGGAGTTTAGAAAAGAAAAAAAAAAAAAGCAAAACAGGAATAAAAAAAAAAAAAAAAACCCCAAGACTACCCAAAA
>Ga0182004_10004935_pt1 | contig 10818 bp, 11 predicted proteins | sample Sormic07211540_1_FD_120479 | JGI IMG/M metagenome (GOLD analysis project Ga0182004, IMG submission 120479) | Endophyte microbial communities from Sorghum bicolor roots, Mead, Nebraska, USA - 072115-40_1 MetaG | ecosystem: Host-associated > Plants > Roots > Unclassified | place: USA: Nebraska...
TATTATTAAAAAAAATCCCTCCGTACGCCGCATAACTGTCCCACTGACACCTCGGGCCAGCCTATCTACGTGGCAACTGCAGGAGCAGCGAGTGGGGCCAAAAGCAAAAATAAATAAAGGATTTGAGATGCTTGGCTTGGCTTGCCTTGCCTCTCCCTCCATTAAAGACAAGGGAGGCAGCCAAAAGGCGACGCACCATTAGCCAAGGCCAGCAACAGCGCAAGCACGCAGCTTTGCCTCCCTTCCCTTCCCTTCCACTCCCCGCCTCCACTCCTCACTCACTGCGCGCGGCCACTCCACTGCATGCCCCGCCTCCCCAAACCCTAGTAACTCCCAACCCTCCGAGCGGAGCGATACCCTGGTCTGTGGTCTCGCCAGTGCCGCGCTGCACCCGGGCATGCCGCCGCCATTGGGTGGCGCGGTCGAGGCCCACTGATCCGTCCGCCGGGGAGCCGCCGCCGCCGCCGCTGTTCCTCCCTCGGTGTCCACTGGGGAGGAGTGGAGATCCCGCCGGAAGCGGAGGGAGGAACCACCTCTGCTGTCGCAAGTGAGTGATCTTCGTCTGCTTTGGCTGCATTGATTACCGCACGAGTATTTCCTTGTCGGAGACAAGAGAAAAAAAGAAGAAGAAAGATTCCGTTTTGTTCTTGCCCTTCGGTAACAGGTCAATGGAAATGCTTCTTTCTCTTTATTCCTCCAACTACTAAAAGCGGCAACATTTTACTACTACCTCAGTACCTCATCATCATGTAAAGATCAATCTCTTCTCATGACGGGGGGAAAACGCGATGCATCCAAGGCGGTAGCCGTTCTCTCGTCATTTAATTTGCGCCATTTAATATCACTGTCCACCCTGATTTAAGAGGTTCCGTAAATGCGCTTCCCCACCTCTCCATGGGGAGCCCCGGGAGGTGGGCATGCTCTGGCACCGCGGGCACGTACTGGCTGGACCAGTGTGGTGCCGCACCTTTGATATGACTGTGTGGTTTATACTGAAGGCAGCACCGCGCGCGGCAGTCAGTGCTGAATGGCCTGGGGGGTGTCACAAAGTTTTTGACTGACTGCAGATGGGTGTTTTTGTCTGTGCTGAATACTTGCGTGACCTCATGCTTTCGCGCTCTCATTATTTGGAAGGTTCTGCGGTGCTGACATTGGTGAAAGATGAGGATCAAGCTTGCCTGTTTGCTTCTCATCTTTGTGCAAGTGCAACGAGTGGTCCTTGGAACGCATGATGTGTACATTGTCACCATGGAAGGGGATCCGGTTGTGAGCTACCGAGGCGGCGTTGATGGATTTCCAGCAACTGCTGTGGATTTGGACGAGGAAATGGATGTTACCAGGTAACTATCTACTCTTGCAGCAGATGCTTTGTTTTCTTTGCCATGGCTCTCAAGCCTGAAAGAATGTTGGACTTATTGTTGTTGCTGTTGAATTTCGATTCTGAAGCTTTGTTGCTGTTTGAACTAGCCTGCTGTTATTTTTCCTATAGGATCCTCGATGTCAAACCTGAAAGTTCCTGAAAGTTCCTGATTATATTTTGTATTGCAGTCTGCTTTTGCTTAGGAGTAATGTTCCAAACACCATAGTTTTGTCTTCATTCCAAGTTTACTGATTTGCAGTGAGGCTGTCACATCGTACGCCCTCCACCTCCGAGGGCACCATGATAAGCTCCTAGACTCGCTTTTAGTAGAAGGAACTTACGAGAAGCTTTATAGCTACCACCATCTTATCAATGGCTTCGCAGTTCACATGTCGTCCCTGCAGGTATTTGGCGTACCAATTTTGCTTAGAGGCACATGTCATTTTCTCCATTTCAGTTCTTGGTTGTTATCTTGTTTGAACCTTGTTGTTTTGCTGTGCCAGGCTGAGTTCTTGAGGAAAGCCCCAGGAGTTAAGCATGTTGAGAGAGACATGAAGGTACAGAAATTGACTACACACACGCCTCAGTTTCTAGGATTGCCAACTGGGGTGTGGCCAACAGGAGGTGGACTTGATAGAGCTGGTGAAGATGTTGTGATCGGTTTCGTGGATTCTGGAATTTACCCTGAACATCCAAGCTTCGCTGCGCACAAGACTGATCCTTATGGGCCTATTCCTCATTATAAAGGGAAATGTGAGATGGATCCAGTAACACAAAGAAGTTTCTGTAATGGGAAGATAGTTGGAGCCCAGCATTTTGCAAAAGCTGCAATGGCTGCTGGCGCGTTCAATCCCGATGTTGAATTTGCATCTCCATTAGATGGTGATGGTCATGGAAGGTTATGATCCTAACGATTCTTTTATCTTTTATGTTTGTTGCTCTGATTGGTCACTAGGATAACCAAATATGAAAGTTCAAAATATTTCTGCTTGCAACATCCAAAACTGTCCTGTTGATATCATGGTGCCTGGCCTGCAAAATTATTCTGCCTGTTTCTTTTGTTTTCTGGGAAAATGACAAGATTTATCGATGCATGTGTGGTCTTTTCCTTCAACAGTCACACAGCTGCAATTGCTGCTGGAAACAATGGGATTCCGGTGCGAATGCATGGTCATGAATTTGGCAAAGCAAGTGGTATGGCCCCACGTGCTAGGTAAGCTATGATTTCTTCAGCTTTTTCTGAAGGGACATGCATTTTTGGGTGAATGTTATAGCCGCACTCATGTACAATCAATGTCTACTTTGTGAGTTTGAGAAAGTCATTTTTCTTTTGCTTACTTGCCAATGTCTCACTTCTTTAGTTTTTGCTTGTTAGGGTAGCTGTCTACAAGGTTCTTTACAGGCTTTTTGGTGGTTACGTAGCTGATGTTGTGGCAGCTATTGATCAGGTATGATATGTGAATGATATATCTTTGGATGCTGTGATATGTTAAAAAGAGAATTTATAACATAGCTATTTGAGATGCATGTGTTGTAGATGTGTTTGCTGAGTGCTGTTGGCTGCCTTTCTACAATAACATTGCCTAAAAGCACTCGTCAATATCTGTTGAAAGTTTACTGGTAGAAAATAACATAAAAGGCATGGTTGTTTAAACAAGAAAATCAAATTTGTAGTTCATGTAGCTTCCAATTTACGTCTTTACGACCAGAGCCTCAACCTTCCTTTCTTCTAAACAGTTGTGGGAATTAGTATCTTTTATTTCCGCTAGATTTGGGTATAACCGTATAATAATCATTGCACATAGAACAAACATGAAGTTGAATGCAACTTCATTTTCTAGCTAGTTTTTTTGAAGCATCCAATGTGTGGGAATATAATGCAATAATGCATGAATGTCTGTTTGCAGGCTGTTCAGGATGGTGTAGACATTCTCAACCTTTCTGTTGGACCCAATAGCCCACCAACAGCTACAAGGACTACTTTCTTGAACCCTTTTGACGCTGCACTTCTTTCTGCTGTGAAAGCTGGGGTATTTGTTGCCCAAGCTGCAGGAAATGGTGGACCATTTCCAAAAACACTGGTGTCTTTCAGCCCATGGATAACCACTGTTGCTGCTGGAGTTGATGACCGCAGATACAAGAATCATTTAACACTAGGAAATGGAAAACTTATTTCTGGGCTTGGAGTATCACGTAAGTCCTTTTCTACATACTCCCTCCGTCCCGTTGAAAGTGTCGTTTTTTACTTCTTGTTTGACCGTTTCTCTCATTCAATTTTATTATGCAAATAATAAAATAAATAAATCATTATTAAAGTATCTCTAATGATAAAATAAGTCATAACAAAAATAAATAATATTTATACAAAATTTTTGAATAAGATGAACAATCAAACAAGAAGTTTAAAAGTAAAAAAACGACACTTTTAATGGGACGGAGGGAGTACACATCAGCAATGTCAATACTGTGTGCAGCGTATTGAATTATGCTTTGTAGAATTGTGCAAAACGAACTAATGAAATACAGCAAACTTCTATGCAGAGCCCCTAGTTCTATTATTTCACCCCAACAGGTTAACCAATTTTTTTTGGCACATAGGGCATACCAAACAGAGGTAAAAATAACATGACAGTATATACTGAAATTGAACTAGAAGGTCGAGTTGTATTGAGTGAATATGTGGATAAACTTCATGTTACTACATCCTAACTTTTATTTCAATGTGATGATGCTTAGCTTGGACAACCATTTTATGTTTTTCTTCCTATGTAGTTCCATTCAGACACTTTACTAGAGTCCTTTTGAGTATTTAACTGTCATCTGATAGTACTTTAAAGGTCATATGAGATATTTGAGCAGTCCTGGTATTCTATCAAAGTATCAATAACTCCTATGTTCCTGCCTGTGGTTATTGACAATTTTCTCATACAATACAGCTGCAACACATGGGAATATGTCATTCAGCCTGATTTCTGCAGCTGATGCTTTACTGGGTTCATCTTCAACCAAGTACAGTGCATTAGACTGTCAGAGGCCAGAACTATTGAATAAGAGGAAAGTTCAGGGGAAAATTCTTTTGTGTGGCTATTCATTCAATTACATTTCTGGGACAGCTTCAATAAAGAAAGTGTCTCAGACGGCCAGGAATCTCGGGGCAGCTGGCTTTATTGTTGCTGTGGAGAATAGTTACCCAGGAACAAAATTTGACCCTGTACCAGTCAGCATCCCTGGAATTCTCATCACAGATGTCAGCAAAACAGAGGTATTATACTTCTAGCAGAGCCTTATTGCATATTTGCTCATTATTGCCACACATAGACAACATAAGACATAGAAACATGGGGAAAATAAGGCTATATTCATGAAGAGATCAACAAATATACAATTTAATTCTCGAAATGACATGAATTGGCTGCAAAAACAATACACAAAGAGGTGCAACTACTAGAATAGCAGCATGAATTCTATATGGCTGCTGCTACTGCTATTATAGGATGACAGGGCAGAAAGCTAAAGTACATATGCATGTTTGGTCCTTGTATGGAATTTTCTATTATATTATAGTTAGATGGTTCTCGCGTTGAAACCATGAACTAGTCTATCAATCTCCTTTTCATATTATTACTATTACTAATATCCCTTACTTTTCATATCTTCTTTTCTGCTGTTTTACCGAGATGACATTAACTTTGGTTCTGTAGGATCTTATAGACTACTACAATTCTTCCACCATAAGAGATTGGGCTGGAAGGGCTACAGCCTTTAAAGCAACCGCAGGTATTGCAGATGGTTTGGCACCAACACTATACAATTCAGCTCCTCAGGTTGCGCTGTTCTCTTCTCGAGGACCTGATGTTAAAGATTTTAGTTTTCAAGACGCTGATGTTCTTAAACCAGACATACTTGCACCTGGCAATCTTATATGGGCTGCATGGGCACCTAATGGAACAGATGAATCAAATTATGCTGGTAAGCTTTGTATGTAGATCTCTTTTCTTCAAGGAAGCACCCATGATTATCATCAGTATTTTAGTCTTGCGCTTTTGACTTCCTTGTGCATGTCTTGTGGATTAGTGATTCGTGAGGATATTTTTCTGTGCTTGAACCAACTCAAAATTGATGTGGTAATGTTTCTCAGGTGAAGGATTTGCAATGATTTCTGGAACTAGCATGGCTGCACCGCATATTGCTGGCATTGCAGCACTGATAAAACAGAAGAACCCAAAATGGAGCCCCTCAGCAATAAAATCTGCCCTGATGACAACGGCCAATACACTGGACAAAGGGAGCCATCCTCTTAGAGCGCAGCAGTACACTGCATCAGAAATGATGACACTCTCACGGGCCACACCATTTGATTGTGGTAGTGGCGCAGTTAACCCAAAAGCTGCCCTTGATCCTGGTCTTGTTCTAGATGCAAGTAAGCTCAATTACTGTCAATTTTTTTGTGAGATAACTGGTCAAAGTTATTGAAATGTCAGTCTCTGGTTGAAGTTATTCAGATGGCAGTGTAACAACCCTTGTCTAATTTTGCTTTATTCATGCTTGCAGCCCATGAAGACTACATCACATTTTTGTGCTCGATCCCTGACGTCAATCAGAGCGAAGTATCAAACATAGCGGGTTCAGCTTGCAACTCCAACTCCAAGGGACAACGCCCTTTTGACCTCAACATCCCCTCAATTGCCATCTCTCAGCTTCGAGGCACGGTGACAGTGAAGCGGACCGTCACAAGCGTGTCTGACGAAACTGAGACCTACACCATGATGACAAGAATGCCGCCAGAGGTTGCCCTGGAGGTGACGCCTCCGGCGGTGACCGTGCTCCCTGGAGCATCAAGAGAGATAACTGTGACCCTGACAGCTAGGTCTGTTACGGGCACCTACAGTTTCGGTGAGATTGCCATGAAAGGTGACCGTGGTCACCTCGTCAGAATCCCAGTGGTAGCTATGGGATTCAAGTAGATAGAAGATGCTGTGACAGGCGCTAGAGAGTAGAGAATAGGAGAGCGAGTTGTGGCTCTGAAATCCGAGGCCTTGAGCTGCAGAGGAATGCTGTAATTTTTTCATAGCCTGTAGAGAATAAGAGTTAGCACAGTGCTGTACCTGTACGTGTTATGCATGCCCTCCAGGTTGTAAAATATATATTTGGGTGTTTAAGCCTATGTGACATGATGACCAGAGTCCAGAGAGGGCATCCCTCCTCTAATGCATGGAAATTTGAATCTCATCTGGATTATTTCTGTGTGTTCCATTCAGAGTTTTTCTTACATTAGGCTGGAACCTTAACCATAAAACTCCCCAAATCTAAGCAACGAAAATAAAATGTGTGAAATTTATTTTCAAGATGGCACAAATTCTGGGATGTGGGGAGGATGCAATAACCCTTTTTTTTAGGGGAGGATGCAAAAAAGAAAAAACTCTATTTTTCCTCTCCCAAATTTCACGAAAGTCTGCTTTTCCTTCCTCAATTTCAAAACCAGGCAAACCACCTCTCTCAACTTTTCAAACCGTGCATTTTACCTCTCTAAAGCGGTTTTGCTATAGTGACGGTGATTTTGTCTTTTTTAATTATTCCGACTAAAATCTTTGAAAAATCATAGTAAATCACAGAAAAATCATAAAATAGAAATCTAATTTTTTGAACTCCACATAAGTAGATCTACATAATGAACATATAATATAGTATGCTTTAGTACAAAGTTTTTTTATAAAGGTTTTGTCTTTTTCTTTTTTATTTATTTCGACTAAATATTTGAAAAATCATAGTAAATTACAGAAAAATCATAAAATATAAAATCTAATTTTGTAGCCTCCACATGAGCATATCTACACAGTAAATATGTAATATGGTATGCTTTAGTATAATTTTTTTATTGTAGCTTTTGATCTACGTTTTTCTGTAATTAATTGAAATAATTCATAGCTGCAACTTCTATAATTATTTTGTCAGACTAAAGCAAACGTATATTATATGTTCATTGTGTATATATACTCATGTGGAGTCTAAGAAAATTAGATTTTCTACTTTATGATTTTTCTATGATTTACTATGATTTTTCAAAGATTTAGCCAAATAAATAAAAAAAGAAAAGGTCAAAACCTTTATAGCAAAAACTTTGTACTAAAGCATGTCATATCATATGTTTACTATGTAAAATCTACTTACGTGGAGTCTAAAAAAATTGGATTTTCTATTTTATGATTTTTTGTGATTCACTATAATTTTTTAAAAATTGAGCCAAAATAATTTTTTTTAAAAAAAAGACAAAACCATCGTTACTATAGCAAAACCACCAATCACGGTAGCAAAACCGCCTTCGAAACTGTTCTAGGAAGGTAAAATAGACGGGCTGAAAAGTTAAGGGAGGTGATTCGTATGGTTTTAGAGTTGAGGGAGGAAAAACGAACATTCGTAAAAGTTAGAGGAGGAAAAATAGACTTTTTCCATGCAAAAATGATGTAAACAATGAACAACCACAGAATATCTGATGGCAAAAAAAAACGACAGAATATCAGCAAGCCCATTTGAAACTAGTAACAGGGCCCGTTAAACGGCCTTCAACTCTGGACCCACGTTCTCGTTGCGAATTTGAGCCCATCGCGAACTCCTTGAGCTCCTAGCTTCCTAAAGTCGTTCGCGTCGGATCGCCCGCTGCTTCCTAAAGCCGCTGCGCGCTGCGCCGCGACGCCGCCATGACCCATGAGCGCCACCGTGTTGCGCACCGGCGGTGCCATCCTCCACGCTCTCTCCACTGCCTCCGCCGCCCACCTACACGCTCACGCCCTGAAGCTGGGCGTGCTACCCTCCTGTCTCCACCTCTGCTCGGCCTTGCTCAAGTGCTATGCTGCTTCCGGCCGCATCGCCGCCGCGCGCCAGTTATTCGACGAAATACCTCTGCGGGACGTCCCGCTATGGAACGCCCTGGTATCGGCCTACGCGCGCTCCGGCCACCCGCGCAACGCGCTGGCCGCTGCGTCCGCCATGGCGCGCGACGTCGCGGGGTGCCGGCCGAACAACGTCTCCGTCACCAGCCTCCTGTCCGTGTGCACGCAGCTGAGGAGCTCGGTGCTCGGGAGGGAGCTCCACGGGTATGCGATCAGGAACGTCCCCGTTCTTGACCTTCCCGTGCTCAATGCGCTGGTGAACATGTACGGCAAGTGCGGCTGGCTGAGAGACGCGAGGATGGTGTTCACCGGCATGGGGGTTGGCATGAGGAGTGCTGTCTCTTGGACGTCAATGATCAATGCTTGCTGCCAGAATGGACACCCAGCTGAGGCATTGGAAGTGTTTGAGGAGATGAGGATTGCTCGTGTCAAGGTCGATGAGGTCACCCTGCTGGCCGTCATCTCAGCATGCACAAAGCTGGACTGCACGCCGGGTTTAGGAGACTGGGTGGAGGAGTGTGCAGTCGAGAATGGGTTCTTGCAGAACACCCATGTCGCCAATGCGCTCATACACATGCATGGTAAGATGGGGAGGGTGAAGAGGTCGTGTGAGATATTTGACTCGATGGGTGCTGTGAAGACAGTGGTTTCATGGACGGCCATGATACAAGCACTGGCTATGAATGGGCATGGGGTGGCTGCCCTTGTCCGGTTCACGCAGATGCTCAGAGAAGGGTTCCTGCCTGACGAGGTTATCTTCTTGTGCGTGATCAATGCCTGTGGCCACTCAAGGCTTGTGAGCGAGGGGCACCGACTGTTCAAGTCCATGATCGAAGAGTACCACATCACACCATGGATGGAGCACTATGGTAGCATGGTGGACCTGCTGTGCAGAGCTGGGTGGTTGGACGAGGCATTTGAGTTTGTCCTGGCCATGCCTGTTACGCCCGATCCTGTAATATGGCGTGTTTTGGCTGGTGCTTGTCGGGACCATGGGAATGCCAGTTTAGCCAGGAGGGTGATGGATCATGTGATTGGCATGGAGCCTGACCATGAAGGGAATTACGTCCTGGCGTCAAACTTGTGTGCTGCAGATGAGGATTGGAGACGTGTTGTAGATGTTAGGTTGGACATGGGAGTGAGGAAAGGGACTTCAAGGGCTGCTGCTGCTGCCGTGTCTTCTGTTGAAGTCAATGGTGAATAAGACGCAGAAAAGCTTGTCTTCTTTTACACATCACCGGTAACTTTTCCATCCTCGCTACTTCGAGATGCACACAGCCACGCTACAATGAATCTGCTCACCTTCCTACCACATCAGGCCTGTGTATTTATGTGTTTATATTTGTACCTGTCTAGAAAAACCTGGCAAGAGAACCGAGTTGCATGCCTCGATTCTTTTGCAAAAAAATACGGTAAATGCAGTTTGGTCAGGAAAATTGATGTCTCGGGTTTCAGAAAATCATTATAGGACATCCATGCAGTCTTTTGCAAGTATTTTGTCCTAGCATCTTAGTTAACTCTTTCCATTCAGTTAACTGTCAGCGTATGTGCCGTGTGAACACTTCTTCAAACAAAAGGTTCCATTTATATATATATATATATATATATATATATATATATATCTCATACAGCTGGTCAGTATTTGGTGATCTAACTGATGCTTGTGTTATCTTAACCTAATGTTGGACGGAACTGCAATTCGACAGTTGTTATATGTGGACTTCTTATGTGACCGCTAGTTACATGTACCCATTTTTCTAGCACACAAATTAAAAATTGGTATCAGTTACTGTTTTCATGGCATTGTTGATGCAAATCACTCCCAGATAAAATGGTGTGAATATGCAAGAAAAATGGGGACGCCATCTGGTATGCCTGTCAGTTGAAAAAGTTGTTGCTTCTAGTTCCATTTATGAAAAAAAAGTAAAATTGAATCTTGGATTCTGTTCTCTGAGAAGATGTTTGGAGACGTTGAGTGCTTGCAGAAGTGGCTCTATCAGCGATTCAGCGAGGTGTCAAAGCAATGTGCCAGCTCAAAACAGTTATGAAAGTATCATACATATTTGTACTGTTTGGATTTCTTAGCGATGAACATGCGTGCATTGACATGTTGATGTTATTGTGCAGTGCTAGCATCATGGTTTAAGTACAAGCAAATGAGTATTCGTTTGTACATACGTGGACTTTTATCTGCTAATACTGGTTACGTGACCTCATTCTCCTTGCTCACAAGTGAAGAATTCCCACGAGTTCAGTATTGTTTTTGTATGTATGTGGACTTCATCTGTAAATACTGGTTACATACATGATACATGGCCTCATTTTTCCTTGCAGAAAAATTAAGAATTGCTACAAGTTGGTTAGGTGATGCAAATCCCTTTCCCATAAGGCCGTAACATGAAAAGGAGTCAAAACACTCCATCATCACCACTTGCCTGAAAAGTCCTAAAATTCGTTTTTGTTTAACCTTGTGTCCAATTTGTTGACTGACATGTTAAACCAGACGCGGACACGCGGTAGTAAACCCCAAAGTCAAAAGATTTGGCGTCCAAAGCCAGAGAATGTTTAGCA
>Ga0182004_10004936_pt1 | contig 10817 bp, 11 predicted proteins | sample Sormic07211540_1_FD_120479 | JGI IMG/M metagenome (GOLD analysis project Ga0182004, IMG submission 120479) | Endophyte microbial communities from Sorghum bicolor roots, Mead, Nebraska, USA - 072115-40_1 MetaG | ecosystem: Host-associated > Plants > Roots > Unclassified | place: USA: Nebraska...
ATTCAATCTTATAAATGATAATAAAGTTTAGGAAAAAATCTAAATAACCCTCTGAAGTATTGATGGACGTCTAGTTTTAGGTTTGACCTATGAAATCGGGTAAATGAGACATTAAAGTTGGTTTAATTCACCGTGGTTTTCCAGGGCGGTTTTAGCCTACCTGGCAGCCAGCGTGGCAAAGAGTTCAGGCCGTCAGCGGCGCCGCGTGCTCTCGCTCGCCGGCCGGCGCTGACTGCTCGTGCTCTCCGCGGTCCGCTCTGCCTCCCAACGCCGCGCCCGCCTCCTCTCAGACTCCCACCGCGACTTCTGTTCGTCAGCGCGGCGGCGGCCTGCGTCCAGCCCAACGGAGAGAAATCTAACCCTAGCTCCCCCGTCGGCGCTGCCGGCGACCCTTAGGATCTCCGGCGAGCGCCACCGACCGCGGATAGAGTGATTCGACCAGTGGGGGAGATTGAAGGAGCCCCTTGGTTTGGGAATTTCGGGGGAAGCAAGGGGGGTTGGTGATTTGGTGGTGAAGGGAGCCAGGGAGGTGGAAGGCTATGGGGTCGTCGTCGAAGGTGGTGCGGCCGGAGGAGGTGCTGGAGTCGCTGAAGAACGACGGCAGCATCGACGCGCTCCGCATGAAGATCATCGCCCAGCTCAAGGCCAACGTGCGTGCCCTCCTATTCCTTTGAGCCCTTTTCTTTTGCTCCTACTTGCTGTATTACTGTTATGTTAGAAATTGTTTGTTGTATGATGAGACTGCATTATATTTAAGAAATCACTTCCAGCATAAGTTGGTGGACCTGCTTTGGAGATATGCTCATAGTATGAAACTCTGGGGCGGTCTGAATTCATGATCTGCTATCCAGGTTGTGACGCTGTGTGCGCTTTTCTGTAATCGATGGAATCAGGAAGCTCTGTGACTAAATCAATAAAATTAAGTTAGAGTTCAGTAGATTATTTAAAATGCTGTTGCAGTTCTCAGGTGATTGTGCATGTCCCAGTAGACCCTTAAACAGGGAATTGGTTTGCATGATAATTAGGTTATTTAGTTGTCCTTTGCTGTCACGTGGCACTCGTTTTGTCGTCCGTTTTAATCTGTATTTCCCTTATATCAACATGACGGTTTGGGATTTTTTATTTTTTGCACGAGAATTTGGGTATTTAGTTGCCCTTTGATGTCACAGGCTGTTTCCTCATTGGTTCTGTTCTACTTTTCCCCATATCAACGTGATTTATCGGGAATTGGATCGCACAAGAATTTGGGTATTTACTTGTCCTTTGGCGTCACTTGGCACATGTTGTTTCCTCAGTGGTGTCATTCTGTTTTCCCCTCGAATCAGCATTACGTTTCGGGAAACTGTGTTTTTACTTTCCTTATTTATTAGCATAAAGTTTTATGTGTGCGTATGGCAGGATATTCTTGTCGATGTAGAATAAAGTCATTTCTGCATTGTCTTATGCTACATGTACCCTTCTTCATGCTCTTGGCATCACTTTTATGTCGGACTCACCTGACCAATGGAGTACTGAGGAGTGGAAACTTGGTGATGAACTTTCTTACTTTGATTTCAGGAAGATATGAAGAAAAACACCATGATGATGGTGGAGCAAAGCAAGGTATTGAATACTCCTGGAGCTGAGAAAAAGACCAAGAGGGAGTTGTTTGATGCACTTCGACAGGAACTGGAGTAAGCTCCTGTCTTTCTGTTTGATCTATGCTCAGTAACAGTACATCGCCTGGTTTGTATTTGGCCTTAACCACAAATTGCTTATCTGGATGTTATAAAATGTTTATAGCAGTTTTTACTTTAGCCTTGACCTCATACACAGATCTCCAGGTCTTGGATAAGTCATCTTCCTACCTTATCGTTTGCCTGTTGCTGGTTGTTCAAAAAGTAGTGAAGTGATATAGTTCCCATGATTTTATTTGTTCTTCCATTGTTCCGGTGTATTGTTTGTATTGTGGGAAATCCAATTTTGCATCTCCCGCACTTCGCAGCTTTCGACTCCATTCCCAGCTTCGCCTCAACCAGTATGAAGATTTCATCAAATCTATGATGCAGTGATAACTGTTTTATGCAATGCAGGACTCCGGTCCTTGAGAAAGCCTCCAAGGCAGTTTGGGAGCTGATTCTAGACAATGGTGGATTAGGGAAAGAGATAACTGAAACAGTTGAGAAAGTCTTCTGCCGGCTCAGTGGAATTGACATGATGCCACCTCCACCTGCAGCCACTGGTGCTCGTCAAGAGAAAGATGACATGGCTGTTGATGAAGTTGTGAAGAGCAAGGAGGTGGATGCTTTTGAACCATCCTCATCAAGGAAGAGACCCTTCAGCGACATCAACAGAAAAGGAGCAGGTGCTTTACCAAATGGCAGTGCTACGGATCAGCATGATGAGTCCGAGGATAGTGACCAGAAGATATGATGCTGTTCTGTGCTGTAATTTTTAGTTCAGCCTGTAGTAGCTTTCTTCCTGTTCATACAAGTTCTGTGAGCAACCACTATAGGATATTTAAGTTTTCAAGAAAGCAGCTGCAGTTGAGTTTCTTCTGAATATAGGATAAATTGGTTGACTTGACAGTTTTGTGGTGTGTTTAACTTGTAATCATTCAAGAGTTATGTTAGATGCTTCTTGATTTTGCAATATTTTAGCAATTTTCCAATGGTACCTTGGTCTGAGTTGGATGGTAATCATTTACTTTCCTGTTTAGTTTTGAGGGATGGAGTGGGGATCCATCACAACATTCATCAGAAGCACTTGTTTTAGTGACATGAATGTTGACTGAAGTCGTCCCAACCAAAATTTCCAGAAAGACCCTACATGGTTCATCTAATCTACGATGACTTAAACCAAAAACACCAATAGCAGCCACATAGTTGTCCCCACTAAAAAGTCCATCCTTTTTAGCAGAAATAATCTCGTGTCCTTGGTAACCAAAAGCATAAAACCTTACCAGTAAATTTGACAAACCTTACGAGATTGTGGTGAGCTAGTTCCCTCGTGATGCCAAAACAATGGCATAAATGCGTTGATACAACTATCAAGTATCAGCAGCAATAAGGAAACACGGCAGGGCATCCACTTAGTGTCAACTGTCACAAGGAAATAGCCAGAAAACAAGCTACTCATAAGTCAGACAAGAATTGCTCTACTAGTACAATTGAGATAGGCTTCTGCTCAGCAGTCAGCATTACATCATTGACATCATGAAATGGGCTGTTGTTCACTATCACTAGAAATTTTAAATCTTGTTAGGCTTCACTCGACCGTGTTCCTCCCTCCAATCACGAACCATGAAGCTACAAACTCTTGATGTTCCATTCCTTGGCTCATGATGAAATGTTACGTGATTGGTATTGACTTCTGCATCAAGCATCGATGAAGTGGATGTCAAAGGTGCTTGGATGGATTTGCCACACGTTCAGGGAAGCGTATTCCTCCAAGCACTCCTTCAATTGAGCCTCACTGTATCCCTGTGATTCACAGACATTTTAGCACCAACCAAATTTTCAGCAATCAGGCCATACTGAGTTGTGCACCTCTACCATATGTGTATGTAGAAGTAGAAACTGTACCTTTCTGGAGATCAAGTTAAGAGCATGAGCATATCTCACATCCATGCTGCTCGTCCTAGCAGCTTCGTCTCTCAGGATGGAATATATGTCAGATATTGCATCAAGGCCAGACCGCTGGCGGTCATCTGAGTATAACGAGTATTTGGACATTTGCATCAGTCGCAGTGCTTCGTCAACATCACTCTGAGCCACAGTTTCTGAAAACCTAAGTCTTGCCAAGGCCTGAAATAGGCAAGCAGCATCATGTTTAAAGAGAGATTTTTCATATGGTATTGTGAAGGGAAAACAGTCAAGTTACTTACAATAGAAATACGGAGTATGCTCAAAAGTGTTCTGATAGTTGTGTAGGAGGTTGGTGCATTTGACTTTGCCTCCTCTTGGCGGATGCTGGAATATGCAGTTGCAATGTATTCCTCAAGCTCTCTAGGAACAGAAGGAATGACTCTTCTAGCAGCAGATATGTATGCTCTGTAACAGATAAAGATTGTAGAATAGCAAGTATTAGATAATGCAAAGATACTACACAATGATTTTATCTGTACTTCAGGTTTTATAGTTTCTGGAACTTCCAACTAAAATATGAGCAATTCAACTATGAAATTGAAATTAAGTGAACATGAGCACTGCCACTCGAGGAATAGTGTCCTTGCCTGAGTACAGATGGCTCAAGTGGTGTGAACCCCAGTGCTGGTGATTCAAGATTTTGATGCACATGAACAACGTGTCTTGCCATTTCAAGATCAGTTTCCATGTCTGCACGATCCAGGATCAACCAAAGGAGGTCGAAACGAGACAAAAGTGCTGGAGGTAGATTTATATTTTCTGCTGGGGTCCTCCTCATATCGTACCTTCCCCTGAATATTTAAAGGCAATTACCATTGTCAACTGATGAAAATTTCTTTTTACCCCCTAGAAGAAATACTATATTCATATCAAAACTTACCATGCTGGATTTGCAGCAGCCAGAATTGCGGTTCTCGCATTGAGAGAGGTGGTGATGCCAGCCTTGGCAATGCTAACTGTTTGCTGCTCCATTACCTCATGAATTGCGGTCCTGTCTGACTCTTCCATCTTATCAAACTCATCTATAGCACAAATGCCCATATCTGCCAGCACCTGGAACCCAAGAGTTTGTGCTACGAGATTAATTATTAGCAAGATTTGCATGCCTGTGATTTGGACCAAATGAACACTTTTTGGGGGTGCTAGCACAGTTTGTAGTGCTAAAGAGACAGCTCCAAACAAGAATAAATTGAAGGTTTACCAGTAATATAAGTACGAAATCTCAAGTTGAAAGATTTTAAAAAGAGAAAACTACATATTTTCTCAATAGCTGTAGTCAGGACTGAAGTAAAGTTCATATATATGCTTGTGAAAAGCACAAACAGGTATAAACCTATAATTCAGTAGAAAAGAGAAATACAGTAAAAGATGTCATTATAAGGTGATGTTGGTCTTACCAGTGCTCCACCCTCAAGGACAAACTCATTTGTTACTGGATCTTTCTGGACAGCAGCAGTAAGACCAACACCACTGCTCCCACGTCCAGTGGTGTACACTCCTCTTGGTGCAACATTGATAATATGCTTCAGAAGTTGACTCTTTGCAACACCAGGATCTCCCATCATGCATATATGCAGGTCTCCTCTGATCTGTACATTTACATTACAGTGAATATTGAGATGTGAACAGTTGGAGAGAACAAAGCCTCAGATAGAAAAGACATCATACTGATTCCTAGCAGCATACGTACCTTCATGCCATCTGCAAGCTTCCGATGGGGTGCACCAACAAGTAGTAACAGCAGTGCTTTTTTGACATCTTCATGGCCAAATATTTCTGGTGCCAATGACCTTGCCAACTTACTGTAGATATCACCGTCCTCAGCCAATCGGTCAATTTGTTCTTGTTCATCACCCTTTAGTTCATACCTGCAACAGTTTTGCAATCGCTATCAGACAGCTGCAGAAGACAAATGGATTGCTCAGCATGAAACCTAGATGACTTACTCCTCATATTTTTTCTTGAAATGGGTGACAGACATTGCTTCCAAGTAAGTATCAGCAACTAATCCTGCGCGCATCGCTCTAAACCCATAGTATGGCATAGGGAGAAAAATGCCCGACATCTCAACCACATCTCCAGGTGCAACCTGCTCATGATAGCATTTAGTACTTGGTTATATTACAGAATATCTTTACTGAGTTCTTAATTCTCATGAGAGCATTTAGCTAGTGAATTGAATAAACCAAAAGCATAAATCTAAAAGCAACTTCCTTTCGAAGCTAAACTGTAGAGTACATTGATACAGAAATGGCGATAACAACAGAAAAGTAGAAGCTATTGTCCTGCAAAGCAACTCAAAGGAAACTGCTCAAAGTGGAAGAAAGCTACTAGTTTGCTTTACCTTTCTAGTCAGCTCTCCTCTTAGATGAACAGTCAGAGAACGAGGAATGTGGCCCTTTGGTACATGCTCTGCTAACTCTTGAAGCTTCACCTGCAAGACAGCATAGTTGTTATATGGAAGCGGAATCCAAAATATGATCAAGTTCTGTGGCTGGTCCTTTCAATGAAGAAAGATAACCCTGGATGACCAGGTTGTGAAGAAAGGTTAATACCTCCTGAAATTTCAAAAACTTTGATGCACGCAGTTGAAGGATTAGATTCCCCTTTGCTTTGTTCAGCTTGCATCGTTGAGATGGACACTCAATGAGAGGCATAAACACTCTAGCCGTCACTTCCTGCCAAATTGAAAACAAAAGTTTCATTCCAAATAAAACTTAGACTGGAGACAAAATTCTGTCTTTCAGTATATATATCCTACACTGCACCATTATTAAAAGGGAGCCTAAAACGAGATCAAGTACCTGGTATATCTCAAAGCCACATTCTTCACATGTATAAACAGCAACCTGCATCAAGGGCTTCACATCCGAGCAGCGGGTAACAATCCCAGATATTTTCACAAGCTGCCCAATGTTGGATGCCTTTACTTGCCTAATGGTGAGCGGAGTCGCCTTTGAGAATGTCTTGATGTAAACCTCACTACAATGCCAAAATAAAATCAATTTTAGATAAAACATCAACAGAGCTCGATAATTGGATAGACAGGAAAATTATGGGAGCAGAGGCACAGATAATTTTGGCAAGAATGTGAGACACAAATGTTCATATCTGGCTGAAATATTATATTGTAGTACAGTAATCCATATCCTTATATCCACAAAAGTGCAAGTGTTCCTAACATGTTCTATCTTTTTTTTTTTTGAACAAACTAACATGTTCTGTCAAAGCAGATGAAATGGTTAGATTTACAGAAAAATCAGAGGAAGAAAAGCTAGTTTAAATTCTGAAGTAACAAGCAGTAATATGCTTTATGTTCTTAATAACGTGCAAGGCAATACTCTCTGGATTCCATATGGAGCATAACCAGAGGCCCAACTCTTGTGTTTAACCAATTTATCAAAACCAGGCAACCATTCAGGCATTCACCAAGACAAATTTCGTACAGAGCCACTTACAAGAACCGTTTGATCTCTGGTGGCATCCTCTGTAGCGGGTCCGTGCCGTCGGCGCCGCCGTCGGCACCCTCATCCACACGCTGCGTCATGAGGATGTCCCGGTCCTCGTCGACGGTGTACGCCTCCGTGGGCTCCGGCATGATCTCGTCCATGGCCTCCGCGAAGACGCCGATGTAGCGCCGCGTGTTCTCAGTGACACGCTGCAAGAACTCCTCGTCGATATCCTTATACTGCACACCAAAAAAAACAAACATTTCGCACCCATAAATCACATGTTTGCGGCCGCAAAGTTGGTAAAAGGGGGGAAACAAGAAAAGGAACTGAATGTTGTGGAGGTGAGGAGTTGGTACATGGAACATGTCGTCCAGCTCGATCTGGACCGCGCGTATCTTCCTATTGGCGACATCTTGCTGTAACGAGACAGAGAGAAATCAGCGTGAAATTTCGAGCGAAAAAAAAACGGATCTGGAAGGGACAACCCTAGAACACACGGGGAAGAGAAGAGATCATGGGTACCAGGATGTTCAGGTACTTGGGCTCGCCGTGAGGGCCGGCGAAGTTGGACAGGAAGTCCTTGGCGAGCGCTGCAGGCACACAAATCAAACACCAAGAACCGACGCGCCATCAGAGAATGTTCTGGAACCTTCCGAGGGCAAACGAAGGAACGGTTCGAGGGGGGTTCCGCCACAGCAAGACGACGTACCTTTGTCTGCGGCGAAGTCGGGGTTCTTCATCCCAGCGGCGGTGATGGGAACGGCGGCGGCGGCGAGGGATGGAGGGGTAGGCAGGGAAGAACGGGAGTCTGTCGGCGAAGTGTTGGGGAGAATGGCGGGAAGTTGGGGGGATAAGAGGAGCGGTTTTGGCGGGAAGACAGAGGGCGGCGTGGCGGGAAGAGCAGGTTGGCCCGGACCTAAAGTGGGCCGAGATGTTGTGGGCTTGGGCTTATTAGAAGCACGAGTGGGCTGATACATTGTGGGCCGTAATCGGGCCGCTCTGCTCTGCGCTGCGTGGTTGGTGGTGGCCGATGTGCCTGCCCGCGTGGTGATTTCTCATTGCTGCCTAGTTTATATTTTTTTAGATTTCGATGTCGTAACACTTTTGTAAACTAACTAAGTTTAAAAAATTTATCTTATAAATTATAAATAAATTGTACAATTAGTTATTTTTTATTTATACTTAATATTCTATGCATGTGTTGCAAGATTCGATAAGCTGAAAAATTTTAAAAGGTTTTGGATTTTGAGTGTAATTAAACAAGGCCAGCCGCTGCCGCTCCTCAATTAAGGGAGGTTCTTGCAGCTGTAGCTGCTGCGTTGGAATTGAGCCTTGAGGTGCCATGTTCTTCAATCACAACACATCAACATGTTTCTCAAGGATCATGCGGCCGCAAGGAGAATGCCATCTAGCACTTTCAACTTTTTTCTGCACTTCAACATCATTTCCTATAGGGATTGGAGGGGGTTGAGAGGAATATAGGAAAATGAGTGTATCAAAGTAGCCCCTCTGTATGTATGTGTTGCCTGCTAGGAAGAGAGCACGTAGTATGGTTCATATCCTCATGAGATGGTGCCAAGCGCTACTCCGTTTGTCTCCGAGCAAGTTAGTGATAAATTAATGATAGAGAAAATACCATACTATCCTTCACTAAGGTCAACCTCAGTGAAAGTTTTATAACCCAGTTTAACATATCTATACTTTAGAAACAGTGCAGAAAAGTTTCATCCTCATGGAACTCTCTCTACTTTTATAGAACTCTTATCATATCTCTCTTCATTCATAACCCAGTATTTTTCTCTGTCTGTCCCTATTAAATAGGGTTACGAGTGTATTTCATATGAAAAACAACCATAGTTCAGACGGCTAGTGGAATGAGGTGTTCCTAGTGACCACATTTTTTCGCTGGTTGCTTGCTTTTGCATGGGGCCAGCCAGTGAACGAGAGCCGAATGGGTGCATGAAACGATGGGCTATGAGGCCAATCTCAAGGGATAGTGTCACTGTACGATTTCACATACCAACACGTCATGAAGATTGAAATAAAACCATCTATGAAATAACTCCAGCAATAAAGCATTTCACTTTGTTGTTTCCAAGGCTAAACAAAGCATTTAATTACTGCAAAATGATTGGATCACATGCAAGATGGTGAAACGATTTGGCCCTCAGTGGGGATTTCATCCCGTTTCACCGCGTGGGAAACAACGCCCGCGGGGTTTCACCATGGTGAAACTACTTCCTTCTCTCTCCTCTTCGTTTCATGCAAAAAGTGTAGTTTTACTGACATGACGCTCTAATAAATGTGCATGACATCCTGATGAAACCCCCGCTGAGACTGGCCTGATAAATATGGCGGTGCTGGAACGGGAGGCAAAGCGCCAACCAAGGTCAAACACGTCCAACTCACCACCCCCAAGACCAGAAGGCGTACAATTTCATATGACCATTGAAAAATATTAACATCTATTCCTTTAGGCACATATAGCAATGAACTAAAAAATTCATTAAAATTAGTTTTTTGAGAGGATCATTAAAAGTAGTTGCGGGTCCATCTGTTGGGATGAAAGGGCCTACATTCGTTTTTTTAAAGTTGTAGTGGGGTTTTGTAGAACTGGTGCTGCGTATTGTCAAAAAAATCGGAGATATGTCGAATTAACTCAACAAATTTTTAGTTCAAAATTAGTTCATGTGCCAAAAAAAAAGTGTCACGCAATTTTTGTAGAGTGTAAGCATACAAACCACAACAACTTGGGCTGACTAAGGTGTGCTTACAAGAGGAGCACACTATGTCACACAATGTAGAGGCACAATATTTGTTTTAGATTTTTTTAAAAAAAAATAGTCACCGCATAGAGGGTATATGTATCAAAATTTCCATCTGCTTCACAGTTTGTTCATGAGAAATAACATTGTTGAAATGATGCGCTATCACAATTATTTCCTCGTATCTTTAAAGGTGGAGAATAGTATAAAAGTGCTAGGATAATGAGGAATTTGTTTTTTTACGAAGAGATATGTTAAGATGATGACTTCCGAAAGAAAGGACAAATCAATTCTATACGAATAATAACAATAACAACTTCCATTGGATTGTCAAAGAATATTCACGCAAGTGTTTTTGCAACTGGGACTGTTGCTGGTACAAAATTATTTTCACCCTGAGATCATGTTGTCGGATTCAGCTTCCACCTCCATCCACCCAACATATGTGGATTGAGCAAAGCTGGCTAGATCTAAACAAGGCCCGTAAGAAGAGGCAAACCTAGGAGGAAAGCCCAACATGGAGAACTAACTAAGTTGTTTATTCAAATGATATCCCCATGGATTGTTGGCCCTAAGAAATGTTTGGGATCCTAAGATAATTTGAATTTTCAAACTAGCGCCTGCATATTTACTCCTATGAATAGTTGAGTATCTCTAGAAGTAAGGATGGCAACGGGTCGGGTTTGGATCGGGTGGAGTCTCCGTGCACCAAAAATCGAAACCCGAAGTCGAAACCCGAAACCAAAACCGAAACCGATTCGGGTGGAAATTCAGTACCAAAACCAAACCCGCGGATACCCGAAACCCGAACGGATACCCAAAACCCGAATGGTTATCCGAAACCCGCGGATATATATAGACACATATTCACATGTATAAACAAGATGCAACAAATAATAAATATTTTCATGAGTTAACTTTGAATAAATTTAATAATCTAAGTAAATAAATTATTATTATCATATTATAAAATA
>Ga0182004_10004937_pt1 | contig 10816 bp, 13 predicted proteins | sample Sormic07211540_1_FD_120479 | JGI IMG/M metagenome (GOLD analysis project Ga0182004, IMG submission 120479) | Endophyte microbial communities from Sorghum bicolor roots, Mead, Nebraska, USA - 072115-40_1 MetaG | ecosystem: Host-associated > Plants > Roots > Unclassified | place: USA: Nebraska...
GAGAGCATCGGCCGGCCGCTGCTGCTCGCGACGCCGTCTCCAACGAATTAACGAAGCAGAGGATTTCTAGTGACCGGCCTAAATAGGCCTAACAAGGAGTACCGGAGCAATTCCTGGAAAGAAAACCGCCTAAATAGGTGTTTTCTATTGACTGGCCAAATAGTTTCACTGAATTCTTACCAAGTGTTTCTGTTTCACTGTAGAAATGTTTTTAAAGGAAATTTTAAAACGTTTTTAGGAGAATTCGGATTCCTACCAAACATGTCCTATTTGATAATAATCTTGAGTGGAACTACCTCTGTCACAAAAAAAAAAGAGAGTGGAACTATCTACATTTAATGGAAGTTCGCTAGTAGATCGCAATCCAACTTTTTCAGTGAAGAATCGAGCTAGCGGGCTGCCCTGAATTTACCCCATGGTAGCGTAACTCCGTGGATTCTAACTGTTTCACTAAGAGCGGGCTGCCCTGAATTTAGCCCATGGTTGGATGCGCGATAAACTGCCCGGTGGCCGGCGACCCTCGGACAAAATTTTCTTTGCCCTTCATCCGTTCTGTTCCTACTGCCGTCCTGTACAGTTCTCCGTTTTCTTCTTTGTCACGTCTTCCCCCGCTTGTTCTCGTTCCGTCTATGGCCTTGTTTAGTTCCCCAAAAATTTTGTAAAATTTTTCAGATTTCCCGTCACATCGAATCTTTAGACGTATGCATGAAGTATTAAATATAGATGAAAATAAAAACTAATTGCACGGTTTAGTCGGAATTAACGAGACGAATCTTTTAAGCCTAATTAGTCCATAATTGAACAATATTTGTCAAATACAAACAAAAATATTACTATTCCTATTTTGCAAAAATTTTTGGAAGTAAACAACGCCTATTTTCTTCCGCGTCCACCTCCGTTCCGGTTCACTCCGCCCCCGCCCCCCACCCATCCATCCACCTTGTTGTAACTTCTTTCAAATTTTCCCATAAAAAAATGGTAAATATCATGTTCCGTTTTCCCTCCCACGTCACTCCGTTCTAGCTTCTTTTCATATTTCCCCATAAATATAAAAAACAAATAATTTCATTTTCCATTCCATATTTTGATTTTTCTCACATATAAATATAAAAGTATTATGGACCTTTGAACAGAAATTTCACCACCAAATCGTTAATACACTTTTCATATAAACAAAATTTATAACCTAACTAATCAAACCATAATCAGTTTGTTGTCTACCCTGGTCCAAATAAATATAGCTACAAGTTAACATTGTCAAACCAAAATTTCAACCACTTTTCGTCTTATCAGCATTTCTACCTTATGATGAAAAGCAAAAATAAAGTTATTTATATGTCTTAATTGTGCTCTCTCTATTACAAACGCCATTGTAATCCTTTACCGACTATCTTCACCTTTATTACTATTTTTCGTTATTAAGTTGTTTGAACGATTCATATTTTTTTAGATGTGAGTAATTCATATTGGTGGCATCAAGAAACCAAAATTTTAATCCTTACTCCCTAATCATATTGATTGGCTAAATTTTATTCTCCATCAGCGAATTGAATTGCTTTTTTCACTTGTGTACGACAACGCTATTCTACACCTTAGGTGTAGAATATTATTCTATACTGCAAGCCACAACTGAGTAGCAAAAAATACTAAGTAGTACTGAACAACGTTCAATATCATTTAGTACTGCACACAGGACCATAAAATACTGAATAATACTGAAACGTGAATACTAAATTCTGTTCAGTATAATAATTCAGTGTAGAATACACCTAGAGCGTAGAATAGCGCGCGCACACGCACATATCCTTTTTAATGCATCCTCGCTATATATTTAGTTATAACATGATTATAACCACCAACTATCTTCACGTTTATTTCTTTTTTTTTTATAATTACACAGTATAACTTAGTTAATCACAACCCCTGCATAGTCACTCTTATGAAAACACGTGTAGAAACCCGTGGTTGCCATTAAGTGACCAATAATTTGGTACACACTCATCTTATTATATTTTTACTATCAATGGACAAACTGTTTCTCTCATGTTCTCGTGCACAAATAGAAACAAAAGTACACTCCCTTGAGCCACAAATGTATGACACCCCCATTAAAGTTCGATCAAACTTTTGAGACTTTGACCATTCATATAGCTCCCAAATTATCTAGTTTTTAAATTAAAATACTATACTATGGGCAGATTTATCTTAAAAATCACTTTTTCAAAGCCATGTGTATCAAACACCTCAAAGACCATCAAAAATAAAAATGTCATACATGTCCTTAGGGAGTATGTGGTTTATTTGTAAGTGACTTTCTATTTTCGGTTAAGAACACCTATGCAAAGCTGCTGCCATCGACCAATGTTTTCAAATAGTAAATTTAATTGCTCTTTCATATGTTTCCCAAGTGCACAAGAAATAATTTCGTCAACCTCTTAAATATGTTTGCACCATACTAGATTATACATGCCACCGAGTAAAAATATAGAGTAACTGATAAATTTATTACAATGATAACTACAATATTTATATGTGTATTATATTAAAAAGAGAGAGTACAATGACAAGTAATATTTTTAGTAATAACTAACTTCTAACTCTAATGTCTTGTAAACATCTAAACACATGCATGGACATAGTTTGATATTCTATATTCCACTAATGCATGTATTTCTTTCATTAGCGGCAAAGTCCAACAAAAAACTTATATGATTCGAGGGTTAGTCGATCATAAACATTCGTAAAAAGGTGTGCATGCATACAAGCATGTGTGTTTGTCTATAATCCCACTAAAAATGGCCTATTTGTAGAATCACCGAGAAAAATCCGCTTTGCATCTTTATTACTAAATAGTGCATGAACGTTTTCAACGTTTCAAATTCAACTATTGCAAATACTCACATGTTCAATAAAAAATTACATCTACAAATTTGTTAACAAAGCTGTTTTGCATCCGTGCTAACTGCTGACACAGCACGCAGTCCTTTTGAAATTCAAAATTTCAAAATCAACTCCATACATGCAAAGCTAGTAAAAAAAAACGCTCGTGAAACGCAAGTACCCAACCAAACCAACCCCCCCGGACGGACACGGACACGCCGGCCACCCACGAGTCCCAGCCGGACTCCAATGCTTCACGTTGACGGCTTGACGCCACCACGCCTCCCCGGCGGCCCCGGGTCGCCCGGCTTTCCCATCCTGCCCCTCTCCTCTCACCTCTACCACGCGGAATCCCATTTTTACCCTTCTCACCTCCTCCGCTCCCCTCCCATGGCCTCCACCTCCGCCTCCCCGCAGCCCCCCGCTTCCCCTTCCCACCCAAACCCTAACCCTAGCCCCGACGCAGATCTCCGATCAGATCGCCCCATGCCTGACGCGGACGACGCCTCTCCGGCTTCCCCTGAGAAGCGGGAGGAGGAGGAAGAGGAGGAGGCGCCGGGAAAGGCGGCGAAGCGGGCGGCGCCGGCGGCGGAGGCGGAGGCGGAGGAGGAGCAGCAGCCGACCCCGCGGAAGACGCGCCTCCCGCGCGCGTGCAACAACAAGCCGAAACCCGCGCCCCCCCCGCCGCCGCCAGAGCGCCCGCGCCGCCGCGCCGCGGCGGCGGGCGGCGGCGGCGGCGGCGCGGACGAGACGCCGCAATGCCGCGTGGTCACGCCGCTCGTGTCGGAGCCCGAGGCGCCCGCGGAGCTGCCCCGCTGGCAGCTCCGCTGCATGTGGGAGCTCGGCTCCGTCCTCAACTTCCTCCACGTGCGCGCTCCCTGCCCTTCTTCACACTCTCGTGTCGTGCTCCGGCGCTCGAGGGTCGCCGCCCCCCTGGAGCTCCGGGGGGGTTTAGGCTTGTGTGCCGTGGGTGAGGACTTGGCAGCTAGGGTTTGGGTTTGATGCCGCCGTTGCACTGTTTTTGGTGGGCGCAGGTGTTCCGGCCTCTGCTGAACATCACTGCGGAGTTCACGGCGGAGGAGCTCGAGGCGGCGCTTATCACTCCCAACGAAATTCTAGACGATGTGCATATGCCGCTGCTAAAGGTGGGCCTCTTGGTGGTTCAGCTTTAGCTTGTTTTCCCTTTCCTGTCTGTCAGTGAGTGAGGTGTATGTGTGCAAGCTCTTCATGTAGTCTACTTTATTTTTTCTGCTGCATGCTGTTAATTGCTTCATAATCAGATACTAAAATGTTAAACGTGTTAAGTTTTTTTTTTCTGTAATCACCAAATTCGTCCATTTTCTAAGCTTGCGTGTCTTGTGTTACCGAGTTTGGAATGGGATGCTGCCTTCAGTTCATAGAAGCTTGCCATTGATATTTATGCTTACTTTAATTTAATGCCCACATGCAATAATGGCATCGCGCCCCACCATTATTCTTATTTGGTGAACTTTGCACTTGCTTGATAGGTTGATGACCCAAAGTTACATTTTTGTAACTGATCACACATACTAGCTGCCTGCTTATAGCCCCTTAGACAGTTTTATCCAATACATTTTAGCCATGCAAACATTGTCCTTGATTCTCATGCTTATTGATCATATCTGCAGTCAATTCCTCCTGTAACTCGCATGGCTATGGGACGTGGAACCTGGGTGACCGTCCTATGCAGAAAGCTGAAGGATTGGTGGCATTGGGTATGTGATATATCCCATGTTGCAAACAGTTTTAGATAGATGCAAGTAACAGTATTCCATTCAGTTGGACCTAATAAGGAACTAAATGCAGGTTGCAGAAGGTGATCTGCCAATAATTGCATCTCATGGGTTAGTCCCGCACACAGACATTCTTGAGTAAACCTTGTACTGCAACTTCACATTGACAAATTTTCCCAATCACTTCATCCTGCAGAACTGAAATTGAAACGTACAAAACACTAGAACCAGCTATTCGTTTAGTGATCTTGAAAGCGATATGTGATATCCGCGTTGAGGTAAGTGCTAATTTTATTTTCATTAACTGTGAACCAAAAGAAGTTTGACACAATGGATACTTCAGCCTTTCCATCTGTATACTCTTGCCTCATTTCTCGTAGTGTAGTACAATCATAATTGTGTGTATCAATTTCAATTGAATCTCAGCCTCCCAGTTTTTTGGAAACCTTATTTCCATGTAATGGTTAAATATTAACATGATCAATATTCACATGTTTGCATTTTTCGAATTATTTAACGGTTTAGCCTGCACATTTGAAAAATTCACTATCGAAGATAAATTCCTCCATGCTTCCTTTATTGAAATTTCAACAATACTTGCTGGCTATTGCTGTCTGTGCCTGTGTTATGAACTTGTGTTTGAAGCGAAGATATTGCTAGAGAAAAGCATACATTTTGCAGCATGTGTATTAAGTGCGTTTGACATTAGCTGATTGGTATGTGTATGGACATAGGTTGGAAATTTGTATTTGACATTAGCTGCAAGTTGATTTTAGCAACATAACTTATTATGAATGGATTTTGCTTTTGCAGCAAGAGGATATTCGGATCTTCATTGACAGTTCCCTTAAGCATGGACATGACATTTCTACTTTTCGTAAAGAACGGATTGGAGGGGATTCCCTTGGAATCTCATACTGGTACTACTTTATTTATCTTGAATGTAAAGAATTTCCATTATTTTGGTTTCATGCAAGGCCATGCAAACAGGTATGAAGATGATGAGATTCTCGGGCATAGATTATATCGTGAAATTAGACGAGTAGAACAGGTCAAGAAGGAGCCAGGAAAGAGGTCCAGGGGAAAAGGAGGATCTTCAGCTATTTCAGTTGTGTCCTACCAATGGGAAACTGTTGCGTCCACCTTTGATGAGTTTGATGATGTTGCAGTAAGTTTTGACTTTTGAGTTCCTCATATCTTCTCCCATAGAGTGAATAAGGCCCCGTTTGGTCCACAGCACTAAAGTTTAGTCGCTGTCCTCTTATCGAATATTTGGACACATGCATGGAATATTAAATATAGACTAATTACGAAACAAAATATACAGATTGAGACTAATTTGTGAGACTAGTTTTTTAAGCCTAGTTAGTCCATGATTACTGACATCAATCCATGTTTGCTACAGTAAATATGTGCTAATGATGGATTAATTAGGCTTAATAAATTTGTCTCGCGGATTACTGACGGAATCTGTAATTTGTTTTTTATTAGTATGCGAACACCCTATGCGACAACCAATGTGACATCCGATGTGACACCTATTAAACTTCAGTCCCTACATCCAAACACCTCCCTAAAATTGTATTAAGGTTGCAGTTAGTAATCTTTTGTGTACTAGTGAAGTATTGATTTATGCTGGATATGATGATATTATGAATTGGTTTTTTTATGTCATTACCAAAATAACTATCCTTGGAAGTTTACACGTAGGTATCCTGATATATAGTTTTTCCTGTAGTTTGTTTGTACTCCCTCCATTCCAAATTGTAGGATGTTTTGACTTTTCTACATAAATAGCTTTTGCTATGCACTTAGATATACAATATGTCTAGATACATAGTAAAAGCAATGTATCTGAGAAAGCCAAAACGTCTTACAATTTGCAACGGAGGGAGTACCACTTTATTGTGTTTTTCTGCTCAAAACAATATTGCTGTGGAAATCTTGGAGATGACCAAAATAGGGAACAATAGTGTAGGTAGACCTTTGTTGTGTTAGCCAAAATTCATATTTCAGAGTTAGTCTGCACAAACACTACTAAAGCAATTCAGAGGAAAATACAATAATTGACTAAAATATGCTAGTATTTATTTTGCTGGAGTTTTCCTTTGTTCTACTTGTATGGAACCCGAGAATTATTCCAGCGTGCTTAGATCTTATCAATGTCTACTTTAGCATTTTGGTTGATAGATTTGTTTTGGCAGAGGATTGTTTGTTTTGAGCTTGCTAATCAAGGATAGTTATTTTGGCAGATAAACTTTTTTTTTACAAATATTTATCTATATATATATTACTATTTACTAACATGCAGCATTTTCTTTAACACAAGATGAATTACATATGTTCCAACCATGATTTATATCCAAGATAAAAACGGGAAAACTTTTTGGTTGTGACACATGGACAGGGTAAATGCATGACTGTCTTGTAAAACTGCTACCTTAAGAATTTAGTTGGATCATTTCCTATGGTGGTAGCAAGTGTTTCACAGTGTACACGGCACACTTGTTTTGAAGACTATGTTCATGCAGCCAAGTTATAATCATGTCCTGCAACCCATTCATCCAATTCTAAATAATGTGTCAATAATGCATCAATTTCTAGTTATAAGTTTCAATCAACTAACCATAGGTTGGCTACTGAATATAGTGTGCATGGTAGAAAATGCTGGTATGAAATATTAGTCAGATGCTACCTTTCCTTCGATGTCAGTTGTTTTCATTCATCATTTTTTTATTTTTGATATTAGCTACATTCATTTCCTTTGCTATGTAGGAAAAGCTCTTTTCAAGTCGGAACAGGACAGAGGTATCACTTGGAAAGAAGTTGAAGATTGAGTATCTTCCAGAGATAGAAAAGATCCATAAAGTGTGTAGCTCTAATACGCAGCCTGATAGATTTGTTTTGGCAGAGGATTGTTTGATTTGAGCTTGCTAATCAACTCTTTCTGATCCATGCAGAAGAAAGAGAGGTTGCTCAAAAAGCAACAGAGAGAAGCTCTCCTTCTTGATAGCTACTTGACATCAGATGGACTTACCACCGGCCGCTCTCTACGTGATAGAAAGCCCGTGACTTATACATTTGGTAAGCTTAAATACTGAACTAAGCATTTTAGGGGCCAAATTGCTCAGTATTGTCATGGGCTATCAAGTGGAAAATATCATAAATGCTTCGCTGGCATGTGACTATAGGCCTTATTTGCAGCCTCACAATGGATGGCATTTTTTAAATTGAGCATCTTGGTGATGGCACTGATATTTTTCTTCCTTGATTTGAACACAATGGCACTTAAGTTCTTATCATTGATCAACCTCTCTTTCTTAATTAATAATCCATTGTTCCCTTATCAGCAACCTATAAGCATAGTTACTTGTTAGTAGTATGAGTTCTTGGACCTTACACCAGGTTGATGTCTGAATTTTAATGTAACCTTTGCAGTTCTCTTATAGTATAACAATGGCTGTGCTTCTCTATTCAGAAGGCTGCAATTTAAAGTTAGGTCTTCTGTGTAGTACAAATTTGGAAGTGAATCTATGTTGGCCCAACATCCAACTGAATTCTAGTTATGGTCAAATGAAAAATTATCTTTATAATAAAGGAGAATGCTTTTCATACAACTCAAGTACTAACATGTATCTAAACCACATCCAACAAAGTTATGATCATTCTATCCAAGTGATTTCAACCACTAGATCATGATCCTGAATTTCAATCATTAGATCATTGCGTTAAGAAGAAAAAGAGTATAAATACAAGCTTTGTATAGCTATCAATACTCGTGAAGTGAACTTAATAACTTTTTGCTGTAACTAATTGGAAAGTTAATACAAACCTTGTATTGGTATGGTGGAATGATCCAAAATTTACCTGGTTCTAAACCCTTTTCCAGTGGTATCTGAAATCTATTCGTTTCAGCATACACTTTCGTTTGTTATGATTGGAATATGCCTTCAGTTTTACATTTTGATTGTTTGGTTAATTTCGTCATCTATTATAATTACAAGGTTTGAATTTGTTTTCAATGCAGATGACTATGATCGCTCAATAAATGAAGCCATCAAAATTACAAAGTATGCAAGTGATTCCTTTCTTGATAATTCTTATTCATAAGGAATATACTATATTGTAATCATCCCTTTACCATTCTTGTATAGGAAAAGAGAGGAGAACTCGGCTGAGCCTGTTGCTCCTACTGCCAATAGAAGGGCGCTTCCTCCAAGATCTGAGGCACCAAGCAATGGGAAGTTAAATGGTCCCTCACCAACAGCCAATGACTCAAATGATGGGAATTCTTCAAAGTCAGATGACTACCAAGACAGCGATGGTGAACAAGAAAATGAGGCACTTGATCGCAGGTACTCTTAGCGTGTGGTTTTTATCATTACCATACTCATGTTAGCGGGTGGCTCATGAGCATTTGTGTTTTGTGTCACAGCAACCGGCGAAGGAAAAGATCTCAGAGATACACACAAGACTTTGTTGAGGCTGTCTCGGATATTGATCCTAACTTTGATAGTGATGATGATATCATGGGAGAGGCAGTGTATGATGAGGAATACCTGAGAAGTCGCAAACAGAATAAAGCATCAAGTGCCTCTGAAGAGGATGAAGAGTTCCGGTTGGAAGAAGATGCTGAAGATGATGATGAAGAGGAATATTCATTAAGTAGCAGTGAAGATTTAGAGGAGCCGCAACCACAACGGCATAAAAAATTGGAAACTCGTGGCCGGCGAGGTACCAAGCTGAGATCTGTTGATGAAATCGAAACAGGTCTCAGACGCAGCAAGCGTTCTTCTCGTCCTCGTATTAACTACCGCCAATATGATTTTTCGGACTCGGATGCGGAGCCTGGAAAGGCATGGAAATCTGATGCATCAGATCCTGATGCTGGCTCCGATGCCGAGAATGATATGGAGCTCTCGACATCGAGTCAAGAGCAAGAGGAAGAAGAGGATGATAGTCGTGATGAAGAAAATGGTAATAATGTGAATGATAAAATGGAGGAGGACCACGCTGTGGCAGAAAATAAAGTAGAATCAGAGGAGGAGCAGAAGGAGCAGCCACAACAGCAGCCTGTAGAGAAGATGGATGCTCCCAGCAGGGAAAGTAAAAGTGTAGGAAGAACATTCCTAGATCTAAACGAGCTTGCACCTGGAGGTGGCTTTGATGATGGCCCAAGCTTGACAGTGAAAGATGACATGGACAACATTTAGGAAATAATTATTTTTTGATACATTTGAATGCTGTTGGTCAGTATTCTGACTTCCAAGCAAGGGCAGATCAATGGGCATGATGTCCTGCAATGAATGGTGCAACTATATTTTGGTGGTTTGAGCTGATGGCTGCTTCATTGATTTGCAGTAACAGGAGAGTCAGGTTCCACTGGAAGCGACTTTGAGCTTCTTCGGAGCTATTTTATACTTGGAGGCCATGAGGAGGTAGTTTTGCTTTTGATTATGTATACTACATGAAGGTCGCAATCGATCACAGCTGTGTTGTGGCCAGACTGATGCTGCATTGTGGCCGGTCTGTATGTAGGATATAAGTTTATTGCCTCCATTTATTTAGTTTTAGGCATGGTGATGTCAATGAGAGCATGGAGGGAAACCTGTACACTGAGTGCAGTGTGTCGGCATTTGCGACCTTTTCCACTTGTAGATTGTAGCTTTTAAGTCCGTGCAGGATTAGTTCTGTATCTATTATATCTGACAGACTGATTTTTCTGTCACACCTGTGTAGCTGACATTGAGCTGTCCTTAAATGCACCGGCATTGCTTCTCATTCACCCTAGATGGAGAAGATACTGCATGTATTCAGCTGATGTTGTAGCATATGGACATATCCATTACACTGAGAGTGGCTGGCCTGGAGATTGCTAATTTGCTGTATGGTTTATAAAATCCAGAGTTGTCCTCTGTGCATATTGGTTAGCCACAAAATTATGCAATACACAATCTAGTTCTTCCAATAGGCATGGCAAATTTATGTGAAATGTTTGGTGAATTGGGCTTCATATTTGTTGGAGGATTGTCTGTACATCACACAATACTATTTGCTCCTTGTTTCACTGTTTAATCTTCATATCTGTGTACATGATGGAAGAGATCAGTATAGAGATGCGTGGCTAGGAAAGGTCTCGTTTCATCGCCAAAATTGATGGGACTGACGAGTACAGGAGAATA
>Ga0182004_10004938_pt1 | contig 10816 bp, 10 predicted proteins | sample Sormic07211540_1_FD_120479 | JGI IMG/M metagenome (GOLD analysis project Ga0182004, IMG submission 120479) | Endophyte microbial communities from Sorghum bicolor roots, Mead, Nebraska, USA - 072115-40_1 MetaG | ecosystem: Host-associated > Plants > Roots > Unclassified | place: USA: Nebraska...
ATATATCCCAGTGTATATGCCAAGTCGCTATATAACACACTCAAATGACTATACTACTGCTATATATTCCTATATAAGATCAACAAGTTACTGGTGCCGAGTCTTGTCCAAAAATATGAAGAATGTAAAAGATAGTTGCTCGTGTTAAGGTGTGCTTTCTATATATTATTATACAGAATATAATTTTCATTGGACCTCCGTCACCGTTACGCATCCTCTAGCTAGTTGCCTAGTTGCGTCCAGTTCTACTAGCTACTGCTCCCTCTGTCTCTTTTTAATTGTCGCTTTCGCTTCTCAAAAAACAACTACCGGCAATTATATATTAAAAAATATTAATATTATAATACATAATTAGTATCGTTAGAAAGATCTTTGAATCTAATTTTTTAACAAATTTTTTAGAGATACAAATGTTACATGTATTTTCTACAATCGAATCAAATTTGTGGCGCACACACCAAACAACAACAGTTAAAAAGGATAGAGAAGTACATCCAAGTCCATGACAAGATGGATGGTCCACGCACGCATCCCGGCCCCCACCTTCAAATTAAACCAGGTTAACCTAATTGCCACCGTCCAAAGAAAAAACGAACAGACGGACTCCGACAACGACTGGGCCTTGTTTAGTTCACCCAAAAAGCAAAAAGTTTTTAAAATTCTCTGTTACATCGAATTTTGCGACACATGCATGAAGCATTAAATATAGACGAAAGCAAAAACTATTACACAGTTTAGCTGAAAATTGTGAGATAAATCTTTTGATCCTAGTTAGTTCATAATTGGATAATATTTGTCACAAACAAACGAAAGTGCTACAGTACCGAAATCCAAAATCTTTTCGGAACTAAACAAGGGCTGGGTGTACGTGTTTGGATCAGTCCACTGCTCCAACATATCTATCCCCAAATGTCTTCTATGTCATTTTCTTATACAGTTTGTTCGTTTCTTATTACTGTCACATGTCTATAAATTATATTCATCAAATCACAATATTATGAAAATTAGATATTGTTTTCATACGGAGAAGTTAACGCTCTGAAATTTTGAGTGCTTTTTAATCGACAATGAGCAACAAGTGGAGAGTGAAAGCCAATGGCAATAATAAGGTTGTCATAGTCTCATAGACAAGATAGTTATAATTAACGTCAGGGTGAGATTACACTAAGGGAAGAGGAGAGAGAGGAAATATATATGCACACAACATCAAATACCATTCTTCTTCTGATTTCAGGAGTTGCTACAACTTACAAAGGCGTGCCACTTATATTGTGATGCCGGGTATAAACCCTTGTTGGGTCACTTCTTAAGTTCTTATTAACCTTCAACCGGTTATGCATATGCAGAAATACTTTTGAAGTTCTTAGAGGAGGATTAATCGAGAGAGAAACAATCACAAGTAACTGGAAGAGGCTTAAATTAATTTTGCTTTTTTTATATTTTTCTTATAAAACAAAATCTAAAATGATATTGTCCTAAACGAGTATGGGACCACTAGCACGAGAATATCACTAGCATGCCTCTAGCTAGTAGATGTGGGAGTGTGGGATGACTGATGGACTAACTTTAGAGTGGATGTATAATAAGGAAGAAAATAATATTACACCAATATATATTTTTCGTTCAAAACGTGATCTTGAAGAAACAGTCATGAAAAGTTCTAAAATCCGGTACCGTTTCCGCAATTCGCGATAAAATCTCAAAAACAACCCTAATAAATATATAAATAGCACTAATTCGTATTTCCACTTTAATCCCCATTGTCTACCATCTTTTTCCTTTTTTTTGCAGCCAGGTAGGCAGGCAGCACGGTTTGTCTACCTCCCCTCTATGCAGCCCTACAATGATTTGGCAACCTGTGAAGTCAATGCCACATCCACGTCAGCGTCACACCGGCCAACGATCCCAACCAACTTGTGAAGGGGGAGCACAAAAAGTTTTCGAGGACCCGAGGTTGACAGCCGCGTCAGACTCCTCCGTCCAATCAGCTGGGCCCACTGTCAGCGAACGGACTCCCTCCACGTGTCCTGCCCCCGTGGCATCTCAATCCTTCCCTTTCCGTTCTCATGCTGTCTCCAATAGGAGACGTATTTGGGAACCCAAACCCTAAAATGAGTCTCCAACACAATACCTATAGCCTCCAACAGAATACCCATACAGAAGACCCAGAAAAGGCATAACCCAAATTTAGGTATCCTCTCTCCTTGAGACCTATTTGCGCAGAGAGTGTTATCTTTTAGGTCTTGTTGTTGGAGAAGACTAAAAATAGGTATGGAACTTTTTACCTGTAGCGCTACCCAAAGGACAAATGAGTATTGTATTTTGAGTAACAATTGTTGGAGATAGTGAGAGAAAAATATAAAATACTAGTAGTACCTATTCCTTTTTTCCCCGAAAAAGGAAAAAAAAGGGAGGGCCAAAGTTCAAGTACACAGAGGAATCCCATTCCCTCCACCGGAAGAACACCACTGACATGTGGGGTCCGCTAGCAGTTAGGCCCACAGCCTCGCGAGGAGGAGGTAGCTGCAGTTCGGGTGGGAAAAAAGGCATCTTCTTCAGCCATCGTCCATCTCCCTCCACTGAGGCGGAGACGGGGTCCATTCTTGCAGAAAACCCCCTCCGGATCGCTGGAATCACGGAGCAGGAGTCCTCTCTCTCTCTCTCCAGAGGGAGCAGGAGGAGGAACCGAGAGAGAGAGAGAGAGAGAGAGAGAGAGAGAGAGAGGCGGAAGAGCAGAGCAAGCACCAAGCAGCAGAGCGCGACGCGACAGGGGGCAGGGAGCCCAGGAGGCCTCGCGAGTCCCGAGGCGATCGTCGGAGTCCCCCAGCCGCAATTCGTCCCCGGTACTGACTAATCTCCCGCTCCCGCTTCGATCCCGTGCTGCTGCGGGCTGCTTGCTCAGCGCTTTAATCTCGTGGTGGACTGTTCCGGCTGCTAGTTCGAGCACTCTCTTGCTTCGCTTCGCTTCGCTCCCTGCCGCGCTGCGTAAAGCCTTCGCCTTGCACCGGCGCGATTGTCTCCGACGCGATTGCATCTGGTTTCTCTTCTGGGTTCTGCCTGCGTAGATAGATATATATTTTGCGTTGGCGACTAGGCGCAGATATTTCTGTGTCCAATTACGAGGTGCTTCTGGCGCTGGTGGTGAGGAAAGTCATTAGGGGCTGGCCGCCTGATTACTGACCTTACGAAAAAGAAAGTTTCTCGTGTTAAATCTGCTAGGACGCTTGATTTTTATTCTTGTAGTAGGATGTCTCCAATCATTGAACTCTCAAGTCTGAACGGGCTAAAAATCTCATGACAGTAATGATGCCAATTGTGCCATCGTATATACAGTATCTAGGAGCCATTGCGCTGTTCTATGTAGTGTAACCCAACAAATCTGGGTTGTCTACAGCGACTTGGATGTTTGTTCGCTAGAAATTTGCTGAATTTTCACTGGATGTAGTTCAATGCCCATGGGTTCGGTGAAAAGTTCCTGCCTTGTATTGTATCACATCACGGGGCCTAATAGTGTCCCCACTGATTATTCTACTCGTATAAACAGATACTATCACTGGACTGGATAGAAGTCGACTAGGCCACAGTTTAATCCGTGATATTAAGAATCATTTCCATGACAGCACTACTTAGATATTGTTGCATGTTAAGCTCTCTCTGCACCATTTTATATTTATCACATGAGTTCCAATCCTTCTTGCATCAGCAAAAGGTTTCTCTTTGCAGGGATATGAACAACACAACTTTGGGTTTTAACGAAGCTAGAGGATAGTTTGGGGTAAGCATTTCATTCAGGACACAATGGGTGCATGCTGCTGCTGTTCATCAAGGGCGTCTGAGTCAGATAGAGCACCAGTGCATATCTATGTATGTATAATAACCTGCTTTTTCTTACTTTTCATGTCAAAAGATTCCCTCAATTTTCAGCAAGTATTTTTGTCACCCTTACCCTTAACTGCAACGATAACCTGATTTCTACCATGTCTCACAAGTCACAATGCTAGAAGTTGAGCAGCTGTATCTGTATAGAAGTTTTGATGCAACAGAAGGAATTATTTTACTTGTAATGTGAATCTCCCTGTTGTTCTTATCAGTCCTTGGTAATCAGAAATACAAACCATGCCAATAATATCACAGTTGCTTTAATATACCTTATGTGATGGTCACATCCATATGCAAAAAAGGGAGAAAGAAAAGAACATGACTGAAGCTGACTCAGCACTAGCTTTGTGTTTGCATCTAATCTTTTGTACTGCAAAATTAACTTTCCTTTTGCATTACTCAGCATCGACAAAATCCTGAGGAATATGAACCCTTGTCTTCAGCTGTTAGTGGACCATCTCCAACTCCTGCTGTAGTTGCAGTTGACACAAATCTTGATACATCCTCTCTTGACACTTACCGAGCACCACCTGCACCTTTGCCTTATGATGTTTGCTTCGCAGTTGCACAAAATCCTGGTAAAGAAAATATTTGACTAGCTGTGAGCATGATTGATGATAATTAACCTCTAATGATTACTGATTTCAGATTCATGTGCAGATTTGGAGAAGTCAGACATTAAAATGAAAACTGACGGGCAGCAGCCCCCAAAAGTGGATGAATTTGAGTCATGCGAAAAAGTTGCCCCTGAGGATAAGGCTGATGAGGAGGATGTTTGTCCAATCTGTCTTGAAGGTTGTTTCTTATGATCATCGGAACAGCAACTTTTTTATGTTGACATGCCAGGATTAGAGCTGAAATACCGTATGGCTGAATAGTGTCTTTACCCGGTCACTTTTTAACTTGTGAAGCTTGATTCACATGTACTCATTACTTTTACTATAGTCTTGCATTCTTCTTGTTACTAGGCTTAAGATTTTTGGAATGCTAGTGGTCCTTTCAGTTGAAATATAACTATATAAGTAAATTACTATTCTTCCTCACCTGTGCATATGCATTCAGTTCGATGAGACATGAAGTGAATTTTATTTCTGAACTAGGTAGTTAAATAACTGCTGCTACTGTGAATTGTGTGAATTGTCTTTGATAGATGTAATATGTATTTCCATCATTTCTTAATGTATTTGCATTCTCTGCATGTATGATATGCTCTAGCAGTTCAGTAGTTGGTAGATGCATATATATTGAAACCCAATGCAAATGGTTTGGTACCTGTTGAAATTCTTTCTGCATTTTGTTGCCTGTTGTGAATGGTGATTTGGGCTGATGCATCAGCCAATGAAGCCAATCTGAACTTTCCAAACCAGAAGATTTCGTTTATAAGCTCTGTCTGCCCTTCCACCAGAATATGATGAAGAAAATCCCCGTTCGGTGACCAGATGCGAGCATCATTTCCATCTCTGCTGCATACTTGAATGGATGGAGAGGAGCGAGACATGCCCAGTTTGTGACCAGGTTAGCACAACAATTTAATTCAGTCAAAATACACTGCTACGGCAGTACATGGATGATAGGGTTTCAGTTGAAACATGCTGCCACAGCACAGTGGGGGTTATTTGCTTTTTTTTTTCCTTTCCTTCTAAAAGCTGGATATGTAACTGTCTCTTGCAGGTAACTCTGATAGATGAGATGTACGCATAACATTGTTGACCGTGGTGGATCCATTCTTGGTGGCCCTGCAGCGGCAGTGCCCGTCGAGTTGGCTTGACGCTAGTATTCTTTTGGTGGTGGGAAGTACAAGCAGGAACTACTCTGCTCTTTGATTTTGTTCAATTCTGTCTGATCTGGTGGAGATGCTAGTAAGTAGGTTGAGTTTTGGTAAAAAATAATTTATAGAAGAAAAAAAATGACATGAAAATGTGCTAGAGTCGTCTGTGGTAAAGGTTCAAACCCCGAGATTTGCTCCCTGGTTTCCTCTTGCTTGGTTTGTTCTGAATTTGCGTTGTGCGTGTGTTGTTCGTTTTTGGATCCGGTTTCTCAGAGTCAGTGTGTGTGGAACTGTGGATTATCGATCATGCGCTGGGTAAGTGACAGGGAGATGCTGATTCTAGCATAAGGAAGGTTCATCTGTACAGTACAGTTAGTCCGAAATGGTGACAGGTACAAAGCAGGTTCTAGGCTTGTAGCATATGTATGGTTCCTTTGAGCAATCCAAGCTGCTCGAGCTTCTTGTATGGTACATGCATGATGCATCCTCCATTCGTTTAAATGGAATTTCTTGGCTTGTCCTTTGCTTGTAAAGCGACGCATGACAGATACAGCTCCATTCCTGTCCGGGCCTGGGATGTTATGCTTGAAAGGCACTACATGTTTTTTTTTAAAATTATTATTACCATTATTTCGAACGAATCTGTAGGAGCACTACTATATATACTAGTAGGACCATATAAGGCCTTGTTTAGTTCCGAAAAATTTCGGATTTCGCTACTGTAGCACTTTCGTTTTTATTTGACAAATATTGTCCAATCGTGAACTAACTATGATCAAAAGATTTGTCTCGGGATTTACAAACAAACTGTGTAATTAGTTTTTATTTTCGTTTATATTTAATACTTCATGCATGTACCGTAAGATTCGATGTGATGGGAAATCTTGAAAACTTTTTGGATTTCGGATGAACTAAACAAGGCCTAAGAAAGAGATATGAGAAAAGCATGCAAGTGGTTTCTGTTCATCTTATTCTACTTCCTTCCTGTAGGTTGTGGCAGTATATAAAATTTATGTAATAGCATAAAATATATGGCTTGGCATAGTTTGGTCCGCTGGAGGATGTGTTTGATCTTCCAAAAGGCCTTAAGCCGGTGTCGCTTTGGTTGACCAGACCAGATCCAGATGGCAGATAGAACAGGTCGGGCTACCAAGAACAGCCACGACTGCCTATTATTGTACGCATTACATGGATGCTAATAACATGACGCAGACGCCAGACGCGGTGTGTGTGTCTGTGTGCTTTGCTTCCAAAGCGAGATGGAATTGTTCCAAGAAAACGACTTCGCCATGGTTGGTAGGGTGAGGTTGAGCAGAGCAGACCAAAGCCATGGACACGCCATGACGCCACGCAAATTGCAGTGGCAGGTCGCTTGCGCTTCTTTTCGGAATAAATTGCAGAGCAGAGTCCGCGAGGAAGAAGGGGTCGCCACCGCAGAGCTCCCTCCCTCGCGGTCTCGCTCTCGCCTACTGGGACAGCTCGTTTCGTTTGCCAGGTCCGGCCGCTCGTCCCGCCGCTGCCACGCGGCCCCCGCCCCGCCCCGCCCCGCCGCAGCTCCGGCCTTGACCTTGGACACGGTCGCGCGCCACGACCAAGGTTTTGTCGCCGATTATATTAGCTGCGGACTGCGGTGGGGGCGGCAGAGCTCGGCGCGACACGCGACCGCGTCTGCCGACCAACCACTGCGGGCCGCGGAGCATGGCCGGGCGCGACCGACGCGGGACCTTGGCCCCGTCGTCGTCGTCGTCGGGGTCGGGGTCGGGGAGGCGGAAGCCGGAGCACGAGCGGTGGCCGCGGAGCCCGGCGTGGTCGCGCCCGCTGTCCGACAGCGGCGAAGGCCGTGGCCGCAGAAGCGGCTCCTCCTCCTCCTCCTCCTCCTCCTTGAGGTCCCTGTTCCGCTCCATCGGGGTGTGGTTCAGCTCGCTCTCCACCGCGTCGGCGTCGTCGTCCATAAAGCGGAGGAGCAGGGACGCCGTGCCGGCGGGTGATAAGAAGCCGCCTTGTAAGTCAACTCTCGCCCTTCAATCAATTACGTGCTGCTGCTGCTGATGATGATGATGTTGATGGTCGTGTTCCATGGCGGCAGTGCCGGGGTACGCCGGGACGAAGACCTCTGCGCGCGGGCTGTACAGCGGCGGTGGGCACGGCAGCGGCAGGGAGCAACGGCCGTCGTTCCAGAGCTCCGTCTTCTCCATCGAGGAGATCCTCAGCGCCACCAACAACTTCTCGCCGGCGCTCAAGATCGGGCAGGGCGGCTTCGGCGCCGTCTACAAGGGCGTCCTCCCCGACGGCACCGTCGTCGCCGTCAAGCGCGCCAAGCTGGTCAGTCAATCCACCGAAGCTTCCTGCTGACTTCTTCAATCGACGGATGAAAAACGATAGATTTAATTAAATTCTATTCCGGGGATGAATGATGGCAGCGGATGCAGAACCCTCACGTGGACGTGGAGTTCCGGAGCGAGATCAAGATCATGGCGCGCATCGAGCACCAGAGCCTTGTGCGCTTCTACGGCTACATGGAGTGCGGCGAGGAGCGCATCGTCGTCGTCGAGTACGTCCCCAACGGCACCCTCCGGGAGCACCTCGACAGTAAGCTAGCTAGCTCCTACCACCTGCCATTGCTGCTCTGCTCTGCTCTCCAAGCTCACCTCGCAAGCACAATGCAATGCAAGCAGGGTGCCACGGGCGGTTCCTGGACTTCGGGACGCGTCTCGACGTCGCCATCGACGTCGCGCACGCCGTCACGTACCTGCACATGTACTCCGACCACCCCATCATCCACCGCGACATCAAGTCCTCCAACATCCTCCTCACCGACTCGCTGCGCGCCAAGGTGGCCGATTTCGGCTTCGCGCGCCTCGGCGCCGGCCTGGGCGCCGGCGCCGCCGGGGAGGCGACGCACGTGACCACCCAGGTGAAGGGCACGGCGGGGTACCTGGACCCGGAGTACCTCAAGACGTGCCAGCTCACGGACCGCAGCGACGTCTACTCCTTCGGCGTGCTCCTGGTGGAGCTCGCCTCGGCGCGCCGCCCCATCGAGACCAAGCGCGAGATGAAGGAGCGCCTCACCGCGCGCTGGGCCATGGGAAGGTTCATCGGCGGCGCCTCCGCCGACGTGCTGGACCCGCACCTCGCCCGCACGCCCGCGGCCGAACGCGCGCTGGAGATGGTGCTCGAGCTCGCGTTCCGGTGCATGGGACCCGTCCGACAGGACAGGCCCGCCATGAGCGACTGCTGCAGGGCGCTCTGGGCCATCAGGAAGACGTACCGGGACATGCTCGCCGCCGACGCCACGCCGCACTTCTCCGACCGGGCAACCACCGCCAGCAGCGCCGACAGCAGCGGCGACCTCTGGAGGATCTGATCGTTCCAATCCTGCTACTAACTCATTTGCTTTGACTGACACTTAAGTTTGATGTAAATATATACGTACCTACACTGGAACATTTTTTTTTTGCCACATTTTACCTTCTCGACGATTGTGTTCATCTGATGCTAAGCGTTGGATTCCATATGATTGTCACTGCTGTCAATCTTAGAACAGTTCTTGTGTGCTTGGACGCTCTGCTCTTCAGGCATCAGTTCAGAAAATGCACACATAACATGTTTGGTACAGTATGGTACACAATGCTTTTCAGCCTGGCTTATCAGCCAAACAAACAGATTGAGCAACAATTTGCATTCAACACCTGTACCTCAAAATTTGCATTCAACAATAGTAGAACAGATGCAGATGATGAACATCCAAGCACCTTGGCCTTGTTTAGTTCACCCCGAAATTCAAAAAGTTTTCAATATTCCCTGTCACATCGAATCTTGCGGCACATGCATGAAGCATTAAATATACACAAAAACAAAAACTAATCACACAGTTTGACTGTAAATCACGAGATGAATCTTTTGAGTCTAGTTAGTCCATAATTAGATAATATTTGTCAAATAAAAACGAAAGTGCTACAGTACCAAAATCCGAAATAATTTCGGAACTAAACAAGGCCCTTGCAGAGTTGCAGAATTTTTCCCAACTGGCGCCTCTGAGAAAAGAATAGCATGGCTTTAGCATCCCCAGCAGCATAGCAGGAAACTGAAACTGTTCTGTCCTCTCGGTATCTCTCTCTATCTCTTCAAATCAAGCCTCAGAGAACCACTAGAATTTCTATCTGGCTCATCGTTCCAACATTTGTGAATGCCAAAAGTAATCTTCGATCAGGACGCAGATGGAAACAGCCGATTTTTTTTTTCTCGAGCAGGTTTTAGCCCCCCCCCCCCCACTCCCCCCACCCCCCCCCCCCCCCCCCCCCACCCCCTCCCCCCCTAACAACCAAACAAAAACAACGCACAAACTCAAAGGACAACAACGCCTATGTTTTTTTTTTTAGAGGGTTTTTCCCCCCCCCCCCCCCCCCCCCCCCTTTTTTGAAACGGCAGAAATAAATAGACAAATTTTGCCCTAGCACACTAGAATATATAATGCGTAATTGGCCAATTCGTGGTTTTTTTTATAAAACGTGTAATTGGCTAGATCACATCGTTAGACTGAGAATTTATCCAAAAACGGAGGGCTAGAGGCCGGGGCCAAAGGTGGCCGGCGGCAGTGGCTTCCATATATAGCACCCACAGCGTTCATCTACCAAGTATTTACTTGACCTTGGGCGAGTCAATGATGTTGCACGAGGTGGCAGAGCAAATGCATCCTCGATACCACCGTCGGTGGTACAAGTCTATCGTTACGACAGTGAAAGTAGCGACAGTGATAAAATCAATCTGTAGTTGTGGTATGCTAAAGTTTGCTTTCTTCTTATCTTAAAATTCCACATCAATAATTGTTATTGCAAATAGGATGAGTGCCAGTATATATAATGGGCATGCCACCAGCCCACAACTGAGCTATAAACGGGTCGGGCTGTAGCAGGCCTGTATTAAGAGTGGGCCGTATGCATGGGCAGACAAGTCAAGCCATAAGGCGAAGCACTTTTCTCCGAGGCCTTGTTTACTTAAATTTTTTTTTGCAAAATAAGAATAGTACCACTTTTGTTTGTATTTGATAAATATTGTCCAATTATGGACTAACTAGGCTCAAAAGATTCGTCTCGTCAATTCCGACCAAACTGTGCAATTAGTTTTTATTTTCATCTATATTTAATACTTCATGCATACGTCTAAAGATTC
>Ga0182004_10004939_pt1 | contig 10816 bp, 4 predicted proteins | sample Sormic07211540_1_FD_120479 | JGI IMG/M metagenome (GOLD analysis project Ga0182004, IMG submission 120479) | Endophyte microbial communities from Sorghum bicolor roots, Mead, Nebraska, USA - 072115-40_1 MetaG | ecosystem: Host-associated > Plants > Roots > Unclassified | place: USA: Nebraska...
AGCATGAGCACTTTGTTTGAGCAGTGGGTCTGTTTCCATGTGCGGAGTCGACGACAGAGGGACCGATGCGTGGCGCGTCCTCGTGAAGTCGCGATGGCGCAGTGATGCGTCGCCTTGCATTATCCCGGCTAAGGCTTTGTTTAGTTTCCAAAATTTTTAAAAATTTCTCATCACATCAAATCTTGCGGTATATGTATAGAACATTAAATATAGATAAAAAAGATAACTAATTGCACTATAATTTACAAGACGAATCTTTTAAACCCAGTTAGTCTATGATTAGACAATATTTGTCAAATAAAAACAAAAGTGCTACAATAGCAAAATCCAAAAATTTTGGCGAACTAAACAATGACTAAATGTGGCATGGATAATGAAATGCTGCCCAGCCGAATTCAGCAATGTAGACGAGCGACGAAATGCTCCGCAGGGGGACCGTACCGTAGGAGTCACAGGATTCAAACTTTCAAAGGTTTGATGATGCATGGCAGCTGTAGGATCAGTTTCTTGTTTACTCCTGTTACTCTCAGATTACCTGGGAGATCAGCTGCAGATTCGGTTAGGGTTTGGGTTGTTGGTTTAGCACTGGGTTCAGAGCAGTCCGATGATGTATGCCCGACTGAATTCAGTTTGTCTTTCAGAGGCCGTGCACCTTAACACTATCCCGGCCCAGCTTGAATTCCTGGGTATAGGGTGGAGCAAGATTGTTAAAAAATGTATATAAATGAAACCCTAGAATTATGGAAATAGAGCAAATGTATAATCACAATTTAACACCTGCACCTTTCCCCTGAAAAAATGCGAACAACTGCACACAGCACACCATCTACTGACCCTCAGCCAAAAATCAGACAGCATTAAGACTACTAACCTGGGTGTACAGCAGCCATTATCTGCTGTACTGTAACCCCCGTCAGGACTTAAAAATGATCATTATATATAATAATTATTACATGTTGCAACCAGATACATCCTTATCTCGCTTTGCCAACCAGCCAAACAGAGTGTGATCGACCTGAGCGAGACATCTGGCGGTGTCACATCTCCAGGTATCGGCAGTCAACATCAAAGCTAATTTTGCTATACAATTAAAACAAACAAGCATCCAGCAACCAGAAGCACACCGCTCTTCTTACAGCAGAACCGGCCGTCATCTATGCACCTTTCCTGTTACACAAAGTAAACTGCAGTGAGCTTCAACTATTTTTAGAATCAGTGAGCTTCATTAGTCATCTTGGATGATGCATCCAGAATCCAGAATTGCACTGTGATAAACTGGTAAAAGAGCGCTTTATTCATGTGCTACTCACCGCGCTGCTGAGTTGAGCGAGGCCTTGGTGATGCAGATGCCATGTCATTTAGATCTTGTAATGGTGTCAGTTGCTTGACAACTTCCTCCATCGATGGACGAGACTTACTATCACGAGTAAGGCAATAGTGGCAGATCTGAGCAACCTTTTGCACCCCTTTGACAGAGTAGTTCAGCCCCAAGCGAGGATCTACGAGCTGATAGAGCCTTCGCCGATCATTTAGGTAAGGCCTCGCCCATGCAACCAGGTTCTGCTCCCCTGTAGGCCGCTTCTTGTCCATTGATCTTCTCCCAGTCAACATCTCGAGTAGCACAACTCCGAAGCTATAGACATCACTCTTAGATGTCAAATGCCCTTAAAACAGTATGCATGATATGAGTAACAAAACTTGACATATCAACTGCTTAAAGAAAGAACTATAAACTAACACGTTTTGTTATTTTTTTCAGGTTTCATCAGGTAAGGCATACAAATTTTGTGCAAAGAATACCACGCGATGCATATACTACCGTCACATGCATTGGCATAGAAGTATGCGCAATTCCTGAGATTATAATTTATAGTATGGAAGCAAAATTATAGTATCGAAGCAATCATATGTAACATTAGTTCTATTACCAAGAAGATTCGTTATTTATGTCTATAGCCTTACCGCATCAATAAAAAGCAAAACACAGTTTCACTCGAAAGAAGTTTGAACTATAGTTGGTGGAAAACTCTAAAGGAAGAATGACGCCCCAATTTTACGTCTTTGGCGAAAAATGTTAAGCCAATTTAGCATCCAGTATGAAGCGAACACGATAACAGATACAAGCTCATTGAAACATTGTAAAGTACAAACATGCAACAGAATTTCTGCTACAGGTAACTATTGAAGTCAAAAGTTTATCCCTGATACCTGTCATTACATACTCTGGTGCAGCATAACCATAGGTGCCAACAACCCGAGTAGATACATGAGTTTTATCACCCTGAGGACCAGCTTTTGCTAAACCGAAATCAGATAGTTTTGCGTTGTACTCCTACAGAAGTAAAATCACTACATTAACAAGGTAGCATGCATTGTCTAAGCACGATATGAAACAGATTCAACAGATAAAGTACCGCATCAAGAAGAACATTCGATGTCTTAAAATCCCTGTAAATAACAGGTTTGGGACCTCCATGGAGGAAGGCTAGTCCTTTCGCGGCACCTAGAGCAATCTTCATTCTGTTGGACCAAGGTAGGGGAAGAGCCCCTTCAAGATTAAACAAAGTAAGATGACATGATCATAAGAACGAGAAGACAGAAAGATTATGATTGACAAGGAAAGTCGACAAGATTAGGCGCATACAGTAAAATCAACTTCATGAAAAAGCTGGTAATAAAAGTTTCCCAAAAATAATGGTTACATGGGCATGACCTAATACCAATATAGAAGTTAGGAATAGAATGGACACCACCATTGGTAGTAGGCATGCATCCTTGCTCACTACAGTACTATTGGAGAACCACATTTTTGTGTGGAAATCATTTGTCTATTAACTAAGATATGAATAGGTGTAACTGGCACAGGTCAAACTTAATATATAATAAGGCCAGGCTAAAATGCTCAGGTCTACATTACCATAATCAAATTAAGTTAGAAAGTTAGAATGTAATTATCTCTGATGTCACGGAGTGATAGACGACAAAAAAATTCCAAGAGTGCTGAGAAAAAATGCAAAAAAGACTTATAAGTGAAGCAAACAACTTGTTAGGCTAAGTGGGGAAACGAATTAGTCAAAGCACTAAATCTACTCAACTTAAAGCATTAACTCTGTTAGGTGATTGCTTACTTCTGAAAAGATGATTTTCAAGACTTCCTCGTGCCATGAATTCATATACAAGTAACCTTTGATCATCCTCAATACAATATCCAATCAACTTAACAAGGTGTTTATGATGCAACTGTCCCAGAAAGTCAACTTCTGCCTGAAAATGTGATTATTTTTAAAAATCATAGCTACAATACTCCATTCAAAAAGAAAAAAGTCATACAATACTTACCACCCATTCTCTATGACCTTGAAGCGCATCTGGCTTTAAACTTTTGACTGCCACAGTAACCCCTGTGCCAGGTTTTGCAGGAGCAGTGCTGTTTGGCTCAATCCACCCCTTGAAGACATAACCGAACCCACCCTCCCCAAGAATACTGTCTGGCCTGAAGTTAAGGGTGGCAGATTTCAACTCTTGAAAGGTAAACTGAAGTAGCTTGGGTGGTGTTCTCTTTTCAATTGATGCATCAACACCATTTTCACCATCACATTTTGTCTGAAAACGATCACCAAACTCCCGATTGCTAGCATTCAGATATCTTGTCTCTGCTGCTACAGAGAAAACAAAGTTCCTTGAGCACATCACACAGAAAATGAAACTTTTACCTACAGCAATTACTAAGATAAGATAGAATCTATTTTCCAAAGTCAAAACTATTCGCTCTCAGGCTCCCACATATCCAAAAACGGTTAGACAAAGTTAGGCATTGACCCAAAGTATTATGTACTTTGCATAGTCATCCGTCATCCCCAGCTTTTAATACAGGATCAAACCTATCCAGTTGACTTGAAGTACCATGATCATGCTTTGTTATGTTATCCAGGTTAATCATTTGTGGAGGTGTCACTTTCAGGCAATATGATAACATAACAGCAGCAAGCAACACAGTCAGATGTAATTGGCTCCTGGAACCAATGAATCATAGACTTTCTTAAAGCTTTTACCACGTCAGCTTCAATTGTTTCTGTATGATTAGAAATCTCACTTAGCAACTGAAATGTGCCACAATGAATTACATAAAGCTATTTGGATTGAAAGATAAGGAGCACAGACTATTGACAGACCGGAAGGGGATTTTCATACAAATCAGATTAAGATATGCCTTTTACCTCTGACTGATGAGCATATAACATTCAAATAGTTCGGCGCAAGCTCATAAATATAGTGCAAGTTGTAAGTAATCTAGCATAGGAGAAACAGACAACGTTGAATGCATCACCTAATGCTGCATTAGTCCGCTCTAATCAGCCAACCACCAAGAATGGCTTGTTGAAAAGTTGATCGCCCAATAGCCAACTCACATCAATATGACAGTTTCAGTTCAAAGGCTGAAGTTTGACCTTTAATTTACCTCCTAACCATTGCATGCCAATCTAATCATTCTTCTTTAGCTACGATCAAATCCATGATGAACTCCAATGAATACAATAAAAGAATGCTGGGGACAGAAGAACATGGAAAAGAAGAGCTTCCTATTGCCATATATGATCAACGTATCAAATCATCAATCATATATCACAACACCACGCTAATAGCCAAGCCAACTCTTTGCCACTAACGAACAAGCAGGCAGGAACAAATCTTTCCAAACCAAACAAACGATCACCATCCACCAACCAACCGACTGGAAACAGACTTATATAGAAAAGAGAGAGAATAAGCTGACAAGAATCCACCACCTGCGTCATGAACGTGGCTGCCCTTGGTGGAGCCGCCGCCGTCACCGTCCGCCGGCGCCGCCGGCCGGAAGCAAGCCCCGCGGAGGCCCCGCGCGACGGCGGCCCAGCACCCGCACCCTTCCCGCCCCGCTGCCCGCTTCGGGGAAGTCATCTCCTCCTTGCTGCCCAGGCGGAGAGGTCAACGAGCTACAGCTCCTACTCCTACACATCCATCGGCACGGCCCGGTGTTGTGATTCTTCTCTCCCCGCCCGCTTCGCTTTTCTCGCCCCCGTCCAGTCCAAATCGCCCAAGCAAGCAGATAAGTGCGATGCGGGGCGCAAAAGGGAAAGCGAAAGCGAAAGTTGGCGCGCGGTGGGGGTGCACAAGTCGGAGAAGCAAGCGTGGGGCGGGGCTGCGGGAGTGGAGTGGCCGCTGGCCGGGTCTCCTCAGACTTCAGTGGCGACTGCGCGAGCACTGGCACTGGCGCTAGTGCCGCAGCGACGGGTCGGCGTCGCCATCGTCATGATGTGGGACGCGGCCGAGGGGAAAGGGGCTTTTCGGTGCTGCCTTTTGCTGCGGCTGCGGCTGCGGCGCGGCCTGCCGCACTGGCTGTGGGCTGTGGCTGGCCGCGCTTTATCCCTGCCTCGCGTCAGCGTCTGCGCAGCGCGGGCAAGGCACTGGGGGCGCGGCCAGCCGGCCGGTTTACCGTCCGGCTCGTCGGGTTGATTCGATTCCGTGGCTCCGGCGTGGAGCGAGCGGTGGGAACGGAATGGTGGGCGGGCGAGTGGGAGCCAACGCTGCGCAGCACCAACGGCGCCGGCAGTTAGGATCAAACCGGCTGTAGTGGGGAATGAGTGACTGCGGGCTAGGAGATTGACCGACGCGTTGGTACATTATAACCGTGTTCCGTGTAATGCAAATTGGGCTATGGTCCTCAAATATAAGAGACTTTAGAACAACTCCAATAGTTTGGTAAAATGGATTTGGCAAATCTTGTGATTTGGCAAGTGAATAAATTGTGTATCTTCAATAGTTTGGTATTTGGGCTTGACAAATTTAACAAACAAGACCCATGTCAACAAACCAATCAACTGTTTTTGGCCTGGCCGCACGAGACCCTTGGCCTGTTCGTCCAGCTTGGCCTGTTCATACAGCTAGGCCAAATTTACGTTAAATTAACGTGGTAATTACGTTAAACTATTCTGACTAAAAAAATTTAGAGAAGAATATTAACATGGTAAATAAAAAAACATGTACTTCATAATTTATAGTAGTGCTCATTTGATATCATATAAATATTATCAAAAATGTTTACTTACAAACGTGAGATTTAGACACTCAACACGTGTACCCGCACCCTCGTCGATTTTCGCGCTGCCACTCTCCCTGGTCGTCCGATCTGCGCATGCTCGCCCGCGCCCACTGTCTTCATCCCTAGCTCCAGCGGCAGCTAGGGTTCCAATGGTTCACGGCACTCCTTCTTCTCTAACTCTAACAGGTTTAGAAGAGAAGGAGCTCAGAGGAGACAGACAAGTCAGGCGGTGGTGATGGCGGTAGGGCATTTTAGGGGTCGTGTCGATCGGGCGTCAAGCCAGAGCAAGGGGCGGGGGCACCATGGCTGGAGCTCACGATAGCATGCGTGACGAGGGAGGGGAAGAATTGCGCGATAAGGGGGCAACCAGGGAGAAGAAGGCAGGTGTGGGGAAAGAAAAAGAATAATAAGATAAGGTGTGCCGGCGGATTTTAGTCTACATGTGCACACAGTGTTTAGTAAGACCCAAATATTGTTATTCACTTGTATAAATTTAGAATAGTTTCACTTAGGACAACTTATTTAAATTAAAATCTATATTATATTTTGGAACGTAGAAAAGAGACCAATAGGTAATTGGGTTCACGAACTACTAGTAAACTAATCAAATCATATTAATGAACTTGATCATGAATTTCTCATCAACGGTAAAGGTAAACAATCGGTCACCTATCGTTTAATCATTATTCGGGCTAAACAGTCTACTAAATAAGTGAAACAACCAATTAAACAGGTTAAATGGATAATTAAACGGAAAGGTGTACTACTATGGTCTTGTTTACTTCCACCCAAAAACTCAAAAAATTTCAAGATTCCCCGTCACATCGAATCTTTAGACGCATGCATGGAGTGCTAAATATAGACGAAAATAAAAACTAATTGCACAGTTTGGTCGAAATTTACGAGATAAATCTTTTAAGCTTGGTTAGTTTATGGTTGAATAATAATATTATCACAAACAAACGAAAGTGCTACAGTGTCGCGAAATTTTTTCCTTCAGAAACTAAACACGACCTACGTAGCAGAGAAGAAATTTTGCACCATGTGTCCAAGTCAACAAGTATTTTTCATGTCACAAGTATTTTCCATGTTGAACACCTGTGTCTGTTAGGATTTGCCTAAATTTACGAACTAAACGGAATTTCAGTTTGCATAAAACGGTGATGAACCAGAAACTGGGAGTCAGATATCATGATGGGCTCATGGGCCAGACAAGTACCAGCCCAGCATAGCAAGCACAACACAACCAGTGGCCCACCAGCACCTTTAGTTTCCAAAAAAAAAAGTACCTTTAGTCTACAACTCCACATCCCTTGGTCCTGCACTCCTGCAGAAAAGAGTCGATCATACAAATATTCTCTCGTGATGTCTTTCACCGTTCCAGGTAAGGGAGACTGAAAATGAGGAGTGGCAGAAAGAGGTCGCAAAAAAGAAACTTTCCCCAGTCACAACAAAACTTTCACCGCAAACGTAAATAACGTTTCCATTAGTGCCACTCAAGTAAATCAGATAACTAAGTTCTCCCAAAGAACGAAATGTAATTATGGAGTATGTATTACCCTGAAACGAACAGAAGTATGTACACACACACGCAAGACCATCACTATGAATATGTGGTATTGTGCTGACAACTCTAACGCCCAGATGGAAGCACAATCCTCTTCTCCATGCTGAAATTTCCTGTGCCTGTCATCTCCAAACTGACCATCGACGACTCCTCGAGCAGGCTCTCCATCTCTTCAGGATGATGTTGCGCAGGCACCCAAGGGTGCTGCATGACCTTGCTGAGTCTGTCCAGCTTCTCGGCCACATCTCTCATTGCCGGTCGACTCTCGCCGACCATCTCTAGGCACTGACTCGCAAGCTCCGCGACCTCCTCGAGCAACCCCATGTCGTCCTCATTCTTGATGCGGTCGTCAATGATGTCCATGAGTCTGCCTTCCTTCATAGCACATAAGAAGCGTAGTGAAAGGCTCCTCTCGTTTTCAGGCCCATTAAGGTTGAATGCCTTCTTGCCAGTGAGAAGCTCCAGGAGAACGACCCCGAAACTGTAGACATCACTCTTATCCGTCAGCTGGCACGTCTGCATATACTCAGGGTCTAAGTAACCGCAAGTCCCTTGCACAAGTGTGACAAACTGAGACTCATCAGTCGGTGCCAGTATCGAGGCCCCAAAGTCTGATATCTTAGCTGCATAGTTCTCGTCAAGGAGTATATTGGATGATTTGACATCACCATGAAGGATTGGAGGCGAAGCCCATGAATGTAGGTAAGCTAAGGCTGCAGCAGACTCGACGGCAATGTGTAAGCGAGTCGAGAAGGGGATGTTGTGGCAGCCATTGCTACCATGGATGAACTGGAATAGTGTGCCGTTGGGGATGAACTCATAAACCAGCATTGGAACCTCTACCTCGAGGCAGCAGCCCAGTAGCTTAACGATGTTCTTGTGGTTGATCTGGGAAAGGATTAACATCTCTTTGCTGAACTCCTTTTGCTGCTCACTGGTCATTGAAACACAGCGTTTGACTGCGACCAGACTGCCTTCCTTGAGCTTCCCCTTGTAGACAGTGCCATGGCCACCACGGCCAAGGATGTTCCTGTCATCAAATTTGTCTGTTGCATCAATGAGCTCTGCTTCTGTGAAGATGGTGAAAGCAGTTCCTTGCTTTAAGCTTATCTCCTGTAATAGAAGCATCCCGCCATGCTGTTGGAAATACCTCCGCTTGATTTTGTCCAATTTTTTCCTTTCATGGATCAAGTAAGTGCAGGTGATGGCTATGACCACAATTGCAACCCCGATGCTTGAACCTGTGTGGTTTTCAGACAATTACTGTCATTACAAATTTTAACAAGTTAATCAATTTGTGGTCCTACATGGGCTAGTAATTTAAAAAGACATAATATATGTTTGAGGCCAATACCTAATAAAAAACGTTTATCTTTGCTCTCATTTGTTCATATTCTAACACAGTACTCTTACATTTACATTTTACTTTATACGGATGTGACAGATTTTATTACCAATTACTATATAGGTTGCATCCTGATTCATAGTTTTATCTGTGCATCGCACATCCTTATGTCATGCATGGTGACACAGTCATGCGATTTGAGATATTCTTTTTATATTAACAATGGCATAAGTGCACAATCGGAGCAAAAATATAAAGTACTTCATAGGTAATTTGGATGAAATTCGGGGATTACTAGTTTAGATATAGATTTAGGATGGTTTAGATTGTAATTAACAATGATATATATGCGTAATTTAGATGAAAGTTCATTGGATTTCTTGGCTTTAGGCGTTTTTCATAATGGTAAGGTGAGAAATTTAGATATAAATCTAGGGCTAGGGTTACTTTAGACTATGTTTTATAATAGCAGAGGTGTTTTTTTAGAAAACAAAATAGATCCAATAGCTATTATTGTCCATGATGATTAGAGTCTATCCAATTGATAGTAGTAGTATTTTCATGCTTCTGTGACAACTTTTATGATTTTTCATTTTAGGAGTGTGTCTCATGAGAATTAGTGGACTCTGAAATGAGTCCCTAATTAATAATGATAGAAGAGAAAAGGCTGTTGTGTTCTGGCAGCTATGCAAACACGTTCTCAAAGATAGACGAGAGTGTGTGTTTACCTACAGCTAGTGCCACAATGTTCAAGGATCTCGGGCCTGGACAAGAGTAATCTCCAGGTGTGTTCTTGCAGCCAGCGCATGGAGGTGGTTTGGCAGCACACTCATCAATATCTGCATACAGAGTATGGTACTTAGAGCTCAAGGATTGCATAAATATATTCTTCTGAGGAATTCTTTGCTGTACTCGTATGCATGAATCAAAAGGTATACCCGACCTTTGCATCCATCAGGAAGGTAAGGATTGCCCTCGTATCCTTTGGTGCAGTTGCAGAGGTAGCCTCCACTGCTGGAATTAACGCACATGCTGTTAGTGCTGAGGCAAGCATATGAATTGTTTTTCTTCGTCGCGACATCGCAAGTCTCGTTGCCCACTTCCCAGTTCAAGATGGCTGGGACACGGCCGTCATCATGCTCATCCAAAAAGGCTGTTGTGTTGAGATATGTTGTTTTGAACTGGAACGCATCAGTCTCTGTTATCACAGCATATGCCTGGTATTCTGCCCTGTCTGTGGCGCTTCTGTTGGTGTAGTAACTCGTCGTGTTGTAAAGTGGACTGAAATCCACACCGTCATTGTACATGTCCCTGGTGAGTGCAACCTGGCAGCAGCCGGCACCGACACACTTCCCATCTTGTGCCTCGAGGTTGCTGTAGGCTGAGCTGTTCGATACACACCCAAAAATCACATTCTGCATGCATAAACATGAAGATTCAACTTGTTAGCAGCCTAAAACGTACCCAGTCCATTGTACTGAAGAATTAAAACATACAGCTATCCATATACGATGATAAATGAATTCTTGTTATGCAAGAGTCTACTCACAACATTATCCGTCATGGTTGCGAAAGTGTTGACACCGATAACCGTAAACATGTTAGACTTCCTTGAATATGTATATGGCGTGCCGGAGAGATCCTTGCCCCACATACTGTACTCGAGCTCCTTGGTCGAGCGATTATAGAACATGGATGAGATGTGTTTCATGATCCGAACCTGGCCATCGAGCAGCAATATTTTCCGCACCGGAATTACGCCGAAGACCGTTAAGATGCTGCGACCATCCTTATTGTTGCAGCTGAGCTCAAATCCTTTCATTGC
>Ga0182004_10004940_pt1 | contig 10813 bp, 8 predicted proteins | sample Sormic07211540_1_FD_120479 | JGI IMG/M metagenome (GOLD analysis project Ga0182004, IMG submission 120479) | Endophyte microbial communities from Sorghum bicolor roots, Mead, Nebraska, USA - 072115-40_1 MetaG | ecosystem: Host-associated > Plants > Roots > Unclassified | place: USA: Nebraska...
GGGGACCAACCGCCTAAAAATACGACCCGATTTACCATAGTGAAGTACCCCCTCAACTGAGATGTCATCCTCATTAGCATTGCACTTAAGCTCATCACGAGCACTGCTAAGCACCTCAGAAAACAATGGCCGATCATCGAACATGAGAGGAACCCTTTGCATTCCAGCAAAACTAACATTCCAAAACTCATCTTCCTCCACACTTCCTCCATAAAAAAGGCTGACTACGTTGTCCATCTAGGTGGTATGCAAAACACCAAAGTTATTACTGGTCTAATACACTAAAATTGTTAACTAACCTAATAATCTAACTATAATAAGTATGTAAATATATGTGCTGACTGCATTTCCTAACTATATCACCTAATAATCTAACTAAATAAATATCATGATGTTCATATGTGCCTTTTCAAACAGCTAATGTCATACATAACACAAGACTTTAATAGGCCTTAATACTAACCGAGGATTCCAATTTTTAACTTAGTTTTATTTCTGGATTTCCCTATCAATTAAAGCACTTGGCAGGCGGCTTACTTTTCATTTCTAAAGCTAACAAAAAATAAGATCTGCCCAATAGAAGATGCAAGAATAAAAGAACCGGATGCTCATTCAAGCGAATGCTTTTTCACCTTACTAACTTGATTTTTACAACAATAGCCATCCAACGTGGATGTTACAACTGAACCTGATAAAGGGACCGAAATCTTATCTATAGTCATTTTGATTGGTCTTCCATCCTATCGCTTCCTTAAACACCTTTATAAAATAATTTTGGTATCTACATTGCCTAACTACCAAACTCAATTAAGCTTAATATATGTGCTGACTGTAGAACTAAAAAGCTATGACTACATTAGCTATATGTAGAACTAAATAGCACTACAATCTCTTCAAACAAAAATCATGCAAAGGCTCCACGGAAGCATTAAACATATATTATGTTTAATAATACTAGCAGGCATACAGGATACTGAAATTCAAACTCAGCTAATTTTCTATTACAAGATAAAATTTATAGCGACATTGCAAGGCACCTACCATCCACTATGGATTCCAGATTATGTCATGTGCTCGACACAAATATATTTTCAATCCAACAACCAAAGTAAAAAACGTATTAAAAATAGGTTCCTAAGTATGGCATACTAAAACTAAATTACCTGAGCACCTTCTCACGGATGGCAAGGAGATTGGGGCAGGGGCCGGCGCAAGGCCTGGCCACATCCAGAACGGGGACTTCGGGGAGGGGCCAGCGCACGGGGACTTCGGGGAGGGGCCAGCGCAAGGCACGGCCGCTGGCAGCCGACCAAACGCCGGGTACGACGGCCAGCAGCAGGGAACGACCTCGACGCCGGTGCGCCTTGAGGTAGCGGCCGCTGGCTCGGAGCCAATCGACGACGGCAACAGAGACAGAGCGGACGGCAGGCTCAGGCCTCGTACGGGCGAATGCGACCAGGACCAGAGACGCCTCTGCGGGCAGGAAGAGAGACAGCGGGATAACTGGAGACTATTTGTCCAGCTTGGCTTATCAAATCATATGTACATACATTGGCACAAAGACAAGACAGTAGTAGTGGTACTAGGAGCAAAAGCAGAATCAGAGTACAAGCAAAGTGGCTAAGTAACAATCAGAGGAAGAATCTTACATGAAGCCACAAAGTCATCATATGATTTTATATATTTACAACTTAATAATATAAAGTTGCATGTTTCGTGAACTCTCTAGTTAATCTGTTAGAGTGGTTTACTGAGAATTTTTGGAATGGGTCAAACATATTGAAAATGAGTTTTAACACGGCTTTTCTCTCTGTCTCCTAGTCTCGTGGACCATTGGAGACAAGGAAGAAGATTCATCTTTCTTTCTATGCAAATCAATTCTTCAGTGTATAGGATTCCGTTCCATTAATCAGAGCTGCACACATTGGCATCATCATCCAAAAATCAAATCCATCAAATGAGAAGGTAAGTTACCTGATTACCTGAGGTCCACCATCAGGCTGCGTACTGTGTTAGGTGGGGTTGGACCTCTTGTTAAACACCTTGCAGGCAGCACCGCAGCACAGCAGCCCGGCTCCAGCGCCCACGCAGCCGTCAGCGTGCTTGGGGCTGGCCGCAGCCCGCAGGCGGTTGGCAGCGGCTCTGAAGATTGAGGTGGAGCTGGAGGTGATGGCGACTGGGCTTCGTTGCCCAGGCGGTGAGCTCGAGTGCAGAGCGCCAGGATCCAGATAGGGCAGCGTCGGCTGCGACGCAACGGCGGAGGGCGGACGCCGGCACCTTCGTAGAGGGCAAAGGGTGGAGGTCGCCCGCTCTTATGGTGCGCAGTGGTGGCCGCGTCCGGCTAGCCTGCAGGGCCGCGCTCGGCTCGCTCGCGGCCGCGGGGTTGCGCCGCCTTGCTGGTGGCTGGCGCCCGTGCCGTCGCTCACTCGACGGACGAGTCCGAGAATCTGAAGGTTTCGAGTAGACAACGAAACAGCTAGAGACTAAACCGATCCGCAATCGAACGGCTGCCATCGCAAGTTCGCCAGATCAAACGGCCAGCGGGCTAACGGGCGACGTGGCCCTATCCGTTAGCCCGCTTTTGGTGCAGAAATCGTTTGAAGAGATACCATCCAGCTAAACAAAATATCACTCAAAGTATTCAAATTGGCCCTTGTTTAGATGTGAAAATATTTTGGATTTCTATAGTATTTTCGTTTGTTTGTGGCAAATATTGTCTAATCATAGACTAACTAGGATCAAAAGATTTATCTCGCAATTTATAGGCAAACTATGTAATTAGTTTTTGTTTTCGTCTATATTTAGTGCTTTATGCATGTGTCGCAAGATTCAATGTGACGAAAGATCTTGAAAACTTTTTGGTTTTCAGAGTGAACTAAACAAGGCCTCAATGGACTTGTTAAGGTTCCGCCGTAGGAGTGTTGAGAGAGGCCAATGGTGCAACTTTAGCACCATCTGCATCTAAACATCACATAGTTAAAGTTAGTTGGCATCCAAACAACACTCAGGCCTTGTTTAGATGCACCCAAAACCCAAAACTTTACAAGATTTCCCATAACATCGAATTTTGTGGCATTTGCATGGAACATTAAATATAGATAAAAAGGATAACTAATTGCACAGTTTACTTGTAAATCACGATACGAATCTTTTAAGCATAGTTACTCCATGATTGGACAATGTTTGTCAAATAAAAACGAAAGTGCTACAGTGTCAAAATCCAAAAAGTTTTTGGATCTAAACAAGGCCTTAATTGAAGTTTAGTTCTAGGTGATCAAATAGACCATAAAGAGCATCCCAATGTATAGTTTTTTTTAGATGAGAGATGGTGCAATTTAGACTCAACCATTCAAATGCAAAGTCTCTACTTTCTATTGTCAATAAAATATAATATCCTGTCACATCAAGTTGTTAGTAATAAAGCAAAGAAAGCTCAGTTAGATTACCCTTACAAATAGATACTACTATTTAAATACTTATGATTCGTCTCTCTAGGCTCAAAAGATTCGTCTCGTCAATTCCGACCAAACTGTTTAGTTCTAAATTTTTTTGGAGAAATCGACACTGTAGCACTTTCGTTTGTATTTGACAAATATTGTCCAATTATAGACTAACTAGGATCAAAAGATTCGTCTCGTCAATTCCGACCAAACTGTGCAATTAGTTTTTTATTTTTATCTATATTTAATACTTCATGCATACGTCTAAAGATTCGATGTGACGGGAAACGTGAAAAATTTTGCAAATTTTTCTGGGAACTAAACAAGGCCCTAATATGACAATGGCAACCTTATTTCAAGTTCAAAAGACATTGATAGTTTGACACATTTCCGCTACAACCTAGCATGGCTGTGACAGCCTAATTTTCAAGTTCAGAAAATGTTGAGGTATTTTTACAACAAATTTACCACCAATTCAAATGCAAACAAGAGAAGGGCTCGGAGACAAAGTGGCAGACCAAAATAGAGGCAATTTAGCTTGTTCAGATAGCTGGAGACTAGTGATTGGGGAACCTCCTCGGATTTGGAGTGTGTTTGGTTCGACACAGCCCAAGCACGTTTAGCCAACTAGTGTTTGCTTTGTGACCCAAGCTATGGCGTGCCAAACTTTGCTTTAGTTCATTTTGGCAATGTGGCTCGCCAAAAGTATGGTGTAGTATTTGCTTGTCAATTGTCATACTTGCAGCATAGCGACAGCTGCGGCTGAGCCTTGTTTAGATTTTTTTTTTTAGATTTTGATATTGTAGCATTTTTGTTTTTATTTGACAAACATTGTCTAATCATGAAGTAACTAGGCTTAAAAGTTTCGTCTCGTGATTTACAGACAAACTGTACAATTAGTTATCTTTTTATATATATTTAATATTTTATGCATATATCGCAATATTCGATGTGATTGAAAATCTTGTAAATTTTTGGGTTTTAGGGTACATCTAAACAAGGCCTGAGACAAGTAGAGGCAGGAGCCAAAGAGGCCCTGGGAGATCATGATCCAATACTGCAGCAGTGCAGCACAAGGCCGGACGGACCGCCGCCGGAGCACCCGAGCAGCACGTGTGTCACTGCGTGTACACACTCGGCTCCGAGTGCCGCCGATTCGGCTCGATCAGATGGACGCTCTTTGGGGGCGAGAAGGTTTTGTTGACCGGCGTCCACCTGATAACAATCACACGAGGTTTTGTTGTGGTCTTGCACGAGCGGTGACCTTGACAGCGCCACAGCAGGCTGGGTCGCATGAGCACAAGATCTGTACTCTGTAGTGTAGGGAGGCGACAGAAATGAAACATCACCCCAACCCCGTATTGGTGGTTTCTTCGACCTTTGATGCACACGCCAAAGCCTTCGTTTCTTCGTGCAGGCACGATTTCTTTATTTTCCTCGTTTTATTAATAATAAATCACATGCCACATCAATAAAGGTTTACATAGTAATATAATCGATATACACATAAAAACTATACTAATTTTAGCATTGGGAGGGGAGCGCCTTAGCTATGTTTTCCGCCGTAGGAGTAGGACGCAGACGAGATTGCTTTGTTCTCATAATAACACTAGCTAGCGTGCCTGTACGTTGCTACGGGACAACTAAACTTTTGTATAAAAACACATGGATCACACGATAAGATAACAACACTATAAAACTAAATACCGACATTAAAGTGATATTTAATCCAAAAAGTAAAATTCATAAAATTAATACTGTCACGGAGAGCACGACGTCATATGCTCATAAACTCTACTGCAGACCTTGCTGTACTAAAACAATGTTTTATATCCTAAAAGAAATATTTGATTTCCATTTTTTTTCCTATGTCAATAAATCCACAAATAAATTCTACCACGTCTTCGTACCATCTTGTACAGGTTCGGGCATCATATATAAATATTTGTGCATTATAACGGGAATAAAATAATACAATGAACAAAATAATATGACGACATTCGTTGTGACAAGAGCAAAAAAGCATATGATAATTTAAATTTTAAGCATGTGTTGTACTATAATAAAAAATGATTATTTGAGCTCAATATTCCCACGACAATGCCAAATTTGCTCTATAATTTTGTTTTATTATTTTCCTAGTTACCCTACATTTTTTCTTTTTGGGTAATTATTTTGCGAATCTTTTTGTGTAATCTTTCTTTAACTTGTAATTTTTTAGCTGATGTATTCCTAGACTTATTATTAGGTGAATAATTTGACGATCAGCTTTTCTCCTGCAAACACGTACGCATTTGACGTTATTTGTGCTTCTCTCAAAATTCAAATCATCTAGGTAAATCATTTACAAACCTGCGAGCCAATCCGACACTTATATCTACCATAATACGGTATATTATCTCCCATCTCAGGCCTTGTTTTGATCAAAAAGGTTTTAGATTTTTAAAACTATAGCACTTTCGTTTTTATTTGACAAACATTGTTCAATCATGGAGTAATTATGCTTAAAAGATTTATCTTATGATTTACAGGCAAACTGTACAATTAGTTTTTATTTTCATTTGTATTTAATGCTTCATGCATGTGCCGCAAGATTCGATGTGACGAAGAATTTTGAAAAGTTTTGAATTTTTTGGTTGAATTGACACTGTAGATGAACAGTTCTATCACCAAACGCCCACCTCCTTCTTCCACGTCATCGCAGGGCTCCCTCCGTTCGATCAACGATGTGACGTTCTAAGACTATCTCCAACAATACATACCCAAACACAAGACCCATTCTTCAGTTTGGGTCATGCACAGTAGAAACATCCGCCACCTAAAACTTATCTTCTCCAACAGAAAACCCAAACTGGCCATATCCCCTTGTCCTCCTCTTCTTTTCCTCTCTTTCGGCACCTTCATCTTCCCCGAACGCAGACACATACGCTTCCCCTACTCGACCTCGCCGGCTGCTGCTGGCTATCTGGAGTAGGAAGCCCTTCGGGCTAAGCAAACCCAAGAGCCCGATCGGATCGATGGCACCAGCGCCCCGCACTCCCAGCTTCTTCTCGGTGCTCCTCGTCCTCCTCTTCGCGCTGTCGGTGGAGCGCGCGGCCGCCACCGGCGTCTTGCCCCTCGGCAGGTGATCTATCTATCAGCCTCGCCGCGCGCGCGTGCGTTTCTGGCTGCAGCCTCCGGAGGGAGATCGACGGTCCGGAGCTCGGCGGCTGGCCGTTAATGGCGGCCACACTCTGACTCGGTGCGTGGGAGAGCAGGTCGGGGCGGTGCAACGGCACGGCTGGGTCCTCGCAGGGCTCGGCCATGGCGGAGCGGAGCTGAGATTGGGAAATCCCGCGAGCCCGCCCGCGCGTTGTCCGCCGCCGCCGCGCCACGGAGCCCACCTTCGAGCACCGCTCGTCGTCCGCCGCCGCTGTGCCCACCTGGACTCCACCTCGCGCGGGGAGCTATGGGACTGGGACAGATGCAAGAGGGGAGAGGGCCCCGCTGCAAGACGCAAAGAGAGGGAGGGAGGACCCATATTTCCCTGCTGCGTCGCAGTCGACCCAAAATAGGCCACATAGTTGCCTGCTCCGTTGGAGCTTGTTTCTTCACCGCAAAAACACTGTGCGCCACCTATTTTGAGGATGGGTCACGTAATGGGTAAGCTGTTGGAGTTAGTCTAACGTTTCACGAGTCACGTTGCCCTCTCCCACGAATGAAAAAAGCCGCTCCACTGCATCCCCGCCGCTGGCGTGACCTCCACGTCCTGCCCTGCCACGGTGCCCTAGCGCCGCACTGCGTCCCCGCACCCTTCGCTGCCCCTGCACCCACCTCCGCGGTTCAACAGCTCAATAGCCATTTGGAACATTTTTTTTTGCAAGTGCTAACAATCACCCAAAATTTTGTTCAACACAAAAACAAACATCTATATAGAAGATATCCAGGACTTGAGAATTCTACAATGTACACAATTCTACAACATGGTATTAGTAAAAAGAATGATTGTATAAAAGTAGGACTTGAGAATTTCTCTTTATTTCAATATATTTATCACTTTGCTCCTAACTGACACAATAACACACTTCACGTTTACAGTATGCTTTTCTAGCTACTTCAATTTTCAAATTGAAGCCTCAAGTAATAGAACTGGCATACACAGCTTAAATTAGAGTGGGCGTTGGACTAAGACCGATATGAGTTTATAGAATGCCTGGTCCTTGACCCATGGACCATGGTTTCCCACACAACACCTTCTCATATGGCTTGACGCAATAAACAAAACTGAAATTTCAGTTCCAGTGATCTCCCAATTCATCCTACATGCTTCACTGACGATAAAAAAGCTATCCATTTAAGTGAACCAGCAATTTCTACAGCATAGTTAGTCAATACGTGGGACTAAAGAAAATTATGAAGTATTTATTGAATTGGACTATTTGGCACAAGCACTTTCCTCACTCTTGTCGCAAATGTCAGCATAATGAGGCATAAAATTTGGACATTCTAGGTCAAAGTTCAGCGACTTGCCTTCTGTATTCGGCTAGCTAGCTTGATGTTTGGTATGGACCGTACGCATGTCACCAATGAGAAGGTTTAGTTCAGGTTGTTGTAGAGGAGATCATCAAGAAGTCAGCCAACCTTTATTGCAAAATCCTTACAAAAATACAGAACAAAGAGTAGCTCAAATGCATAGGAGAAAAAATAAAATGAAATTGAGATCAGACCTTTTACCCCCTACAAAGGATTTGGTTTAGACCGATGAACAATGGCCACACAACTGAAAGAACAGAAACAAGACACCATTTGTAGGTGTTTTCCTTAGCCCATCAAAGAAGTATCTTAACTTTATTTGTGAATGCCAAGAAATGCTTCAAATGGATCGGATTTGGTGTACGAAAGAAATAAGCTGGGCGGCACTGATTGATAAGCATTGTCCTGAACTATTGCAGCTCCCAGGCATGCTGACAGTCTAGTTCAAAGGAGACTGAAACAGCAGAGCAATGTCACTTGATATTATCAGAGCAACTAACTATTGAATAGAAATGTGGCAAGCCATCAAGAATAGGTCTATTTACAACAAACAAACTGATGGCGACCTCATAGTTTTTCTAGATCAGCTTGCTACGAATGTTTATTTCTCTGATAACAACATCCTCAAAGAGGTTACCCCTCACAGATATTAAAAGTAGCTCTCATACCAAAATTGAATATGCAAGTTTGCCTTTTTATTGTTAATGTCCTGCTACAAAATAGAGTGGCTTCAACATCACACTAATTCATTGAAAACAAACATTCTCTCTGCCTCCTTGCATATGAGATATGACATAAACTTTTCATGAGATATGGAGAACAAACAAAATGGAAAAATTAATAAACAAATTATTATTTTAATGTCAAGCAAAAAACGACAAGCCTTGTGGCCTTAGCATCGTGGAATCATGAACATGTTATTTGGTCTAGGAAGAAAACTGAATGAACCTTGTGTGGATGTCTGGTAACTGCTGGTGGCCCATGCGCAGCTGTGCTACATCCTTGTATTATTGATCTTCATGTCATTTCCTGCTTCAATATGCCTAGAAATAGAAGCCCTGCAAGTACTTTTATCAACCAGTTCAAGGTAGTTTTCATCTAATTTGATACGTACTTGCAAAGCAATGACAAATCAACCAATGGTTAATTTTGGAGCAAAGATAGAGAACTTACAAACCTGCATGTAAAATCGGAGCACGACATGATATCCAACTAAGATTTAGGGACCTTTTACTGCAAGCAGGGCACACAACAACATCACCCCCAAAGCTAAGCATCTGCATAATGCACCCCTTTGTGATCCAAGGAAGCACACCTCCCTAAGTTCATCGGACTGGGTGAGCATCGGACCATATAAAATAACTCTATTTCACCTTTCCAGTAATTTTCAGTTTGTGCCCAACAACGGAAAAAGAAGTGATAGTTAGCTATTTGGGGGGCTGTTCTATTAAAACCAAAGCAAATCAGAACAAACACTCAGATCCTAAGGAGGCGATTCCTATGTTGTTTATGTGTGGAAATAACATTACTTCGTCAAATCAGATCTCAGATACAGGAAGGCCAGGAACTCACCAAGTGGCTTGAGATGATGACCTTGGCGCCCTTGTTGATGAGGTGCTTGATGGTGCAGGAGGCACAAAATTATGGCTCCAATGTGGCGACGAATCTAGGTCCTTCCACACATGGCTCCTGCAATTGCATCGAAGCAACACATCATTTTGCTATCCAGATTGGAGATAGGGGGCAATTTAAATTCTAGGAATGTAGGGTCGTTCATGATCTAGATGTATGATTATCGTGGTGACAAATGATTTGGCCGTGTGGGACTGCAGGAGGGTGAGATCCTATCTGCGACATGTATGATTTTTAGCGTGCAGATCGTAGGCGAGGGGAGGTGGAGCTGGAGCGAGCGGGGTGAAGGGAGGCCGTTCTCACCTGTCCCCGTTGCCATGGCCATCGACGCAGGACGAGATAGGATCAGGGGGCGGCATCGGTGGTGAGGCAGCGGATGAGCCATGGTGGCTCGAGGGGAGGGCACGGCAGTCGCGGCGGCAGCGTGGGTGTGCGCGTGGAGAGGCACACTGGCATGGCGGCGTGTGCGTGGTGCCTGGATCTCGCGAGGGGATGCGAGGAAGCGACACCAGGTCCACCTACGTGCGGGGAGACCTCAGATCCATCGCATGGGGAATTGGAGAGTGCGGTGATTGCGGCTTTCCGTTCGTAGAGCGACGCTAGGATTCCTTCGTGCGGGAGAAGGAGGATCGCACGGGCTGAGCAGGCAGGACGAATGGATCGTTGCACCAAAAAAATGTCTATCTTTTACTCTTTTTAGTTGTATGTAGTAGGAGATTAGCTTACAACCCCTCCGGTTCTGAAGGCTGCCAAACTGCAAATTCCGCGTGGGAGATGGCGTGACCATACGATCGTTTCCAGCACGGGCCAGATAAAATTTTCGGGCCGAAGAAAGTTGTTTCTAGTCCTGTCGGCCTTGTTAAGTTAATTCTGGTCCATTTAGCTGAACTCGGGTCCGTGAGGGTGTCAAGAAGAGAAAATAAACTTCCAGTCCAAGATCATTGTCTAATGCAGGCTCGGCCCACGGCGGCACTGCCAGTTTGTTCTTTCATTAAAATCCAATAGCTGAATACAACTAAGTGTGGCCCAATTACATCTTAAACTTGGCACACGACTCTCGCTTACGTAGAGATAGTCTAGGGATGATAAGTCCTCCATTGAGGGATATGCCTAAATTTGGTTACCAGTTTTTCTCTCAATTAACTAGAGCTACTGTAGTTATTAGCTAAAATAAAAAAATAGCTAGGGGTGTCCAAGTAGTTAACCAACAATTAGTTAGAAACTTGGCA
>Ga0182004_10004941_pt1 | contig 10812 bp, 9 predicted proteins | sample Sormic07211540_1_FD_120479 | JGI IMG/M metagenome (GOLD analysis project Ga0182004, IMG submission 120479) | Endophyte microbial communities from Sorghum bicolor roots, Mead, Nebraska, USA - 072115-40_1 MetaG | ecosystem: Host-associated > Plants > Roots > Unclassified | place: USA: Nebraska...
AAGGTGAAGAAGAAGAAGAAGAATTGGACCATGCCAATAATATTGCTCAGTACGGTGGCTCTTTACCTTTGGTATGAATGAAGAGAATGATAGTATCGTATGTTGAGTTAATGATTGAATTGTGCATCTTTAATGCTTAGTTGGTTTGTCATTATGATTATGCTTGATTTGGATCTTTGTAATAAGTGTCATGATCTTGTGGGTTTTCTCCATAACTTCATTTAGTTATTAGGGCTAAGGTATAAGGATTAATGAAATAATTATATGGGTTTTGGTTTTCTCTTGTTATCTTATTCCTTTCTTTATCGGTTTGTGTCTCTGTTCTTGGAGGACCAAAAATCATGAGAAAATTCTGGATAATAGCAAGCTTCGAGATCTTTCTCTGACCGCATGAATCACCCTCATAGGTGTTATAGTTTGGGAGTTACGAAAATCACAAGATGATATGACTGTGCTGTTAGAAACCTGGACCAGTTTCAGTTGTGCATTATTTTAGATAAATTGAATTGCAGAAGTTGGAAAAGTGTTCTATAGCAAAGTTGTAGCCAAATTGGTAAGCTTTTTAAAGGTATAAGCTACAACTCTATTGGATTAACACAACAGGAGCTATACCTGATCTACTGCACTTGTGTTTTTTATATTGCGAGGAAATTTTAGGATACTTGTTTCTTCTCTTGCACATAAGTTCTTTGGGATATCAGATTGAGTCAATGCTAGTTAACTTGTTTGTAAAAAGGTGCAAGCTATCCTTTGGTGCCCTAGTTTACTCTTCTTAAGGGGGGTAGCCATGTTAAAGAAGATGCAAGATGGAGGTCTTATACAATCTAGAGCTGACATGAAAGTATCGATTAACACCGTGGTTGAGCAGGCATTACTAGGAGCAAGTACCATTATCCCCTGATTGTAACTTGTTGGATCGTCTACAAGGAGCTCATGTATTTACTAGGATTGATCTTCAGCTCGAGCTATCATTAGTTGGGAGTTCAATCTTCAACACACCCAAGATAAGTGGGTATTTGATGACATAGGAAGGATATGTTGTACATCTATAGCTAAATCTATGAAGACTTGGAGCATCTCAATGTCACACCAGGCATGACAAGTAAGTCTTGGTTGATGGAAATTGTCATCTAGGAGATGTGGTCTTTAATGGTGGACCAAGAAAGTAAGAAGGCTCCATTGGAAGGTGAACATATGAAGAAAGAGGTTCAATATTGTGGACTAAAAAATATGGACTAGTGATTCAAGTTACCTGAGAATTGTTTGGAGTACCTATCAAAATCTTGGAATAAGTTGAGCTTAGTTGAGCAAGTCACTTGGAGAAAGATTACTAGAGGGTGCAAAGTAAAGCGAAAATCTCTACAAGAGGATGGAATTACTCAAGGAAGTGAACAAGACACAAAGGCAGAATAACCTTATCTCTTTTATCACCGTCTTCCGAATCTCGAGGATGAGATTCATCTTAAGGGGGGTAGAATTATAATACCCTAAAATTTTCTCATTTTGAAATAGGTGTAAAATTACTTAATTATGTATTTTTGTGCTCATGAAAACATAGTAAAATAAATTTTTTCTTCATTGAATTAAAATTTATCATAAGTTTAGAAACACGTTGATGCATTCATGCTGCAACACTTTATTTTTGTGATGTGTGAATTTATGCAAAAGAGATTTGATTCAAATTCAATTTGAAAATGCATATGAAAATGGGTTGAAAAGAAATAACAAGGAAAATCTTCTCCTTCTGGGTTTTTGACCTACAAGGCCCATCTTTCCCCGCAGCCCACCCACGCGCCTCCCCTTCCTCTTCTTGGGCCGAAGCCCAACCTGCTGCTCCTTCCTTTCCCTCCCTTCTCTCCCTAGCGAGTTAGGCCCATGTGTCAGCGTCGTCCCCCTCCTCCCGCAACCGCTCCCTCCCCCTTCGCCGTGCACCTCCCGTTGATTCAAGCTGTCTCTGCCTCCACTTTTTGTTGTGGTGAGCATGCCTCTTCCCTCTCTCTCTCTCTCTCTCTCTCTCCCCGGCCTCCTCCGGTGCAAAACGGTGGCCTCTAGAGCCTCCCCTGTGAGCTCCGAGACCACTGGCCATGGCGTCGCCATGGACTACCATGTTGGCCACCCTCTGCGGCCACACAAAGGGCCTGAACGCGTTCGTCTTGCTCCCCTCTCTCTCCCGGTGCTCTCGGTTTGGAAAATCGTGCACCGTAGCACCCAAACGAGTCACGCCGGTGAGCTTCTCACTGCCGGCCATGCGCCCTGCCCTCCCTGTCCGACCGTCGGCGCCACCCTCTCTCCCCCCATCTCTAATCTCGACCGTTCATCGCCAGATCGACGACCGAGAATGGCCCATACCCCTTCGCAGATCATTTTACTAAAGAGTCCTTGAATTCTTCTAATTTAATGCCCACAGTCCTCAGCCAGGAGGATTTCCAAAATTTTCTTTATTTATTTAAATTCATTTAAACTTTTCAAAATTACAGAACTACAACTACACTATTTTCTTATAAAATTGTCGTTTTAGCTCCGATTGGATCCATTCCACCTGCGTTAGTTTCATAATTTCATAAGCTTCACGTTGGTAGCGTGTAGGTTTTATACTATTAGATATCCTTGAAAACTACAAGTCTGTAGATCGCTCTTGAGGTCTAGTTTAATGCATAACTTTCGCGTCGTGACTCCGTTTTCCATGAGTTTCGCGTTGACGTGATCGTAGCAGCGTTTAGATGATTTTGGTAAAAAATTTATTTACACTTATTTACTGCTGGTATACTGTTCTAACTTTAGGAATGTTTAGCTTGCATGTCTGTCTTTGGAATGTGAGTTGATTGTGATGTGTTGATCGAGTCCAGACGGTGAGGAGTTCTACGGGAATCCAGAGTTCTTTGAAGAGCAGCAGGACCAGCAGGACTTTGTGAACCCAAGGCAAGTATAGCATGGGCTTACCTTGATGTCCTACTCACTATAACCATGTCATACTGCATGTGTCTAATTTTGTCAACTGTAAGGACATCCTAGTTGTTGATGACATAATACCTTAATACCTAAGGGTTTTATTGCATATGGGTATGGTGTATATGATCTATACTTCAGTCACGGAACCATGGATTAATTGATAAAATATGATTATGATAAATGGAACCTAGGGCTATGGTACAAATGACTGTTGGTCATGTTGTCCTAGACCCTCCATAAGGACTTACGTGTCAGCAAAAGCTAGGATTTACAGTGCAAGCAGGAGAGTCACATGGCTCTGACTTTGGCTCAGTAATAGGATCTTTTCTAACTTGTTAGAGGTTACCCAAAAGGGTGCAAGAGGGGCTTGCCACTTTGGGTGTAGGGCTGCCCCTGTTTTTATGAGTATAGCCACGATGGAATTGTTTCATAGAAATGGGGGTTTTCTATATCTGCCTGCTGAGGAAACCACGCGGCCCTAACTGGTTAGAATAGGCCTATGGAAGGCTTCATAGTGTACCCTGCCCGCTCATCTTGGAATTGTTTGGGGGTCGATGGACCACAAGCATATGGGCAACACGACCCATGGTAAAAGTGCATCATCTCTGCAGAGTGTATAACTGTTACAACAGCCGTGCTCACGGTCATGAGCTGCCTAGAAAACTCACAGAATAATTGGTTACTTAAAATGTTGTTGTACCTGATGATTCTTGATTATGTTATAATGTGAATTAATGATTCGCTATGGTTCTGACAAGTGATCATATGGGTTATTTGCGAGCTTAAGCATAACTTAATAATGATTAATGTTAAAATAATGACCTACTGAAATGCTAATGCAGTAAACCTAGTCTAGGCTTTTGAGCTTCATGAAACCTCATGCTATGCTTGTGGAGTATGAGATGTACTCACGTTTGTTTATATTTCTTTTTGGATAAAAATCTCGTATGGGTAATAGATGATGGTAGATATGACGACTACCCGGAGGATTTTTAGGCTTGTGCTTCACCAGTCAACCTTCCCTGAGTGAGGGCCGAGAGAGTTATCTTATTTATATTCCACTGTTGTACCAAATTATGTGTTATTATGAATTCGTCTGCTGTAAACACTGCAATGACAATATGTAATTTGTAGCTTATGTGTTTGATTGATCCTTGGGCGAACATGAGTTTATGCGTTTAATTTCTTCCTTGAAATTGGGCGTGAATTTTCCCATAGATGTTATAGTGACCAATAGGATGCTAGCATGGGTTAAAGGCCATTTGGTACTATATTTTCCTAGTGACCACTAGACCATCTGGTGCTCTTAGACACTCCATCGAAGGGATTTCCATAAGTAATTTCCAATCCAAAATTCATCTGAGCACCAAATAATTTGGTGCTACCATGGACTGTCCATTCGAGTTATTTTTAGCATTTTGCACTTTTGCAAAACGTTTTGGTTCAGGCTTCAATATTGATGATTTTGGGCTTGTTGGAAAGCTTGTGAAGAGCTCTATATCTTAAACTGAGATCTTGATATCCTACCACTTTGAGAAAATCCAAAAGTATGAGACTAGTCAAACTAATTCGTCTCTTTACCTAGTTTTGTGTTATCTTTTATTCATTTTGGCTTGATGTCTTAGGTGATTTGCTTCAACTTCTAGCAACTTGTCATTTTGATCTTCCTTTGGGTTTGGGGAACTTTAACCTTTGTACACCTTCTAAAATCCATGAGTAAATCCTTTATACTAGCAAGCATTGTTACTTCAATTGAATATGTTGTCATACAATCATAAAAAATCACATTATTTATGCTATTCAAGGGTACTTGATCCATAAAAGTACCCATCTGTGTTACAAATAACTTTAGAAAAAAGTGAATCATACAGTGAAAGACCAAAATATAAGTATACTACACTCTATGCTTAGAAGCAACAATATAACTTCATTATTTACTATAAAGATTATATAAATTGTAAATAAGACTCTGGTATCCATATTAATTATGAGTGTATCTTTATTCACTAAAACTACAACATGACCAGTATATCATTAGTCATATAAAGTCGTAGTGATAAGTTTTGGATAGTTTTACCTGGTATTAATTTTTCACTAGTACGGATGGCATCATATATCAAACCTTGTTTTAAATGTTCTAGAATCAAATAGAAAAATATAAGAAAAAATGCATTAGAATACATCTATTTTAGTATGTATATTATTGGAATATGAAACAAATATAGATATCTATATTTATTTTTTAGTGAATACAGATTTGGATAGTCAAGTTTTATATTAGCCATCTCCACATCTGCGAAGAAGAGAATAACTGCCTTTAGTTCATACTTAGATAACGGCTTAGAATATAGGAAAGTAAGGTAAATCTATCATTGATTAATTGCTTGTTTTTGGTAGCATTAATGGTACTGGGTGCTTCATTTGTCTCAAGTCGCTAAGGGAATCACTTTATAGCTTCATCAAGTCAAACCATCGTAAGTTTGATTAAGTTTATAAATAGAAGTATTAAAATTTATGTGACCAGATAGGTATATTATAAACTATATTACATGATAAAATTGAATGGTAGCAACATATCATAAATAGCAGTAATTTTTATAAATATATTCAAACTTGTAACGGTTTGACTGTACCCTGATTTAATCAATATAGCCGCCCATGTAGTTGTAGCTCTATTTAAACACACTCCCGAGTCCCGGCCAAGCTGCAAATCCATCCGTCAAGAGCTCACATAACAATGGCCTGCTCTGCCTCTGCTCCGCCGGCATGTGCTGCAACAGCCCTTCTCCTGCTAGCCTCCATCGTTTGCTGCTGCCACTCGGCACCGTCAGGTGCACTGGTGACGCATCTCCCCGGGTTCGACGGCGCCAAGCTGCCGTCGAAGCACTACGCTGGGTACGTGACGGTGAATGAGACTGTTGGGAGCAGGCTGTTCTACTACCTGGTGGAGTCAGAGCGCGACCCAGCCTGGGACCCTGTCGTGCTCTGGCTCAATGGTGGTCCTGGCTGCTCCAGCATGGACGGCTTCGTCTACGAGCACGGTGTATCATCCTGTCCTCCAATCCAGTGTGCCATTATGTGACCTTTTTTTTGCCAATGATAGTATAGCCAATGTAGTTGAGGCTGATGTCAATGTAGAGGCACGCAAAGATGAGGGCCGCTGGAGAATTAAAATGATATTAGATCGACAAAACAACAAGGAACCCTAATCAATGAGTAGTGAGAGAGAAAACCCTGATTATCCGATCAAGAATAGACTCTGTAGGGTGACCGTTCCGCACATTTCGTGGCAAGAGGCTAGGTATGGTGGATCTGTTTTTGATGGCAAAGATTATCATGGGTGATCTTGGGTGGGTGGGTGTTTGGGGGGCATGCTAGAGGCCATCAGGGGGGGTGCGCTGTTGTGCAGAGGAGGATGTACAATTAGTAGAACAAGCATATCAAGGGCATTGGTGCAGCAAAAGACTTGGGTTTATGACCTTAGAACATGAAACTCAACTTATGATACCAAGTAAAGGAACTAACCAAACTGGAGACGCCTAATACACTCTAAGATCTTTCATCTCAATTAATGAGAGTTTTTTGGGTTCAGGACCTTTCAACTTTGAGGCAGGAAGGAAAGCTGGAAGCTTGCCAAAGCTTCATCTCAACCCTTATAGCTGGTCTAAGGTTGGACATTTCCATTGGTTCTAAGGATAAATTATCTGGTGTTCAAGCTCTGAACCGAGACAGATTAGTGATGTCTCCCGTGTATTGTAGGTGTCTAGTGTGATATACTTGGACTCCCCTGCTGGTGTTGGCTTGTCTTACTCCAAGAATGTTTCAGATTATAAAACCGGTGATCTTAAGACTGCTGTGGATTCGCATACTTTTCTTCTCAAGGTAAATATATATGTTCTTTTGTGTTGGCGCATTAGTAAATTTATCATTTATAATCTTTTTGTAGAACAAAGCTGATCAGTTCCCTTTTTGTTACTTTTAACCAGTGGTTCCAACTCTACCCTGAGTTCTTGACAAATCCATTTTATATAGCTGGAGAGTCATATGCTGGAGTTTATGTCCCTACCCTTTCACATGAAGTTGTCAAAGGTTTTGGCTTTGGGATAGTAATGATCCTTAGACTGCTAGTTGTTTTGATATTCTTGTCACTAACGAATTATTTTACAGGAATCCACAAAGGAGATAAGCCAACTATAAACTTTAAGGTTAGTAATTTTTATTATATTGTCACTGCCTTCATGGGAACGCAAACATGGTTACCAAGAAAATACATATAATAGTGATTAAAGTTTTGTTGTATTCTCATGTTAGGGCTACATGGTTGGCAATGGTGTATGCGACACCATCTTTGATGGTAACGCTCTTGTGCCATTTGCACACGGAATGGCTCTAATTTCAGAGAGTACATACAAGGTACATCAGTATAACTGTATCCCGGCTGATATCATCATCCTGAAATAATTTCTTTAGTTACATCATGAAGTTTTATTGGTGGTATTGAAACACTTCATGTCCTTTGAATACACAAATCTTCTAAAACTTTTGTGTCCATTGAGACATACATATGTTATTTTGATTTAACACAATTTCTATATAAATGTAGGAAGCCAACAATGCATGTCAAGGAAGTTACTGGAATTCTAGTAGTGCAAAATGCAACGAAGCACTGTCAAAAGTCGATACGGTAAACAGTGACACTATCTAGTAAAAGTAAATGAATACTATTCTTGTATTATATATTATGTTTTTGTGTAGGCACTTGGTGGATTAAATATTTATGACATTCTTGAGCCATGCTACCATGGCACAAACACCAAAGAAGGGATCCCACAAAGTAACAAACTGCCTCCAAGTTTCAAAGATCTTGGTGTAACTAGTAAGCCCCTTCCAGTAAGAAATAGAATGCATGGACGGGCCTGGCCTTTGAGAGCTCCTGTAAGAGATGGGCGTGTTCCATCATGGCAGGAGCTAGCTGCATCAGTTCCCGATGAAGTTCCTTGTACGGTGAGCACAAGCACACTAACCATACCTACTACTGTAACTCTATTATCTGTCATATACATTAATGTTCTGCTACAAAGGTTGCTCTTTATCTGTTTTTGTACTCTCTCATTTTCTTTAGAGATGTCATTGGTTACTTCCATACTCTTTACTTACAAATTTGACCACTAGTTTCTGGAGTATCATAGTATTGAAAGATACAAATAAAACAATTCGTGAAGGCAAATCTAGATATTCTTAGTCAATGTGTAAAACATCCCACTATAGATCGCCATATATGTATGTGAGCTAGCGTCGTAATACACTAATACTAATATGTGCAATTCAACACACTTGTTTAGTTCATTTATCTTTATGTTCTTTGATTATACTATGTAAATAAGGCAGGCACATCTTCCAGCTTTATCTTCTCTGAAATATAGAGGTGTATTTTTTCCTCCCAAGCAAAGCATGATTCATTTTATCCCATTTTCTTATGTACCCTCACTGTCTAGTTTTCTTAATTGTCAGAGTGATGAAGTTGCAACGGCATGGCTAAACAATGAAAGCGTCAGATCTGCAATTCATGCTGAACAAGTATGATAGTTATACACTAAATAACCACCTTGTACTTATTGATGGACCTATTCTAAAGCTTTCCACCTTCTAACCATAGTTTATCATGCACATATATTAGGTCAGTTCAATTGGACCCTGGCAATTATGCACAGATAAAATATATTTTGATCATGATGCTGGGAGTATGATCATTTATCACAAGAACCTTACAAGCCAGGGTTACCGTGCTTTGATTTACAGGTACTTCAAGAACCTTTAAAATTATAATATGATTTTGGCTCTTACATTCTTAGGCTCACAAAAGCTGCTATTATCATGTTATATTTCTTTTGCGTTTGTTCAGCGGTGACCATGATATGTGTGTACCTTACACTGGAACTGAAGCATGGACTGCATCATTAGGCTACGGCATTGTTGATTCATGGCGACAATGGATTGTCAATGACCAAGTTGCTGGGTATTTGAACAAATATTCACTCTTTTCTTCTAAGATATTCAAATCATTTTATCCTAGAGGTTGAATTATTCTTGGGTTTGAATTCAAAATAACCAACAAAAGCCAACATTTCTTTCAGAAAAGGAAATCTTCAGTTAAATGATTTATTCATTTTCCATTGTTTCAATCAAATGTTTGTATGTTTTCAAGGAAAGAAATTAAGGACATGTTGCTTGCTCACATATATTTGCTTGTTATACTACTCAGGTACATGCAAGGATATGAAAACGGCCTCACTTTTGCCACTATTAAGGTGTGGTACAGTTTCAAATTAAACTTTTGTCTATTAATCCATGGATTCGCAAACATGATATACTAGCCTGCCAAATCAAAAACAAATTGCATCTAATGACACATTTTTGAAATACAAGAAAATTAAGTTGCCTTTTTTGTATCTGTCCTGTTTGTTCGTCTCGCAGGGTGCTGGGCACACAGTTCCTGAGTATAAACCACAGGAATCATTGGCTTTCTACAGCCGTTGGCTTAACGATACTAAGCTGTGAAACTCATGAAGGAGCTCCTGACGATGGGATACCTATTTCTGTGCATGGTCATGTAGTACTGAATCAAACAGAGCACAATGAGGAGAAAATTAGATAAAGCATACAGCAATAACGCAGCCAAAGGATCAAAGTTACCTAGCGCCAACTATTGATTTGTGCAAATATTATATCAAAGTACCTTACATGCATTATTCTTGAGTTCATTGTGACCACACATTTGTGAATATTTTCCTTGATATTTTTTTGAATCATAGTATAAACATAGAGGCTCATCTACAAGAGCATACACACTCTACTTCTATGACCACCTTCGAGCCTAATCTGTAACCTAGACATGCCTCTAGCCAGACTTAGTAGGATGCAACTGTCTCTGTTTGGTAGGTTGTATGGAGTTTTAATTTTGTCTGGGATGTTCTGGTGCAAACAAAAAAAGGAGGGGGAGGGGCTGAGGTTGGACCGCAAGGAACAAAAATCCTTGTTGTGTAGATATGAGGCTGATTTTGAAGGCAAGGCATAAGATGGCAGAGTTAGAGCATGCCATTGATTGTAGCACCCGGTTTTAAGAACAAAACCAGATACACACCATATGTGAGCCCAGAAAGTCAAATCTCACATATAGCCACAAATAAGGGGTAATATCAATAGTCAATGCCTATATATAACGAACTTAGTATAAAAGATATAACCTTAGATAGCAAACAGCGGAAAGACTCTTCGTTCTTCAGGCGAAAGCTCCAAATCTACAGGGACAACTGACTGGTTGAGCACAAGTCTAAACTCTTCTCCAAACTAGCAATCTGGTACCCATCCAAGATTTTTATCCAAATAAAATATAAAGACAAGCGTAAGTACATCTCGTACTCAACAAGAATAACATAGGGTTCATGAGGCTCAAAGGCTAGACACTAGTTTAACTGCATGTAGCTTTTAGTTGTCACAATTTTTGCATATGAGTAGCATCAAGTTGTCAAGTCCCATAGTAAACTCATGATCAAGTACAGTGAATAAAGAATGGCATAAACAACATATTAACAACAATAACTTTAATAATTTGCCATTAGTGTTCATTTATTCTATATTGGTCCCGCTGCTCGTGACCGTGAGCACGGCTGATATATCTGTTTTACACTCTGCATAGGTTGTACACTTTCACTGTGAGTCGTGATTTACCCTTTCGCCCGAGGTCATGAGTCTCTAAACCCCCTTCCTAGGGAGGCTGGCAGGGTTCACTATGAAGCCTTTCAAAGGTTCGTCTAACAAGTTAGGGCCGCTTGGTTTCATTAGTCAGTCCATGTGATTCACCCG
>Ga0182004_10004942_pt1 | contig 10810 bp, 11 predicted proteins | sample Sormic07211540_1_FD_120479 | JGI IMG/M metagenome (GOLD analysis project Ga0182004, IMG submission 120479) | Endophyte microbial communities from Sorghum bicolor roots, Mead, Nebraska, USA - 072115-40_1 MetaG | ecosystem: Host-associated > Plants > Roots > Unclassified | place: USA: Nebraska...
AGACTAGAATTGTTTCTTCATAATTCATTGCTTGGTTATATCAATAGAGTCTACAAATATTTATGTCCCTTCTACTTCACCTCTTTTGCTAAATAACCTATCTGGGACTAATATAAATTGCAAGTACAAAGATAAATAAACTTATAAAGATAACTGAGCCGAACTTTCAGCCCATCGGCCCTGGCAGCCTGTTGGCTGCCAATGACAGAAGGAGGGTTTGCCAGAGGCTGCTGCTTGGGTCACTCAGCCGAGGTGCTTTGAGTCAGCAGGGTGAGAAGAAAAGCATAGAGTAGATTGCATCTCCATACATGCACTTTCAAAATAGAAAAGCCATGGGACACTGTAGCGTTTCTTGTTGCAGACCGAAATGGGAAAATAGTGAGAATGCTAACAGAAGTTAGCAAAGTTCTAAAAGCTTAGCCTTTTGTTCATTTGGTGCTATTAAACTGTACCATACTCTCACGGTGCTAGCTTTTCTAAAACCAAATCTTTGGGTGCTACAAAACCAATTTTGCCTAATGTTATATTCTGATTGCTGGTAGAATAATGTAGTAGCAAGTCAAACATATGTGACTTGATTCTGAACTAACATGATATGCATTTCGTCCTTCTAATTCACTGACTTCAAATGTCACATTCAATCTTTGGAATTTCAAAATGCCCAAAACCCTTCGGGACTCTGTTCAGTACTCCCAGTACCAATTCCTGTGGCATCAAAACACCCAGATTTTGATAAAACCCAATTCTAGTTTCAAAACTCAAGGCCCAATTCTAGGTATTCAAAATCGTAATAGGGTGCTAGGTTGGAATGCTAGGACATGGTGATTTCTCTGTGATCATGTGCTGCATCTAGGGCCTGCTCAGATTGATGCCTGGCAGGCATTTGCCTGGCCAGGCAACAAATCGTGGCCCCAGGTGTCCAAAAAATTGGATGCTTGGGAGGTCTGCCTGGCCCAGGCACCCTTTTCAAGCCACCATCCAAACAGGCCCCTGTTATTGATCCGTGCATGTATTAGGATGATGGAGCAATTGAAGTTTTCCAGGAACTGTGTCAATGTTCTATATGACATTATTAGTTCATTTTTTTCCTTCAGTGCTTGTTTGGATATACCCATTTTTTGTGTATTGGAATAGATTGGGAGGGATTGAGGGGGGCAAATTAGTTCCCTCTCCATTCCACATGTATTAGGAGGGGGTCTGTATGAATAATCCCTTAAAAAGAAATCAGATTCTAGGAGGTCTTGCACTCTTGCATGTTGCTTATTCTTTACGTTACACTTTTAATGGCAATTGTGCTGACACATAATCTCTGTTGGTAGCGGTTCCAAAAATGTCAATATGCCAGGACAAGACTTGTAAGAACTGAAGGGCGTGGATGGGGCCTTGTGGCTGATGAGAATATTATGGTGAATGAATTATGTTGGTGCTTTTTTTTTTCTTATATCCTCCAATATACTGAAGTGAATATGCTTAAGTAACTTGGAACTAAAAATGATTTTAGGCTGGTCAATTTGTTATCGAATACTGTGGAGAAGTAATATCATGGAAGGAATCCAAACGGAGAGCTCAAGCTTATGAGACCCAAGGTCTGCAGATACTCTCTACCATCTAATATTTGATTGTGGCACACTGGCTCTTGTTTAGCTATCTATAACATCCAGCTTGTTAGGTTTAAAGGATGCTTATATCATTTACCTCAATGCTGATGAGTCAATTGATGCAACAAGAAAAGGGAACTTTGCGAGATTCATCAACCATTCATGGTAAAGTTTGTATTAAAGCAGTAAAGCACAACATATTTAAATTTCATTCTTGCTTCTTATGTATGTGATTTGATTATTTAAATCTTCTGTCATTGACTTGTAAGTAATGAAGTCTAATAGTTCACAATTGAAGCATACAGCCAACCGAATTGTGAGACTAGGAAATGGAATGTCCTTGGGGAAGTAAGAGTTGGAATCTTTGCAAAGCAAGACATTCCATTTGGAACGGAATTATCCTATGACTACAATTTTGAGTGGTATGGTGGTGTGATGGTGCGGTGCCTCTGTGGAGCTGCCAGTTGTTCTGGGTTTCTTGGGGCTAAATCACGTGGTTTCCAGGTGGGTGAACAAATTATGAGGTGCATGTGCCTTCCTATTTCATGCTTGACACTAGTGTTCGACAGAAGGAATCGCCACTATCTTTTAGTTATTATATGCCAATCCTCTTTGTCAGACCTCGGAAGATTGATTGCACTTTGGTTTTCTGCATTTGCTCATTTGCTGGTATAATGTTTTGAGCCTTTGTGCTATCTACTTATTGCTTGGAAGATTAGCATTCTGCATCATTATCTGGTCATTTTTTGCATTTCCTTGTAAGTTGATATTTGATATGTTCAATATGTGCCTAATGTAGTTTTGTTGATTGCTATGTTGCAGGAGGCCACATACCTGTGGGAAGATGATGATGACAGGTTGGTTGCACTTGTTTGACCTTATGTTAGTCTCTGTACAATATAATAATGTTCAGCTGTTCTTTTCAAAATATATTTGACATGGGCCAATGAGAAGCTTTGATTCTATCTCAGTCAGTTTCTAAATTAGGTTCACTTGGATTATCTCTGGGAGAAGTTTTATGTGGAAGTTTTATGTGCTTGTTTCTAATTGGCAAATAATTTTGTTTACCAACATATTTGCTTTGCCTGTTAAGATAAACTGGAAGGAAGACTTGAAAACTTATCAAATGGCACATGCAGGACTTTGCATATTTTAACCAATATTAATACTACTTCATGTCTTAATTTATCATCACAGAGAGAGGAAAGAAAATATGTCCTGACTTTTCTATATACATAGCTTTTGTTACACACCTATACATTATGTCTAGAAAAGCTAAACTACTTGCAATTTGGAATGGAGGGAGTACTATTTAGTGAAAATTATGCTTGCTCTGGTTTCCAAATGTACTTATTCTGACTAGTAAAATCTTTGATGCATGAAGTTTTTTTTATGGATGCAATGATTTTGAGTACCAATTATACAGCAGTTTCTGTTGATCTGTGCAGGTTTTCTGTTGAGAATATCCCTCTTTATGATTCTGCTGATGACGAACCTACAAGCGTTAACAAGGACATCCTCTTATCAAGTCATGGCATGGTTGCTGAATACAACAACATCAGCACAGTTCAGATTACTGAGAATCCTGGAAACGCTGGAACCAATGAATTTGCACCAATTATTGTGGACGAACTGACAGCAAGCTCAAATGGATTAGCACCAAAGAATGTTGAGCCATTGACTGCAAGCTCAAATGAATTCACACCAATGACTATTGAGCCACTGAATGCCATGCCAATGGTAGCTCATTTAGTCGAGAATGGGTCAACTGAATATAGTGTACAAGACACTCATGATCACGGTGTTTCTCAGAATTCAGTGCCCAAAGCTGCAAATCATGCGAATCAAACTGGATCCCAAAACAACAGCAACCATTCAGCGTTGGTCCCTGTAAAGCCCGCACCGAAACGTCGTGGTAGGAAACCTAAACGCGTTCTGCCCAAGCAGCTGGATATTCCAGATATTTGCGACCGGCTTACATCATCTTTGGCGTGTGAAGAAATACTGTATTGTGAGGTAATGGACTGCTATGATTAAAAACTCCCTTCTCTTGAAACATAGTAGTGGCAAATAATGTGAAGTTTAAGATGCATGCAACATTTATATAATCCATCTAATTCCGCAGGAAGTGAAGAATCAGGCTGTTTCTGAAATCGACGCCCTGTATGACGAGATAAGGCCTGCGGTTGAAGAGCATGAGAGGGATAGCCAAGACAGCGTCTCCACAAGCCTCGCGGAGAAGTGGATCGAGGCCAGCTGCTGCAAGTACAAAGCCGAATTCGACCTATATGCTGCAATAATCAAGAACATTGCCTCCACACCGCTAAGATCGAAGGATGACGTGGCCCCGAGAGAGCAGAACGGATTGAAGTACTTGGAGAACGGTTCATGATTTTAGCTACAAGCGTGAAATATACACCTTCAATCTTTAGGAGTTTGATTTTTTTTTTTAAACTGTGATTGGTCTTGTATTTAGGTAGATAGGCATGGTAAGGTTACAGACTTATAAATAATAACCTGTGATTGGTCTTGTATTTAGGAAGTGAAGATTTTTTTTAACTGTGATTGGTCTTGTATTTAGGTAGATGACCTGGAATCATGTCCTGCACACTCGATCTCGTCTTTATGCTGTCTATCTCATTCAGGTTTGCTAACACGGTAGGCAACACTCGTGGTCTAATGGATATCAGTCTTACTCTTACGAGCCGAGCCGGCTGAATGAAACAAATGGAAGCTCGATAATATTCCTTAGTCAAAAAAAAATCTCACTTCTTAAGAAGTCAAATGATTTCAACTTTAATTTAAAATTAAACAAAAGGTACTAACAATTACAATATAAAATAAGTACTATTAAATTAATAACGAAACTTGATAATAAACTTATTTGATGATATACTATTTATTAAATTAAATTAAAATTTTGATTAAATTTTAGTTTATTTGATTGACGCGAATAGCGAATCCTATAATCATATAAATATTTTTTTTGGACGGGAGGAAGTAAAATGGAGTTTGGAGTTTGGACTCTCCCTTCAGCAAACAGCCTGTACTTCTACTCACCCGCGTGCCCGCGCGCGCTCTCTCGTGCGGCAACTGGACGACCGCCGCCGCCGCCGCCCTACGCCAGGTGCTGAGGTCTTCGTCAGTACTTTTAGCAGGTCTTCGCCGGCGACGAGCACCCACCAGGTATGCACACTTTTCTCCTCCCTTCCTGCTGTGCGAAACAGCACCTGAAGTCCTGAACCCTAACTTAAGCTATCTGGCTATTTGCATTCGGATCTGTTCTGAGTCCAAGTGTATACATGCCTGCTAACTTCGTTTTTTTTTCCTTGGAAAAAATTTTAGATGTACATTTATACTGGGTGTGGGTGCACATGTGTACACCCATGTCCGCCCCTGTTCTTAGCCCCTTAGCATATAGGTTGTGTTCAATGTACTGTTTATTGGGCAATGAGATAGGATGAAGTCTCGAAGAAGTTTCAGTTTGGGACGATGGCATTGCCAATTTTCATCTCAAAACTGGGCTTGGTGATTTTACTGAAATAACTATTCAATGTGCCATGTTTTATATAAACAAAAATAAGGAGCTGACGATCAGTGTAGTAATTTGCCTGTTGCGATAGAGATACCCCATGCACATTATTATTGTTTTTTACTATTTATGTGTTGACACCTGGCTGCCTTATCTGCTGTACTATCACATCAATGCCCAAGCAATGATTTCTTTAGTTTCGTCCTTTGGTCATTTTTTGTATTAGCAAACTTTATGAAGACTATTTCTGCTGGTTCAGGTGTGGATTATGGGGAAGTTTATGCATGACAATCGACTGCTTTCTCCGAGCGAAGTAAATAGACGTCAGTATAGTCTTGCGGCAGTTGCTGTCGGTTTGGGACTAGGAGTTGCCGGGTTATGCAAGGCATTGCATAGTGGTTTGTCCATACCATGGGTTTCTCCAAGGAATTTATTTTTGGGGTCAGGGAGAGTATACTATGTTGGAGGTCTGCGAAATCTTGGCAACAATTGCTTTCTTAATGTCATCCTCCAGGTAAATATTGACTCCATAATTCTACTGACATCCAGCTGGGTTAATGCTAAATAAGATAGCCTTTCCTTGGCAGGCACTTGCCAGCTGTGGTGGTTTTATTTCCTTTCTAGATAATTTGCTTGCAACTGATGGCTTGCTACCTGAAGAAAAGGCTGTAAGAATGCCTCTTCTTCTTGCTCTAAGTTCTCTCTTGGAAGGTAAGATTGTTACTATGAACTATTGAACTTCTTATCACTGTTGAGATCCCCACTGGAATCTTGTCACAACTCTAGAGTCTAGAATCAGTGTCCATTGCAAGTATTGTCCCTTTAGTGCAGTAAATTTCAGGGGTCCTTTTGAGATTTTGAGTTGTATGAGAACCCCTATACAGTACAGGGCTTGTAAGTTCAAATATCAAGCGGAGTCTGCTGCATATGCAATGTAATTAATGCACCCATCGGTGGTGAAATCTATACACCCTGTAATTTTTCAACAGTCTTTTCTCCTAGGCTCTGGTTTTCTTGGGAATTGATGGTTCCTTGTAATTTGCATTGCTTGGATTCTTTGCTCCACATAATATATTCTTGCTTCTATATAAAGAATGACTGAATGGAACTGCTTTTATTTTTTTTTGTTTTTTTTTCTGAAATTAGTCATGTCCTGCAAAATGTAAACGTATGGCACTCTATTCTTCCTGACACCCACCATTTGATTATAAATGCTTTTTGGTTACATGCTCATAAATTATTATTATTGTACTTGAGCTTTGGATGTTGCAGACTTGAGCATAGTTCGAGATGAAAGAACTGTGTTGAATCCACATGGAGTAATGCATGCTTTGAGTTTCTATGTTAGTCACTTCAATTTGACCAGACAGCAGGTATATTATTTACTTCTCTATCTTATTTTGATATTTTAGTATTGTATTAGATGTGGAGTCATCATGAGAACTAATTTTCCTTATAGGACGCTTCGGAAGCTTTTCTCCATCTTCTGATCTCACTGAGGGACGAATTTTCCCATTGTTATGTACCACATAGGAGTTCTCTGGCAGACATCACCCTTTCTCACTCCAAAGTATACAAGCAAAGGGAAGGTAACCTGCCTGAATGCAAGCGCTGGAAACAAAATCTATTTGGTCCCTTCGATGGGACAATTGGCAGCATATTGTCTTGCAGAAACTGTTCATCTGTGGTAGATTCCTATGCTTCTTATTTTGTCACTGTTAAACTGTGCCTTATAAGTTATAAACAAGTTACCTACTGTTGGTTTCATAGCTGGATGCATTTTATTCCCTCTACCACTAGATGCATAGATATTGACACGATCTCTAGTGCATGCCCCTACCTTTTCTAGCTGTGCGGTAAATGTTATTAGAGAATTATGATTATGGAAGTAATTTAGCCAACAACTACAGATGCTGTTTTCATATTTCCAATTGAAGTAATTTTGTACATTTTAACAGTTAGCTTATACTTAAATACTCATATTTTGTTAACTTTTAATGTTGTGCCCTTTTTACATATCACACAGCTGTCATTGGACTTTGAGAATTTCCACTGCTTGCCTCTTTCACCAGTGCTTAATACAAATGGGGATATTGTATGTCTGCGTGAACCTTCCTAAGTTTCATTGTGTGATTCAAGTTCTTTTTATTCATATGCTGTGCTTTTCACGCTCATTAATGATACTTTTGTTCCTTCCATTTATCATATGACATGACACTAGACCAGTGGGTGTAGCTTGGTGGATTGCCTAAAGTACTTCACTGTGGTGGAGCACCTTGACAATTATCGCTGTGATCGGTGTTGGCACATCATTGCTGCCAAATATCTATCTCTTAAATCAGAAGTTGATGAGGTAAACTATGTTCTACTTTATGTCTTAATTATCACTGCACTGGAAATTCTATGGCACCCATGTTTTGTTATAAAGTTTGACTTTGCAACGTTGAGTATGACAATTTCGTTGATAACTGTTACAGGAAAAGGTTAGCAAGCTTCACACCTGTGTCGACTATGGCACTTGCAGTTGCAGGAATATGTTCCCCCTGGAGAAAATGCCATGTTCACCATCTTCACGAGCAACAAAGCAGTTAATTATCAGCCAGTGCCCAAAGGTATCCAAAATTGAAGTACTCATTGAGACTTACATGAACTGTCATAAATTACTTAATGCCTCCAGTATGTTCTCTACCAGATTCTATGCATTCATTTGCTACGTGCTTCAGTCGGTCTTGATGGTGAGCCCATCAAACATCAGGTAAGCCTGCTGCTATATGTGAAACGTGGTTGCTTTGTCACACAATATAGTTAGCGTACTAAGTGATCAGTACTTGCAGGGACATATTTCTTTCCCTTTACTTCTCAATCTGTCCCCGTTTGCGGGAGGTGCATCGGGCGCTGGACCTTTAGCAATGAATGTGCAAAGAGATGGCCAGCAAGCTCTTCATCTATATCGACAACTGAATATGCAGATGAGCTTAAATGTCTTACCGACTGGAGGGTACTTATCAAGTCAGCCATGTAAGGAAGAAGCAACAAATGATAGTGGCCGCTCAATTCACATGGTTGGTTACTCCACTTTTAAAATCTTACTACCTGATTCGGGTGGTAGCTTGTAACAATCTGATCACTTGTCATTTTCAGGCAAATGTTGATGTGTCTAGTAGTTCATCATCATCATCACCGCAGCCATCAATGAGCAAGTTATATGGTCTCTCGGCTGTCGTGGAGCATTACGGGAAATGTGGAGGAGGGCATTATGCAGTTTACAGGAGAGTTGCATCAAATCCTGACCCTGATGATCCAGGGAAACCACTTGCAGGCCTTGGCAGGCGGTGGTTTTACATCTCGGATGGCCAGGTATCAGAAGTTTCAGAGGAGGATGTTTTGTGTGCGGAGGCCACCCTCCTCTTCTATGAAAGATTGTAGCCACTTGTTGAGTAGCTAACATATGCATCATAACAAAATTTAGGGCAGTTTTGTTGTGAAGACTGAAGAGTCGATGTTCTTAGCTGTATGGTAAGCCTCCAAGTAGAGGAGGAAACTAGCCATGGCTGCTTTCAGCGTGATACATGGATTGCAGTCGTGTCCTACGCAGTGGCCTCCGCCCTTCGGGGCATTTTCTGGGTCCTGCTCCTGCAAACGGGAAAATTCTTCTTAAACTGCGATACGTCAGGGAGGTCTTCTCTTAAGAATAATGCCTTGTTTAGTTTCAATTTTTTTTTTTTTGCAAAATGGATACGGTAGCATTTTCGTTTGTATTTGACAAATATTGTCCAATCATGGATTAATTAAACTCAAAAGAGTCGTCTCGCAAATTACATGTGAACTATGTAATTAGTTATTATTTTTTGTTTATATTTAGTGCTCTATGCATACGTCTAAAGATTTGATGTGATGGGGAATCTAAAAAATTTTGTAAATTTTTTTGGGAACTAAACAAGGCCTAAATCAGACCTTCATTTTTTTGTGACAATGTAAGCAGCAATTGGTGGATCATGTGAGTTTTGTTCTGATGATGATGGAATCCGTGAATCAACTTGCGCTTCACTGTGTCCCTGGTTTTCTTTTGTCCTTTTTGACAAGGAGTTTCTGGTTTTCTATCAGCAGCAGCCAGCAGCATAATAAAACGCCAAAAATGCAGTTCCACTGCAAAGAGCCTTTTTTTAAGGAAAAAAAAGAGAAGGCTGTATGAGAAGCCAGAAAAAAAGAGAGAAGGCTGTATGAGAAGCCAAATGCAGACGAAGGCTGAATGTGAAGCTGCCAAATGCAGTTTCAGTGGCAACGGGAAAAAAGGGGGTGATGTCTATCAGGGAGGACAACTGGCTAATCACGCCAATTGATAATCTGCTGTATTTTTTTTTTTGGAATGGTTCTACTCTATCTTTAATCTCTCCTTTTGTTGGCAGGCATTTTCCAAGAGCTGGAAAACTGCAACTCTGCCGTAAGGGAAATTGTTTTGGCAGCCCCTCACGCGACGCAGCAAGCCTCACGCGACGCAGCATGACAGCATCTTTTGCCTGTTTTTGCTGTGGTACCTGCCAAATATTCGGCGAGCCAGCTTGCAATGCAAAACCAGCAGCGATTTATTATCTGTGGTATTTTTTTATTTGAAGAATTTATTATCTGTGGTATATTTATTATCTGAGGGAGGTATTATCTGTGGTATTGCCAGTGCCAAAAGAATACAAGAATACCGTGCCGGTTAGAGCGATATATCGCCGTGACCGGCAAGAACGAAAATGTCGATGATATAGGCCAACTTGTGTATGGGCCAGGCGGTTTTTTTGGCCCAATCACAGATCCCAGCCCGAGTGACATGCACATATATGAAACTTTTGATTCAAATTGAGCGGGAAGAACCATAGTCCTCAACACCATCTCCTTCTGTGGATCAATCTGAACAAGATGTAGAACTTGGAACTCCCAAAGAGCTTGCCTTGGCATGACATCAAACTGGGGTTCTCGAGGTGTTATCAAGTGGGAATTCCTTCAGGGAGACATTTTCCATTTTGGTAAAGCAAAGTTGCAACTTCGATTTGATGCACTGTTTATGAATTGTTATCTTGGTGAGTTGAACTTGCCTACTTTCACCTTTGGAGTGCAGAAAGTTCCATAAATGGCGTGCCGTGTGATTGCCCTAGTAGTAGAATTTTAGCTCAAACTGGTAGAACCATTCAATCATGGATGCCTAACAGGGATCGCTGTACTTCATCAAAACACAAAATTTCACATACAAAGATATATCAAAGAAAACTACCATATATTTCAAACTTTGTCAAAGTTGTATGTGTCTTGATTAGCAAGAACCCCTAGCTATGCAATATCATAGTAGGTAAGTTGCCATTAGTAATATTCCTTTTAACATTTATCGCCCAATTTTTTGTGCGGAGCATGTCTAATATTCTTTCTAACTCTTTATCGCCCGATATATCGCACTTATATCGTTAACCGATAAACCGAATTTCAGCCGGTATGCGGCGCTTTTATACTATCTCTAACCATGATGATGAGGCACAGAAGCTGCTAAAAAATGCTGTTGGTGGTGTAAATCTTTTCTGTGTGCTAGCCTATCCATCATCACCCTTCTCTCTATCAAATACCCCCCCCCCCCCCCCCCCCCCCCCCCCCCCCCCCCCCCCCCCCCCCCCCCCCCCCCCCCCCCCCCCCCCCCCCCCCCCCC
>Ga0182004_10004943_pt1 | contig 10809 bp, 12 predicted proteins | sample Sormic07211540_1_FD_120479 | JGI IMG/M metagenome (GOLD analysis project Ga0182004, IMG submission 120479) | Endophyte microbial communities from Sorghum bicolor roots, Mead, Nebraska, USA - 072115-40_1 MetaG | ecosystem: Host-associated > Plants > Roots > Unclassified | place: USA: Nebraska...
ATCCAATTATTCATTAGCATATTTTCCAGAGAGGATTCAGAGAGAGAGAGGTTCCTTAGGGTTCCCACCTCATAGGGCGTAGCATCCAATGTGAGAGTAGACTAGTTCTACTAGATTGAGAGATATAGAGTGGAGGCGTAGATCGGAGGAAGCCCGGCCTATCGGTGTCTACTCCGAGGTTGTGCCTGCGGGATCAAGTCTCCTAACCTGAGGCTTGCTCTTAGGATTCTTCAGTATTTCGACTTCTAAATTCTAGTAAGTTCTTTGTTTTATTGTTCTTTGGTTTATGAGTTTACTGTGATCTCTTCGCGTAGAGTTTAGAGTAATCATCTCTAGAGTAAACGTGGTGTTTGGGCTAGGATACTCATAGATATCCCCTGTCTAGCCGGACCGTGGTAGTAGCGAGGAATGTGACATTTCTGAGTTACCTTTGTAGCCCATATCCCGTTAGCAGGATCGATAGGGTTTTTAGGTGCGGGTTGTGTCGAGATTCCGTGAGCCTCCCCCAACAGAACAGTAGATCATCCTTACCAAGGTTAGAATGAGAGTGCGGTTGTAGTCTTCTCTATACATCACTCACATCGAATCACATAGTTTGTAGCCTAAAGGTTAGTAGTAATAGACCAGGTTAGTCAGATGCACGCTTTCTCCTAGTGGTAAAAATATAGATACGATACTCTGGATAACATCCCGAGTGAAGTGCTCACCGATATCCGTGCGCTTGCGGATTAATTTCTGATTGAGTTACCAAATATCAACATCTACTTTTGGTAATGACATTAAGAATGCCCAACAGTAGGTACACAATATACCTAGACACCACGTCTACATAATGTGCACCACGTGACTCACTTGAGTATTGAATGAGGCGCTTTACGATCATATAACGATAATCATCATAGACCACATCTATATCAAATATGCAACTAGAATAAACTAAGAACTGAATAAATAGCAATATATTGAAGTAGAGCAAAGTCATAATGAAATACAACATAATATTACCAATTTCTAGAAGATAGATCTGGAATCCCGAGCGGAGCGCCCGATCTCTACTTGAACCTCGCTAGACGCCTATACTAAGAACTCGAAGAACTAGAGCTCTACTTCTAATCTCTGGAAACCCTAACTTCTGACTACTTTTGATAAATGAAGCTGGAGGAATGAATTGAATCTGGGGTGTCTTTGGGAGGGGGGTCTGCCCCTCTATTTATAGCCTAGTGGAGTGCATGTGCGCTGTAGGATCAAACCGACTTCACCAAGGGCCGAGATGCATCAAGAGAGGCGGTGGAGGAAGCTTCCAGAAGGGGGGAGCCAACCCTAACCATAGGGGCCGGGCGGCGCCAGGGTGCACCTAGTGACCTCTGTCGGTCTGTTGCTTCGGGTGTCTTCTAGAGTCTTCCTGACCCTGTTGGCGATGTTGTTGCGTCGCGGATAAGTTTCATGTTTATTTTGCACTTGAATCCCTCTTTTCAGCTCTCTGTGAAATAAACCCTAGAAAATACAGAATATAAAAAACTCGTGGAATTTGTGAGTTTAAACCCTATACTAGTGTGTTTTCATATTCTTCTTCGGGTTTAAAGTTCTAATAAAAATTGATGTTATTGACCGTCAACAATACCCCCAAGCTAAGTCTTTGCTAGTTCCTTAGCAAAGTTCACTTGAAATAATACCTTAAAGGTTTCTCATGTTTAATTCCAACAAATACCTGCGCATAGAATTTAAGAATTTTTCTCCGGATTATAATTCATTGATCTATCTTTCAAACTTATCCTTATCCCTTTCAACATGGGCCTCTTTAACTTTAAACAAATCTTAGGTGATTGAAAGATAGAATAAACAAGCAAGCAATGCATATATTTTATTCTTCGTTCATGCACCACTCCAGAGGCTTTATTCATTATTTTGAAAACCATGAGAGTCTACTAATAAGATTGTAGTGGACTACTAAGCTATACATCATGATTGAATGTGCTAGTGATTTAAATTATATTTTCAAACTCTTATGCAATATTCTCTCTTTTCTGTCTTCTGAGAGATGTAGGCTATCTCCCCAGCGGATACTTTTTCTACCCATTTTTTCTCTTAGGTGGGTGTCTTTGCACCCATTGTTTTACTCTCTTTCTTTTAATTTGGTGCATAACTTTTTGGTATGGCATCTTTTGGGCTCATACTTCTCTAGTATGGCATCTTTTAAGTTTATAGCCCACATCCTCTTTTAGACTTCTATGAGAGAATTTGTTGCATCGTGTAAAAACCATTTTTTTGCTTGTGGACTCAATCATGAATGCATAACAAAATAGTCTACTCAAATCTTATTAGCGAGATTAATTATCAGAATGATTGATTTAATTTTTGCAAAATATCTAGAGCTTAGCTATCACTTAGAATAAAACATATACTAGCTCAAACCTTTTTATATCATATCTGTCAATTACTGAATCACAAGTTTTATACTACCCACAAGTATCAGGTTTCAGAATAAATTATCCGGATAGATAAACTGCATATAATTCAAAAGAGAATTTTAAATTCTAGTACTAAGTAATTGCAGTTGTTTTAATGAAATACAAAATTAAAGATAAATTATAATTACTCTAATTTAATGGCAGAAATTAAATATCAAAAAATAAATACTGAAGATAGAATATTTACAGCGGTGAAAAGGTGCTCACCTCGCGGGGGCTCTCCGCCAAGCTGAATGTTGCCGGGTTCAATAATATAGTGGAGGTGGTGGTTGGAACCCCATCTGCTCTATCAGGTACTTTCATCCAGTCTGCATGTGCTGCTGTCCTTTATGTACCTATCTGAACTGCTGGTCCGCCTGGTGCTGCCACTGCTCCTGCTACTGAAAGCTACCATCAATGTGATGCTGCCACTGCTCATGTCGGTGCAAGGTGTCGTTCATCGTCTGTTGTCCCTGCTGCAAGTTAGTGAGATGCAAGGATATGGCAAGGTAATCATTAATAGGAGTCCCGAAGTGCTGTTCAGGTGGCGGCATGTATTCATTTGTTGGTGGTGCATGAAACGGGTACGCTCCACCAGTAGCGTGGTCCATATTTCTGTGCACAGAAAATGATGCACGGCCCCTCTGGAAATCATGTCTGGTGTTATCTGGCACCTGTGTGGGGAATATTCCCCATTCTGTGGATGTAGACGGCTCTCCTTGCTCATATGTGGCTTCGTTCTCCCATCCTGAGTGGGTGGACCATGGCTGATGTGGCTCATGTGAAGCACCTGGATCATCAAAGATAGTGTAATAAAAATAAGCTGCACCCAGTGGTGTTGGTTCAGCCCCAGTGTAGACAGTTCTGGGCACCCTGCTGATGCGTGCTGATGGACACGTGCCAATGTTAGTATTTTCTGGGAAAGTAAAACTATTAACAGAATAAATTTCCAGTTCCCGGTCAGGCAGCTCGTACTCATTGCGGTATTTCTTATAAATTATGATTACTTTATTGTTACGTCGTTTCAGTATATGAGCACGAAAGAAAAAAAATCATATCCAATAATTCTACGGTCATGAGGAATAAATGTGAGTGTAGCTTTTGACAGTAAATCTAAACTTGCAGCTAGACGTGTGATCCTAGATGTGAAAGAAATACTGCATTTTCTTATGGTAGGTACAGTTTTCCAGTAGCTCAACATTAATTTTACAGGTGATGTTTTTCTCTTTTTAATCATAATATATAATAGATGTAGCTCATCCTGTCTAATAGTGTTTAATTCCTCTCTAGGAAAGAAAGTAAAAGTTAACCATTTAAGCATAAACTTCATTGTAGGATGGTGGACTTCCTCAGTGGTATATTTTTGTTTGCGTTTGGGTGGCTTAGTGGTGATGTTCTCCCAAAAATCATCTTTATTAAAATCTCTGAGAACATCAGCTATATTTACTACACACTGATCCGAAAATCCTATTATACTGACAGTTTTCCATGCAAGAGTAAAAGGTTTGTTGAACATTCTAAAGGAAACATTATCATCATCAAAATCTAGGGAGCTAATAAATTCTATAGTGAGTAATTTGCTACCCAGTTCAGTGATTTCCCATGCATCTTCCCATCCAATCATTCTAAAAATCAGCTCAAACTCGGAATCCATTCCGGTTTCATGTAGCAAAGCATTGTCAAATATTGGGGTATGTGTAAACTCCTTGGTATTTACCGCATTTAATATTTCAACTTGAGGCCTAAGTGGTAATAAAATTTGATTAAGGTTTGTTAATTCATACCACTTTTCCCGTTGGGAACAGGATGATGGGGTGTGATGCTCGGAAGGTGATGGAGAATCGATGTCCATTGTGGAACCGGTACGTGAAGGTTCTTAAAGATGACGAACGGCTTCGGGTGCTACGGAAGGAGTGTGTTCTCCCGATGCTCCTGAGTGCACCTCCAACTTTTTGGTTCATCTTTCCTGAAGAACACGAAGAACAACAAGAACACAAGAACTCAAAGATTAGTGAAACAAAAGAGAGAGGAGAGGAGGTTTCCACTTGATGCACTTGATCTTTCTTTTCTCTCTTCTTTTCTTCTCTATTTAAGAGTGGTTATTGGAGGCTGAAATTTTGAAATTTACAACCAGGGAAGAACAAGGTGCTCTGGTTTGGAAATGAGTGTGAGAGAGAGTGGAAGAAATAGAAGAAGGAGAGGAGGAAAGGGGGGCACCGGCCGGCCCCACCATGGCCCCTTAGGCCCTTTACTTTGGACAGGATGACAACATGCATGTGTTGAGTGTTCTGGTGTATGTGTCCTTTCCCATGCATGAATGAGTGAGTAGACTGATAAAAGAGTAAAGGACATGCATGTGATTAAAGAAAATGGAGTGTAGTGATAATTTGTGGGTGGTGATGTGATGTGAGGTGACTTGATGTGATATGTGTCGGTCCCACATGTCTCCTGTATTTATACCATATAATGACACAAGGATGAAAAACTAAATTACTTTTATGAATCTATGAAAAATTAGAATTTTAATGACAATATTTTTATAATTTTCTGCCACCACGGTAAATTTAACTGACGAGGTTTTTACGCTCCGTTAGTAGTAATCACATGGGGCTTTAAACTCTAATTATGACATGCTTATTATTTTTTTATTTTTTTTTAATAATGCAACTTTGTGAAAATAAATATGCTAAAATTAATGTGAGAATTTAAATTACTGATAGCTACCGAGTTACCTCTCGACGAAGTTTCGAGGTTTTTAAGTCCGACTTGGACTTCTCCAGTTGTATTATTCTTTCTGATGGCTCTCCGCTGTCGGAGATGTTGATGCACCATGATCTTCTTGATCCTTTAGAGTCTTGCATTGCTCGGGTCTTGGCCTGAATGTGAATCGCTCTTCTTGCCCATTAATGGTGAATATTATTTCTCTAGCTCTAACATTGATGGTTGCATTTGCGGTGTTTAGGAATGGTCACCCAAGGATAATAGGTACTTTCTCTCTTCCTACATGTCAAGTACCACAAAATCTATAGGAACAAAAAAGTCATAGATTTTTACCGGAATATTTTCTGCTATCCCTGTAGGGTAGCGGACTGATTGGTGGTCAGCTAGTTGCAAGCACATTGTTTTTGGAGTGAGCGTGGAATAGTCGAGTTTGTTGAAGACCGTCTTGGGCATAATGCTGAAGCTTGCTCCAAGATCATATAAGGTGTTCTCGAACATCTGGTTGCCTATAGAGCAATCTATAGTGGGACATCCTGGATCCTTCTTCTTGATGGGGGAAGAACGTAGGATTGCTTCACTACATGCCTCTGTTAGCTTGATGACTTCAGTTGAGGGGAGTGGTCCCTTGTTGCGGATGGCCCAAAGGTACTTTGCGTATTTAGGTACCTGCATAGCATCTAACAACGGAATGTTGACATATAATTTCTGAATGATATCTACAAACTTACTGAACCGCTCGTCAGTAGTGGTACTCCTCCTTCTCTATGGGAAAGGTAGGAGAGTAGTATCATGGAAGTCTGTCATTAATTCGGGCTCTTGTGCATCAACTGGTGATGAAGGTACTTCAACTTCTTTTTCTTTATTGTTCTCTCCAGCTTCTTTGTCTACCTGCACTACATGTGAAGGTCTACGGGCCCCTTCTAGGTAGGGTGGATCACGTGTAACCTTACCTCCTCTAGTAGATATTCCTTTAATCTATTCATGGTTAGTGTTAGACAAAATAGAGGCTAGATGTGTAATCTATGATTCTATCTTTTTATTGAACATTATTTATTCTTTAACTGCTAGAGAAAAATTGTCCAATTTTGAATTAATTCCTTCTAACATTTCATCATTAAAACCAAGCTTCTTATAAATACTCTCATTAATTCTAGCTTATTCTAATATTAATTCTCTCACGGGTGGTTGTCTCTGATTTGAATTGTAACTACTTTGATACTTACCTTGGCTTGTTGCCTGAGGTTGACTCCATCCTTGTTTCTAGGTGATTGCATTGATATCTTCTTCATGTTGATCTTGAGAATTGAATGCATCTCGAATGGCTTGACGATTTCTTTTATAATTATCCCTCTGTTCTAGCCAGCTCAATAATACATCCATCTTGGTTGATAGTGCACAACTTCTGTGGAACTTCTTCACTTTCATGGCATGTCTGAGTGTTGAATGTCCAATTCTGATTTTCTATCATCTTTGCCACAATAGCTTCAGCTTTTCTAGGGATGAGTGACATAAATGATCCTTCAGCAGTGGCATCCAATTGCTCACATGACCTTTGAGTTAGTCCATAATAGAATGTCTACATGAGCAACCAATTCTCCATTCCATGATGCGGGCAGTCTGATATATATCCTTGAAAACGCTCCCATGCTTCTGGAATAGGTTCACTTTTCTACTGATGAAATTCTGAAATCTTCCCTCGTAAGAATTGCTACATAAAACCTAGGAAAGTCTGCTAAAGCAAAAGACTATGTCCTAGAGATATTTAAATGTTGATTTCTTATGGATGGTTCTATGCAAGATTTACTTGTATGAAATTCTAGAAAGTATATAAATTCTGGCTAATCAATAAATCCTTTTAAAGTTATGCTAATAAATAAAATTGTCATCCATGGCAACGCCGCCAAAAATGCTTGTTGGTATTTTTAACATCACTTCATATGAAGTTGTCATCCCTAACATGATACCAAAAAACAAGGATAAAAATAATCTACACGGAATGACTCTAAATAGAATATATCCGCAAGCGCATAGATAATTCTCCCATTGTAGCATTTCACCCAAGAAGTATTCCAAATATCGTTGATTTATTTTATGCCAAAAGGATAAAGCAGCATTCTATTCATTAGGCTTAGGTAATCTTATAAGGACTAAAGAAATTATAATTATGTAAATCTATCATAGCCAATAGTATTAATGCTTTAGCGATAACTAGTTAATAGTAATATATGATGAATGATAAATGATAACTGAGTATTGAAGTAAATCGTATTCCACAGATAGAGAATAAAGACTCATTAATGTAGCAAGACAATCTTGATATTCAAATAAAATAAAAGAAACCTATGTAATTACTAATATAAAGTCTACTGCCTACGCCATGCTACATATTTTCATCTATAGTGTGATAAACTCAGAAAACATCATAAGGAGCATCAATTAATGAGGATATTAAGACACAAGGGTCACCTCCTTCGTGACCACGCTCGGCTAGTCCTACGTACGGGGGTGGACTACACAGGTACCAACACAGTTGTCACCTACGCGAACTACCACATGACCCGGCACATCAGGGTGCCTCCGTAGGTACACAATGGGCGCGTTTGTGACACTGGTCACGACCAGCCTGGCCAGCCCAATAGGGCCAGGCCTTTCCAGACCAGCCTCAATTGGTGCAAGGTCTCTTGTTTGTGTCCTTGTATAAAACAAGCCAGGTCACAACGAGAACATGTTTGTGTGCCTGTACCAAAGAAATGTAGTAACCTTTGTAGTGCGATGTGGTAGCGTTACCACCATAAAAGCCTCACCGGCATATCATCGAGCACCTGGCGAGCAACCATGGCTAGCTCCATCTCCTCTCCCTGCGCAAGCGTTAGCAGCCATGGTTGTCTCCTCCTCTCCGTGTAACCACTGCCTCCTTATCCTCCCTAGCCATGGCGCGAGGCAAGCTCGGCCTTCCGGCCATGGCGGCGCGGAGCAAGCTCGGCCCCCCGGCCATGGCGGCGCGGGGCGAGCTCGGCCCCCGAGCCATGGCGAGAGGTGAGTTCGGCATTCCGGCCATGGGCAGCGAGTGCCTCGCGAAACGTCGTACTGGCCGTGGGCGGTGAGGGCCTCGCACGCCGCCGTCGTTGTTGTGGCCGTGGCTGCGCGCCGCCGTCATGGCCATGGCCGCGAGTGCCCTGAGCTCGTGCCACAGCTGCAGGAGCATGGATGGCGCGGCGGGGAGGGCGCCTGGGAGTGTAGCATCGGCGGTGCTGCGACGGAGGAGAGGAGGTAGGAGGAGGTGACCGGAGGTGAGATGAGCGCCTCTGAGCTCCAACGAGCCGCTCTTGCGCTCAGGCGAGCCGAGCCCCCAGGAAACGGACTTTTTCAACGTATCTGTGGAGCCATGAGAGAGAAGGCAATTTGCACCACGGCAGCCTGGCTCGCTGGTGGGCCCTAGCTCGCAAACATGCGACTTGCATGTGGGGGGCGCAGCCACCCTCCTCACCCACCCTCACAAACGCGCCCAATATATCTAGACACCACGTCTACATAATGTGCACCACCTGACTCACTCGAGTATTGAATTAGGCGCTTTACGATCATATATCGATAATCATCATAAACTGTAACACCCAAAATTTTATTCCTTTAAAATAGATGAATTGGGTTTAATTAATTAATTTTTGTGAGCATCAAAATATAGGAAAAATAAATAAATTTGGGGAATTAAAATTAAATATAAGTTTAGAATAACATTTTGTTGCATACATGCTGGGGCATTTTTATTGTGATGATTGTTTTGAAAACAAAATGTATTTTGCTCAAAAATTCATTTGGAAAAAAAATGCAATTGGAAATTGTATTTGAAAAAGAAAATGGAATTCCTTTCCCCCCCTCTTCCCCTTTCGGCCTTTTCGGGCCAATTCCCCCGCGCCCCCTCTTTTCTCCCTTCCTGGGCCGCGGCCCAACCGGCCACCCCAGCCACCCCCTCCCCCCCCTCAATCTCTCTCTCTCGCCGACACATGGGGCCTATCTGTCAGCTCCTTCCTCTCCAAACCGCCTCCTCCCTCTCTCTCGGTTCAGCAAAACCGCAAGCCGCCCGAGCCGCTCCCCACGTTCCCCACTCCTCTCCCCCGCGCCTCGGATTCAAGTGGAGAGCGACCGCGCCCGAGCCGCCCTCCCCCTCCCCCATTTCTTTTCACCTCGCCTCCGCTCCACTCGCGCAAGCGCTGAGAACCATCGCCGGAGCGCCGCCGTGATTCTCCGCGCGCCAGCTGGCCAAACCGAGCCATCTTTGCCCATTTTCTTCGCGCTGGTGAGCTCCCCTCCTCTCCCACACTCTCCCCGTCCATTTCCTGAGCGTTTTGGGGCTTCCTAGCGCCCTGGCCATGCTCACCGGAGAGGTCCATGGCTGCCGGCCATGGCAAGGGCCACTCGGGTCTCTCCCCGGCCGTGCAGAGGGAATGGTTGGGTTCGCGTCGTCCTTCTCTCTCTCCCAGTGCTTTCGAAGTTGAAAACCTCGCACCGTAGCGCCCTATCGAGTTTCGCCGGCGAGCTTCTCACCACCGGCAATGGTGGCCGCCGTCTCCTCTTCCCCCTCCGGCAGCCGCGCCAACCCCCCCACCCCCTCTCTCTCTCTCTTCTTTCTTTTAATCGTGAGCATCCAGTCCCAATCCAACGGCCTGCATTGGCCCGTACCCCTTCGGGGTCCATTTTGTTAAAGAAACCCCCTAGAACTTTGTATTTGCACCACAGTCCTCGGCCAGGGATAATTCCAGGATTTTCTGTATTTATTTAAATCCGTTTAAACTCTGATTTATTTACAAGATTGCCATTGCATTGTTTTGGCCATAAAATATTCGTTTTAGTTCCGATTTGACCCGTTCGAATTGCGTTAGATTCGTATTTAAATTCTCTACGTGTTAGTACCACTGTTACTGCAGTTTGAAACCTTTTATTTTTAGGCTTAGGTTTAATTAATTAAATTGCTAAAGAAAATTGCCGTAAATTTGTAACTTGGTCGTTTTAGTTCCGATTTTTGTGATCTTCGTATCCATGTGATCGTAGCGAGACGTAGTTTCTGTTTTAAACATTTTATTTTGTTTTTGAGCTGTTGGTGTACTGTTCTAATTAAAGGGTTGTTTGCTTCTATGTTTGGAACCTGGATGTGTGTTGTTTTGTGGTGTCGATCGAGCGCAGACGGTGACGTGACCGTGGGTGATCCGTTTTATTCCGAGGAGCAGCAGGACCAGCAACAGCTTTCCTTCACCGAAGGTAAGTATAACATGGGCTTCCCTTGTACACCTACTCACTTAATTAATTACGCATCTACATGTGTCTAATTTTGATAACCCTGAGGAGATCCTAGCTACCTGACTATATATTTATGACACCTATGGGTACATTGCATGTGGGTAGCTTTGCTAGTGCTCTAACTAAATGAGACTTCACTATCATTCTGACTTTACTAAATATGATGGCACATGATGGGTAAAGGGCTATGGTGCAAATGACTTCGGTCAGGTTGACCTAGACCCTCCGTAAGGACTTCTCTGTAAGCGACCATCCGGGACATACAGTGCAACCGTGATGGTTATATGGCTCTAACTTTAGCTCAGTAGTAGGATCTCATCTAGCTGGTTAGAGGTTACCCGAAAGG
>Ga0182004_10004944_pt1 | contig 10809 bp, 8 predicted proteins | sample Sormic07211540_1_FD_120479 | JGI IMG/M metagenome (GOLD analysis project Ga0182004, IMG submission 120479) | Endophyte microbial communities from Sorghum bicolor roots, Mead, Nebraska, USA - 072115-40_1 MetaG | ecosystem: Host-associated > Plants > Roots > Unclassified | place: USA: Nebraska...
GGTAAAAATTTCTTAGCCACCCATGCAATCGTTGAGGTGCCACTGGAACCAAATCATGAGATATTGGCTTCTATAGGATAGTTCAGATATGAAGTCAATGTATACGATCGAGTAAATGTCCTACAAAAGGGAAGGTCGTTTCTTCTGAAAAAAAAAAACATCATTCCTGCGAACTTTTTAGATACTCTAGTATATGGAGCTCTTACACTGAAACACCAGTTTAATCAAGAATACATAGATGATGATGCACGGCATATGGCAGCTGCATATGCTCTGCTCTGCTGAACAGACGGCACGCACGCGCGGACATGCCACTGCCACGGATTGGCAGCGTCAGTTCTATCTCTCGGGAGTCCGAGACGCTGCTAGCTAATTGTGATGCTGCGGGTCCGGGCCGCCGGGCACGCTCCTCTTGACTCCTCCGAGCACCACGCCGCCCCTGTTCCACCTGGATGGCCGTCGGACTCGGACGCCGGTGGATTCACCACCACCCGCGACAGCACCGCCGGCGGGCTGGATCTGGCGAGCTTCCGGCACGGCCTCGAGCTCGGCGCCGACGAGCAGGATCACCAGGAGCGCAATGCCGACGACGCGAGTAGCCATCGAGTACAGGTGATTCACTCAAGGACTCAACAATTTTGTTTGGGCTTGCGCAATCTGCCAAATCGCTACTACACCCTGATATGATCCTGATCGATCTGATCTGCTCGCGGTGCGGCACAGTCACTGAGTCACCTAGTACTTATAGGGCCTTGGCAGGAGCGCCGTGACAAGAGAACGCCTTTTGAGCGGAGATTTGGACGTTGTTGGGCGCATTACAGTTAGGACAAAACGGTACACGTCGGCGGCAGCGTGGGTAGCGCTCGTCCGAGTGTCCACTATTGCCACCGGCCATGCAAAGCTTCCGGCCCCGTTTGTGGTTCGTTATGCGCTCACACACTGCTCTATAGCTTCGTCTACATGATTTCTATGTGTGCCAGCCTCAGTGAAACTTGGAAACTTGTTGGTGTATAGCTAGTAGATAGATCATGGATGCGGAGCATGAAAGAACGGAGCAGGCAGCGACGGCTAGCTTTGGTTCAAAGTTCAAACCACACAGACATGCAGTAGCAGCCTAAGTAAATGCGACTCCCGCTCGTGTTTCATACAAGCTGTTGATCCCAAACAATGCAGAAAAACAGAGCAGATCCTGGCAGAGCAGAGGTGTGAGTGCTGCTCACTAGCGCCGTAGCGCAACGACCCGGCTCCATTTGCATGGCTTTCCACGCCTGATGGCACGAACTGATAGTAGGTATCTCAGTTGAACAACCGATGTCGTTCAGCATTTTACCAGCTTTCTCCTTCTGAAAGCAAGAGTGTTTTTTTATGATTCGGCCCATCCCTAGCTACGAATGCGTTTCTCTGCGTGGTTGCATCTATGAACCTTCCTTTGACAGAAGAAATTATAATTACTTTATTAATCGTAGTCAAAGAGACCTCGAGGAGGACCGCACAATTAACTGAAAGTGCACCAGCTGACGCTACGCTAGTGAAGACTGAGGAGCTCCAACTGAAGAGCTGAGCTCGCATTCAGATAAACGAGATGCGCCGATGATCAGCGCGAGGACGAAATGACCTTTCACATCCCAGGTGCTATTGCAAATCGCCTGCGGGTAGGACGTGGCTAGCTGCTTTTGGGCATTAGTCAGTGGCTAGAAAAGCGAGACCCAAGAAGACGTTTGGATGGTCTAGCCGCCATTTGGTTTTCATTGCACAAGACTGCGTGTGCATGCTCAAATGCCACTCAACTAGACCACCAACACCACATTGGTTAATTCCAAATGCTATATTTGACCAACCGTAAATGTCAAATGTGCCTTAAACTGGATTTTCTTGGTTAATGGGATGGTTTGTAGCTCAACATGTACCTTGAAAGCGCCCAAAACCTTTTAAAAAGCTATTACTATACTTAGACATATATCTTGAAATGTTTCTTAAAGAAAGTGACAATTTTGGTTATAAGGCTAGCCTCAATGAGAAATTTCATGGCGTTGTTTCAAGATTGTCATGTCATAAAATAAGATAAAACATCCACTCTCGATAGAAAGTTTTATTATATGGTTTCATGTCTAGACATTTAATCTCATGACTTAGAGAGCTGGTAATTATGCTAATGGTAATTATGCTAAGAAAGTTTCATCCCCATGATACTCACTTCTTCTCTTTTCTTCTTAGAAATGTTGCCATATCTCCAAAAGAGCGATTAATGGGAACTATTTGAAAGAGTATTTTTCTAAGTGTTTGGCAAGCATTGAGTGCTCTACAAACTGTACCAAAAAAAAGTGCTCTACAAGCAATGGCCGAAACATGCATATATCGCCCCAAGAACAAAAATGTGTCCAATGCATATATTGCCCTTAGTAGCCAAGTAGACGATGAGTTGGACATCGTTGCTATTTGGTACTTTATGCTTTCAGGTTCGTATAAACCTCACCTAAAAATAGGGGACATATGTTGACAATCGAATTGGGTTCTGACCAATTTTAGAATTGACCTAGGCTAGTTTTTTGCCCAATATATAAGAAAAACTCTACAAATCGATATAAAAATAGACCATGTTGATTTTTAATGGGACAAGACCATTCATACTCCCAATTAAATAGGGGATACATGACTGATTGAGGGATTCAACAACATAATCGATCTGTCTTTTACCATCTTTTCCCATCTACTTCTTCTTCTCGTTCTTTGTCGTTGCTGCATGGTTGGTGGAGTGACATTGAGGATCTCTTGAACGGTCATGCTAGCTAGGGCTATCCCAACCAAAATGGACGAATTTCGAGGAAATTCGGTCCAATTTCGGACTCAATTCGGTGAAATTTTAAGATTTGAAGCATAAAATTCGTTTCGGACCTGACCGAAATGGACGAAATTCGCCGAAATTCGGTCTATCTTGGTCGAATCCCAGATCCAAGGCTCTTCCAATGACATGTCTTGCATATCGCATTCATCATTGGAGGCACTATGTTCGTGTGTGAACATACCTTAGGCAATGGCTGACCTAAAAGTCAGCTAGGCTCTACATCGAGCGATATAGCTCCTTATCAGTGTGGTGATCTAATTAAGCATCAACATCAATATCTGACGGGTGCTTTAAAACTCTCTCGGCCAATATAGCCAAGTGAATATATACTCTCCCTTGGCCAACATACACTTGGTCAGCAAGTTAAGTGACGTTTTGTGAAGTTTTGCTAAAACAACCCATATTGACCTATTTTGGGTACGAACACACGACAACATCTATATATAACACAAAAAAGTTTCATTGGTTACGTTTTATAGTTTAGTTTTTTATGCTGGAAATGCTGCTACACGTACGTATTCCTTAAATCAGGTTTAAAACCTGAAGATATCAATGGTTTATGGTTTATGACAAACATAAACACAATATATTTTGGAGAGTAGGTTTGAACAGATTAAGATATAAAATGTTGAGCAATGCGAGTCTTTCCAATAATAAGACGACAGAAAAACTTTAACTCTACGAAGAGTAAAATAAAGTTCAAACAAACAATATTTGCGGCCGGAAACAAGATGCACACGTTTATAAACGTGTGGCTCTCGTACACATAGTTAAATTATTTTCTTCTTAAATACATAAAAGGTTTGCGTATTTTTGTATTAAGCATGAGAAATTTTATAAGACATGCCACAAAACGCGCTAAGGAGCACAAATAGGTTACATTTAAGCATTAACCTCGCTCAGTCGCTCCCTAGCACTGTGTCTACGTAGTTGAACTAAAAAAACAATAACATTGACCAACTGCTCAGCAACACTGAAACAGATGAACTCAATCAAGAACAACATATAGAGAAGAAACAACACCCTTCCACGGCTATCTAGTTGTGATGCTGCGGGTCCGGGCCGCCGGGCACGCTTCTCTTCTCTCCGCCAAGCACCACCCTTCCCCTGTTCCACTTGGACGGCCGTCGGAGGCCAGCGTCCGATTCACCGTCACCCGTCACCGCACCGCCGGCGCTGGCTCGCTGGATCAAGCGAGCTTCCGGCATGGCCACGAGCTCCGCGGCGACGACCAGGAACACCAGGACCGCAATGCCGACGGCGCGAGAAGCTGCCATCGAAGAGAAGATGGTTCTTTCAAGAACTTAGTCAGTCTTTGACGTTTGCAGCGAGTCAAAAAGCTCTACTAAACCTGACCTGATCTGCTCGTGGTGCCCAGATGTGCGCTGGGAATCACCTGATATTTATAGGTCCTTCGTAGGCGCGCCATGACAGGAGAAAGCCTTTTTGGCCGTTGGGCATATTACAGTTAGGACAAAACAGTACACGTCGCCGGCAGCGTTGGATAGCGGTCGTCCGAGTGTCCACTATTGCCAGTCGCCACACAAAGCTAGCTCCCGGCCTGTATACTGTCACACAGTGCCCTAGCTTCAGCTGCATGCATGTTCTCTAATGTATGTGTGCCATCCTTGGTGTATAGTAGATACTGTATCATGGGATCACAAAGCTCTATAAACCATGAATGAGGTCTGGTTCGGTGTTCTCGATCGTTTGCAGCTGGGTGATCTCACGCCGGTTAGCGACAGCGATCTGGGCATTTGGTGGATTCAGCAATGACAACGCGTCGACAGGGGAACCCAGCCGATATTCGATAGCCTGTTCTTATTGATCTCCTGGTCGCTGTGCAAGGAGCGCAATGCCAAGGTGTTTGGGCGTCCGTTGTCTTTAGCAAACGTCGTTGTGGACGCGGTCTTCAGAGAATGCGTTGAGTGGGCAGAGGCAGGGTTCGCGCGCTGGTGGTCCTCTTGGCGCTTACGTCGCAAAACTCCGCTAGTCTGTAATCTCTCTTTGTCAACCTAGTAGTCCTAGGTTTCTCTTGTTGGTGCTAGGCTGCTCGCCTTCACCTGTTTTCGTGCTCGGGTTTTGTACCTTTGTTTGCTTTCCTCTTGATGAAAAACGGGTAACGACCCGATCGCGAAAAAAAAAACATGAGAGGCTGGAGCTGTAGTTTTGGTCCTTTTTCAAGCTAACTGTTGATTCAAACCATGCCCAAAAACAGAGCAGATCCTGGCAGAGATGGGTGCACTGTTCACTGCCCGATGATCCAGCTCCATTTGCTGTCCACGTACGCCTGACGAGCGAGAACGAAAAGTAGGTATGTCTATTGATAAATCCCTTTGTATTTTAGTAGTAACTTGCACCAGGAAGAAGGCCTTTTGACAATTCGATCGGGGTCTGCACTCTGTATTTTAGTAGTAACTTGCACCTCTGAAAGGAAGAAGGCCTTTTGACAATTCGATCGGTCTGAACTCTGAAGCTACGAATCCATTTGGAAAGGTATAGTAAGTTCCATTGTGCTACTTTTAGCTGGACTGGATCTCGGAACCTTCCTTTTACAGAATACGACCATGCAGCGCTGCGTGTAGTATGTACCTTACTTCTACTATGTACTTGGATATAGTATATAGCAATATGTATAACAGATACAACATATCTAGAAAAAATAAAACATCCTATAATTTAGAACGGAGGAACTACTACATACTCTGCAAACTGAAAGCAGTCGAAATTACTTTAGAGAGAGCGACAAATCCCATATCGCAGTCGAGGAGATTTCGAGGCGGACCGCACAATTAACTGAAAGTGCCACAGCTGATGCAGTGATGCCTGATGGTAAAGAACTAAAGTTGCAGCTAGAGTAGTGCTGAACTCGCACTCCGTGGATCAGATCAGCGAGCACGAAGTGGGCTTTCGATCGCATCTCGCATTCTCGCCATTGCAAATGGACTGCGTGTTGGACACTTGGACGTGGTTAGCTAGCTGCTTCTGGGCGGCGCTAATCACGGCCTTGTTGGCCAGAAAAGGCGAGACCCGTTAAAAGACGGCGTTTGGATGGTCTGAGCCGCCATTTGGTTTTCATTGGATAATACTACGTGTGCATGCTCAAAGCCTCTCAACTTTACCACCAGCATTGTGTGTTAAACGCTATATTTTTTTGACCAACCATAAAAGCCAAATTAATGGGGTCTTCAACTGGATTGGCTTGGTTAAAGGGAAGATTAGGTGCTATTTGTGTCGTTAGGCTATATAGCACCATACTACTTCAACATTTGTCTTATTATACGTAGGTATTTTCTATCTCTAGCCCCCCACCCCTAAAATTGTAGATTTCTTACATACCTAGGAAAATACCTAGATCTAAAAATACATAGAGTTCTTTGGATAGACTTTAGTTATTTGGCCGAACTATTTTTTCTACTATTCAAGATAATTTTTTTAAAGGATTCTTCATTTTAGCATACAATCTCTAGATCTAAAGGTTGTAGATGGAGTTGTGGTAAACAGTGTTGAATATGTTCCAAATTAAATTCAGTTGCACATTATAAAGGCCGACTTCTGCCTCCGCTTCGCTCTGGCCCGTCCTATTGGTTCCACCGAATATATGATCGTGTAAGCCGCTGCACGGCATTGTAACCCAACTCTTGATAATAGTGAGGAGTGTTTGCTGGCTGGCGCCCGTGGTTTTTTTCCTTCGCATTGGAGGGGTTTTCCACGTTAAATCTTGTGTCTCCGCTGTGTTTTAATCTTGTGTTCTTCATCATTTATCCACCGTCATTCACAACAAACAGAGCCTATACTTCAATATTTACCTTAGAGTATTCCTTCAAGAAAGTGGTAACTTAATTGTGCTCTCCCCGATACTAAATACATACTTCCTCTTATTCCAAATGTAGGTTGTTTTACGATTCTACCGAGTCAAGCTTAACTTACCCCACCAATATATGAAAAATAAATAAATTTACTACGCATGGCTCATCTTAGAAATAATTTTATACTGTATACTTATATTAACATTTAAGTGTCATGTTTTCACAAAAATTGTAAAATCAAAGTGTCATATTTTAGACTGTGAAACCATCCTAAATGACCTACAACAGTTGGAACTAGAGGGAGCATATATTAACTTGGACTTGTATACAAAAATTAAGGTACCTAATGCCCATCCATCTTTGTCATTTTTAAGGTGGTAATATTTCAAAAAGCTCTAGAAACTCCACTGTAGGCCTTTTTTTAAAGAAAATGTGGTTTTAGCATATCTCCAGGTTCTAAAAGTACAATTCATGGATACCAAGCCTTCTCAAAATTACGACCTCTAGACAAACCCAAAATTATTCTTTAGTGTTGTTGATAGATTTCTATTTGAAGTGTGAGAAAAGTAGCATGGATTTATATCTCAGACTAGAGAGAGTACTATTTTGGATACTTAGATCGTGTGGTTTATGTTTGGGAAAAATTTAGAGACCTTATATATATAGTTATATTAACATTATAAATTTTGGATATTTATCTTCGAGAGAACAGATCTATTCAACTAATAGTTAACTTGTAAATATTAGTTGAGATAGATAGGTGAGCTAAGTGTTATGCGGGCACCTAGCTAATGACATCTAACTTACAAGCTGTCCAACCCAACTAATAACTACAAATAGACCCACCATATATATATATATATGTCAAAGATTCGATTTAATAGGTAAAAGTTTTTGAGTCGGGAGCTAGGCCTCACCATCCGGCAGGTGGACCAACTGCTGCTTTAATTTGTCGTCTTCGCCAAAGCGATTTGCCTCGATCGAGAGGGTCGATGGTGCCGTGGTACTGGCGTTGACCATGCATCGTTCTCATGGGCCATGGCTCTTGTTGGCTCATGCCCCTCGTGTCAAATCTTGGCACCCTGCTAAATTAACGAGCACTTTGTGTGGGCCGCCTCATGTTGGCCAGAAACAGTACCGTCCGCGTTTCGGATTCCGATTGGCCATAGAGCCCCATGAGTACAGGACATATGATTCGGATAGATTAGCACTGCACGCTGATCATTTTTTTTCCCCGAAAGATGCATATGCATGGCGATAAAAGGTTATTGATGAGTTGCATGGTGCAAGCGCAGATCTGCTGTACCAGTGCCCCCACCCCCCAAAACAGTGAACTGGTCTATCCATGTTCAGACATACATACGGTGGAAAATAAACAGGAAATGTAATATCATACCAGTAATCATTCAGTACAATCCAAGGATACATACGTTGGGACGTCTCGCAATTATAACTCGTACTGTAATGTAGAGGCCAGAGGATTTTGACACATCTTCTTATTTCTTTATCTTTAAAATAAAAAGAAGCTGCAAACGAGCCCATACTCTATGAACTTTTCTTTCAATTCTTGCTGGATCAGTGAGGTGACTGAACTGAACGAAACGATCGATTTGCGTTGATATATAATGATCAGGCTACCGTTGTTAGTGATGCTGGGGATCTGGGCCTCCGGGGCTCAGACGCTTATTCTCGTATGGCACGGCGATGCCGGCGGCGGCGTCACCTCCCTGATCTTGCGCCGCGCCGTCGTCGTTGGCAAACGCCGCCGCGCCGGCATCCACGTGAACCTGCACGGCGGCCGCGTGCAGGAGGCCGCCAGCTGAACCCTCCTCCGCCGCCGCCGCCGGCACCTCTCGCTGCAGCAGACGGGCCGAACAGGTGTGCTGCACGAGCACGACGGCGGTGAGCAGCAGCCCGACGCAGAGAAGTTGCCTCGCGCCGGTTCTTGCCATGTTTAATTTCTGCCTCGATTTTTCAGCTCAAGCTAGTGTACTCGAGTTAGCTAGCTATCGTTCCTGTGCAAGATTTACGATTCAGAACACAGGTCTTATATAGAGGCCTCGTACGTGCCTAGATAGGTGCATGCATGGCGCGCCTTTTGCCTGCTTACGTGGAAACGACTTAAACTTGTGTGGATGATGTGGATGGGCATCATCTGCTTCGGATTAGTACGCTTTTTGTGTTTCTTAGTCGATGGTCTGCGTCACTAAATTTTAATAATAATAACGAGGAGCAGGCAAGGCTTATTTCACGTCCTCATCGTCGCCGCCCACGGCCATATATAAGTTCGCCTCGAGTCGGCGGCTCGGCGCATATGCGTTTCTTGCCCTGGGCTTAGCTTACGGGCTGTGTAGCACTGAGATTTGGATGTTCAATAATTCTGTCAAAATTAAGGCAGAGGTAGATGTTAATTACTCCTTGCATGATAATCATCTCTTGCTCTCCGAGAGAATGACCTCATCGTTCGATCCATGCATATCCATATCGCCATATCGGAAGCGCCTTTTTCAGCCCATCCGTCGGCATGGAAAGGTGCGTGGCTGTGGCCTATAGCCGCCGCCGCCGCCGCACAAGCTAGCACAACAAAAAGCACGACCGGCCTGGCACGACCACGGGCGAGCGGGATTATCTGAGAGCATCTGCAGCGCGCGCGTAGCTCACCAATAATAGCCATTTCAATTCGGGAGCGTATACTACGGAAACCAGCTTTTCGTGAAAACTATGGAAACTCGCACGTGAATCGTTAGATCTAGATCCGATGGATAGAGCTAATGTGTTAGAGATTAGCAATTAACTCCTCCCAATCATCCCTCCCTAATCTCTCCTTTTGCAAATTAAACCCCAGAAGCCCTCCCATGGAAACACCGTGACCCTACCATATTCTCAACTCAAAACCTTAATCCTATCTCTCGCTCACGAGACTATTAGAGAGGAGAGGGGAGAAAGAACCAGTAACGAACCTGATCGATCTTGTCCCACCACCGGAACTCGGCCTGGATCCCGCACCACGTTGTACAGCAGCATCGGGTAGAAGAGAACCCTCGCAGCGGAGCCCACAGCCGCCTCCTGTCGGCCGCGCTGCTTGCCAGCCAGGGCAGCGTGAACGGACGCCGCTTCCGCCCACTGCTGCCTGGACGCCGTCATGGATCATCTTGAAGCCCTCATTGTGATGGTTTCCGACGGCCGGGAGATGAATTGTTTTTGTACTAAGATGAATTGTCGTATTGCTACTGCCATTATGCTGCCATTTTTTTTGAGAAGTGTTGCTGCTGCCATTACTGCTGCCGACGGCGTGTATGCGAACCGGGCGAACAGGAGCGGCGTTCCTCGCGCGTAGGTGACGGGGCGACGGTGTTCCTCGCGCGTGTGACGGCGGCATGGGTTCTGCTGGGTTTCAGGGAGTTGATTTGCAAAAGAATTAATTAGGATAGAATGAGTGGGGGGTTTAAGTGAAAAATATCCCACAATTGCCTCTAACCATCGGATGATCATCCTACGCTCCTGATGAGAGTTTGCATAGTTTGCATACGAAGCTGGTTTCCGTAGCATACGCTCCCTTTCAATTCATGCATGGTAAGATTTTATGTTGTTTAGGTCATGAGAACTTAGCGCTATGTGCCGCGGTTCAGGCTACATCAGCGCCATGTCACCAGCCACGACAGCCCTGATCTCCAACCTTGACGCCATGACAAATGGCACCATGACATATATGTTACCTCGACACAGTAGGCTATGGCATCGAGCTCAGGGTCTAAAGATAATTCTTTAGCGTGTAGAAGTATAAATATGAGTTTGATGAAAAAGGGTTAAATTAGAATAATGAAGACATACTCCGTATATATATCTTAGTTCAGAGCGTTCCTATAGCTTGTGCATTTCTCAACCTCACAATAATGAAGACCAAAATGGCCATCCATTTCTTATGCGATGTAACACCCTAAATTTTCCTCTTTTGGAAATAGATGAAAAATAATTTAATTTTTTATTTTTGTGCTCATGGAACGTAGGAAAAATAATATTTTTCTTTAAAATAAAATTTATCATAAGGCTTAGCAACAATTGTGTGTAAATCATGCTGGTGCATTTTATTTTTGAGATGAGTGATTTTGACCAAAGTTTGAAAATATTTCAAACAGATTTTAAAATGGATTTGAAATA